>Ga0208814_1000920_pt1 | contig 15053 bp, 15 predicted proteins | sample MalvirAntarct_55_FD_184253 | JGI IMG/M metagenome (GOLD analysis project Ga0208814, IMG submission 184253) | Marine viral communities from the Global Malaspina Expedition - Malaspina viral metaG Antarct_55 (SPAdes) (version 2) | ecosystem: Environmental > Aquatic > Marine > Oceanic | place...
ATATCAACAGTTCTTAAAAGTACAAGACAGTAGCAAAGACAATAATTTTATACAATCAAAAATGATTGAGATATTTTGTAGAATTAAAACACAAGATGCTCTTAACATTAAACTATCAGACGCAGACCGTATATCAAATTTAATATCTAATATGTTTGAACAGAAACCAGACTTGGTTAAAAGTTTCAATTTAGGTGGTGTTGAATATGGTTTTGTTCCTGATTTAGACGAAATTACATTAGGCGAATATATTGACCTTGATACCTATATGGGAGACTGGGAGAATATACATACAGCTATGAATGTACTATACAGACCTATCAAACAAAAGTTAGGCGATAAATATCTTATAGAAGATTATAATGTAGAAACAAAAGACCTTCTACTACATATGCCAATGGATGCTGTATTTGGTTGTATTATTTTTTTTTATCATTTAGGGATCGACTTATCGAAAACTATGATGAACTATTTGGAGAACAAGGAGGAGAAACAACTTCTTCAAGGGCTGGGTTTTCAAAAAAGTGGGGATGGTATTCAAGCCTTTACGGACTCGCTGCAGGAGATATTACAAGATTTGAAAATATCACAAAATTAGGAATGCATCAATGTTTAATGATGTTAGCATTTATGAAAGACAAAAACGAATTAGAATCGAAACAAATAAAAAGTAAATTTAAATGAGCCAACAAGGAATAAGAGGTTTTTATCAATTAACTGAAACTATAAAAGCACAACTACTAGCAGACGTAAACTGCAATACAGTAACGACAGGAGACATATATGATGTTAATTTAAACAAGCAAGACATATTTCCCCTTTCACACATTATAGTAAACAACGTAACACAAGAAGAACAAACGCTTAATTTTAATATAAGCATCTTGGCAATGGATATAGTAGACCAATCTAAACAACCAACAACAGATATATTTACTGGAAACAATAATGAACAAGATATACTAAACACACAACTTGCAGTATTGAACAAAGTAATTCAGGTTTTAAGAATGGGAACTTTACACCAAGATATGTACCAGCTTGATAGTCCAGTAAATTGTGAACCATTTTACGATAGGTTTGAAAACCAATTAGCAGGATGGACTGCTACAATGGATATAATAATTTATAACGACATAAGAATCTGTTAATGAATTTTGAAAATATAAATAAAGCATTAAAATCTTTTGGTGATTATGTAGTCCAACAGTCAAGAACAAATTTGACAAAAGGTAATCATAACGCATCTAAAGAATTATATAATTCAATTACCTATACACTTGATAAAGAAGAAAAAGGTTTTCTAATAAACTTTTTAATGGAAGAATACGGTGCATATCAAGATCAAGGTGTAAAGGGTGTTAAATCAAATTATATTGTAAATAAAAAATCTCCTTTTTCATATAAGCGTAATAGCAACTTAATAGGTCTTGAAAAAAAGACAGGAGTATTTTCAAAATTTGCAAGGCGTGTTGGATTACAACCAAGAGATAAAAAAGGTAGATATGGGTCTTATGAAACAATGGGTTATATTCTTGCACATAGTATTAAAAATAAAGGAATAAAAGCAAGTATGTTTTTTACTAAACCATTTGAAGCAGCATTTAAAAGACTGCCAGTAGAATTAGTAAAAGACTTTGTATTAGATATAGAAAAAGGAATAATATTAGGAACAAAAAATTAAACAATGGGAGCAATAGCATTAAGAAGTCCATATTACAGACACGATACTGCAGGAACAGGAGCTAATTCTGCAAAATTAACTTTAACAATAGAAGGCAATTTAGAATATACATTAGTAAAACCTACAACAGTAGGTGCCACAATGTTGTGGGAAATATCGGAATTGTGTAGAGATTTTTTACAATTAACTTTTGATGGTATAAGTGGAAACGAAACAATTTCAATAGTATCAGTTTTAACTTCTCACGCTTCAACTAATGGAACAGGTACTGCATTAACAACCGATTCTGATACTGATGTTGGTTATGATGCTTATGGTCTTTTTTCTCAAGGAGGTAATCCTATTAATACACCAACAGGTTCTATTCCTACTTGGTTAGTTAATCCTGATCCAGAAGGTACATTTAATAATGAATTTTATATTTATGTTCCTATAGGCGAAACAGGTAGAGTACCTTTTATTACAACTCTTTATACTTTAGGTTATAATGGATATTCTTCTACAGATACAGAAATTAGTGGAACAAGTGCAGGAACTAAAATGAATATTATAAGAGTTGATTGTACTAAATATGGAATTGGTCATAAAGTTTCTTTTGTAAATAAATACGGAGCAATACAAGAATTATGGTTTTTTTTAAAAACAGTAAATAGTATTAGTAAGAAACAAGAAATGTATCAAAGAAATACAATTAGAACAACTGGAGTTATTGCAGGTACTTATTCACAAGCCAAACATACAAAACAAGATTATGATACATTAGCAAGAGAAAACATCACATTAAGTTCTGGTTATTATCCCGAATGGGCTAATCAATGGTTTGAACAATTATTACTTTCAGAACAAGTGTGGATTCATAGAGTTAAAGAATCAAATCCTTCTCAATCAGAAATTATTCCTGTAAATGTAAAGACAAGTAATTTTATAAAGAAAACATCTTTAAATGACAAGTTAATTGATTACACATTTGAATTTGAATTATCAGCAGATTATATAAACAATATTAGATAATGCAAAAACTTCAATTATATATAAGTAGTGAAAGAATTGATTTGTTTAAAGATGAACAAGTTTCGTTTAATCAGTCTATACAAAACATTAAAGACCCTGCAAAAATATTTACTGAATTTACTCAAACTTTTACAGTACCAGCTTCTAAAATTAATAATAAGATATTTGAACATTATTATAACTTTAATATCGTAAATGGTTTTGATGCAAGAAACAAAGTAGATGCTTATATAGAACTTAATAACATTCTTTTTAAACAAGGATATATAAGACTTGATGGTGTAGACTTAAGATTAAATAAAGCATATGCATATCGCATTACATTCTTTGGAGAAACTGTAAACATAAAAGATTTATTAAGAGATCAAAAACTTGCTTCTTTAGGGGATTTAGATCAATACAATTTAAACTATGACGCTACTAATATAAAAGCAAGATTACAAAATTCAGCTGGTCCTATATTATGTCCTTTAATTACATCGGGAGCAAGTGGAGAAGAATCAAGATTATTTTACAATAGTAGTAGTTCAGCACATACAGACGATACTGGAAACCTATATTATCATACTGGTTCAAGTAATAATCACGGTGTTTTATTTTCAGATTTAAAATATGCTATTAGGTTATTAGAAATTATACAAGCTATTACAGCAAGTTATCCTTCATTAGTTTTTACTGATGATTTTTTTGGTTTTAGTAATCCAGAATTTTACAATCTTCATATGTGGCTGCATAGAAAAAAAGGAAATGTAGCACCTGCATCACAAGTTACTGTATATCCTACTTTAGTCAATAGTTTAACATCTTCTTCAGCAACTGTAAAAACTCAAATGCTTGGGGGTTATTCATTAGAAATTTTTAATTCTTGTAATCCATTTTCTGGTATTACCTGTCCTAATACAAGTTTGCCAACAGTTTTACAACAATTAACTTTAGAACCTGCTAATACTTCAACACAATATAATGTGATTATCAATCGTAATGGTACAGTTTGGTTCACACAATCAAATATATCAGGGAATCAAACATTTGATGAAGGAGATATGGGTTTTATGGATGAAGCTAGTTATACTGTAATAATTCAAACAGCAACTAATTTAGATTTTAATTTAATAAAATGGGATTTAGCAGGTTTTTTTAATGCGAGTGGATGGAATGAAACATATTCAACTACACAATTTACAGCATCAGCTACCTTTCAATTTGTAATTACTGAACAAATACCTGATATGAAGATTATTGATTTTCTTACAGGTTTATTTAATATGTTTAATTTAACAGCTTATTATGTTAGTAATAGACAAGATACAGACTATGGTAAAATTAAAGTACAAAAGCTAGATGATTTTTATATTGCAGGAACAAGTTATGATATAAGCGAATATGTAGATATAAAAACAAGTCAAGTTAATGTAGCTTTACCATATAGAAACATATCATTTTCATATGAAGGTACTGGTACTCTATTAGCTTTACAATATGAACAGTTACAGGGTAAAAGTTGGGGTGCAGAACAATTTACAGGTAATGCAACGGTAGGTAATAATTTTGATGGTCCAAATCCTACATATAAAATAACACTTCCTTTTGAGCATATTCAGATGGAACGTTTAGTTGATATAAATCCAAGTTTATCATCTCCTCCCTTAAAAACTATACAATACGGATATTTTGTTGATGATAATTTAGAAGCATACTTTGGTAAACCTTTAATATTTTATCCTATTAAAATTACAAGTGGAACTCAAATTTCATTTAGAGATAGCAAAACAAGTCATTCTCCATTAACAAATTATTATATACCAAGTAATAGTTTAAGTTTAAGTTCTTCAACAAGTACAAAAAACATAAATTTTTATTTAGAAGTAAATGAATACACTTTAGATACAACTTTTACAGGAACATTATTTGAAGAAAATTATCTAACATACATACAAGATATATTTAATAGTAAAAGAAGATTAACAAAAATAAAATCATATCTACCATTAGAGATTATTTACAATTTAAATATGAATGATAGTGTTGTTATTAATAATCAAAGTTATACAATAAATAATTTAACTACTAATCTAATTACTGGAGAAAGTAATATGGAATTATTAAATGATAATGTTAGTCCTGCTTCAATATCATTACAATTAACTGATTTATTTGTAGAGGGCGATTCTTATACAGGATATTATGATGTTTCTATTGGAGATGCTTCAAATTTAGCTGTTGGGGATGTTATATATTCTGACCCTGATTTAACAACTAAACTTTATTATAATGTAGGAGGTTCAGCACAAACTTATAATCAAGCTGGTAGTGGCTCAACAACAACACATTGCCCTGCAAATGGAGGTTTTTTAATGAGAATGGATTTAAATGAATTAACATCAGCAATAGAATTAATTCAATGTGACCAACCTTAAAATAAAAGTATGATAAAAAATATATTAGAATTATTAAAGATAGTAAACGGAGAAACAGAAACAATAAGAATTGCACAAGGCAAGTATAAAATGCCTGAAACCTTTAAAGAAGGATTTAAACAAATAAAAAGAGAAATAAAATGGCAGAAGTAATACAAGTTCAATTAGACATAGAAACTAAAAAAGCCAAAAAAGGTGTAGATGGCTTAACAGACGAAATAGTTAATTTAAACAAAGAGGTTAAAAAAGGTAATGAAGAAACTGTTAAAGGTTTAAAGGGTGTTGAGAAAGCATCTGATAAAACAGCAGGAGGTGTAAGAAAAATAGGAGGTGCTTTAAAAGCATTAGGTCTTGGACTTATTGTAGCTGCAGTTGCAAAGTTTACAGAAGTTCTAAATGAAAATCAAAAAGTAGCTGACTTTTTTTCTATTACATTTGAAACATTATCATTAGCTTTTAATGATTTTTTTAATTTTATATTTAGTAATAGTAATAAATTAACAGGAATTTTTAAAGCTATTTTTGATGACCCTCTACAAAGTATAATTGACTTTGGAATTGCTATAAAAAACAATGTTATAGAAAGAATACAATCTTCAATAGATACATTAGGGTTTTTAGCAGAAGCAGTAGTAAAAGTATTTCAAGGAGATTTTGCAGGAGCTATGGAAGCTGCATCAAATGCAGGTAAAGAATTAGTAGACGTTGTTACAGGTGTTGACGATTCATTTAATAAAACCGTTGAAGCAGTTGATAATGTTGTTACTGCTACTTCTAATTATGTAAACGAAACTATTAAAGCTGCATCAGAAAACATTAATCTTGCTAAAACTGCAGAACTTGCAGCAGTAGCTAATCAAGGCTTAATTGAAAAATATGATTTACAAGCTGAAAAATTAAGACAAGTAAGAGATGAAGAAAGAAATACAATAGCAGAAAGAAAGAAAGCTAATGATGAATTAAATGCAGTATTAGACGAACAAGAAAAAGCAATGTTAGGTAATGTAAAAGCTATACTTGCTGCAGCACAAGCACAATTTGATAAAAATGGAAATGATGAAAACCAAATAGCATTAATAGAAGCACAAAACGAAGTATTAGCAGTACAAGCTCAAGTAGCAGGTTTTAGGTCAGAACAAAAATCAAATGATTTAGCATTAGATAGGGAACAAAAAGAATTAAATCAATCTATAAGTGATGGTGAAGCAGAAAGAAATAAAGCACAATCAGATTTTACTGCAGAACAAATAGAGAATGATTATTTAAGATTACAAGCACAATTAGATATTGCAGAAAAAGAAGGCGAAATAGAATCAAAAAGATTAGAAGAAAAAAGAAATCAATTCCAACAAGGAACACAAGCATATGTAGATGCTAATAATGAGCTGTTAGCATACCAACAAGAAAACGCAAACACACAAGTTGCAATAGAAAAAGATTTAAATAAATCTAAAAAGGATTTAACTACACAAGCGTTAACTGATATGGCAACTATTGTAGGTAAAAATTCAAAGTTTGGTAAAGCTATAGCAATAGTACAAGCTATTAGAGATACTTATGCAGGTGCAAACAAAGCATTAGCACAAGGAGGTATATTCGGATTTATAGGTGCAGCAGCAGTTATTGCAGGAGGTATAGCAAATGTAAAAACAATAACATCAACACCAGAACCAACACCACCATCAGGGGTGTCAGTAGGAGGAGGAGGTTCAGTTCCTGCTATGCCATCAGCACCACCTGCTTTTAATGTAGTAGGTCAAGGCGAAACAAGTCAGTTAGCAGATGCAATAGGAGGTCAAGCAAGTGAACCAGTAAGAGCATACGTTGTAAGTAATGATGTAACAACTGCACAAGGGCTTGAAAGAAATATTGTAGAAGGTGCAACGATATAAATGCAAAATTATTAATTAAATACGTTATATAGTATATGAAAATAGTCGAATTAATTTTAGATGAAGATCAAGATGCTTCTGGAATTGAAGCAATATCAATAGTAGAAAATCCAGCTATTGAAGAAGATTTTATAGCACTTAAAGCTGATGAAATTAAATTAGCCGAAATAGATAAAGAAAAAAAAATATTAATGGGAGCTTTATTAATACCAAACAAGCCTATCTATCGAAATAATGGAGAAGATGAATATTATATATACTTCTCTAAAGATACGGTATTGAAAGCGTCCCAAATGTATTTGACAAAAGGCAATCAAAACAATTCTACATTAGAACACCAACATTCATTAAGTGGTTTAAGTTTAGTTGAATCTTGGCTTGTAGAAGATGAAGTTCACGATAAATCAAGAAAGTATGGTATGAATGTACCAGTAGGAACTTGGATGGGTGCTGTTAAAGTAAACAATGATAAGATCTGGAATGAATATGTTAAAACAGGTAAAGTAAAAGGGTTTTCAATAGAAGGTTACTTTGCAGATAAAATGGAACGACCTAAAGATAAAACATTAGATATGTCAGAACAAAACGCAGACTTACTATTGAGTCAAATAGAAAAAATAGTCAAAGGAGAAAAATTTGAACTTGCTTTAGATGATGAATTAAAAAATCAAGGACAAAAAGCGCAAAAATTATTTAATGATGGTAGAAGAAATGCAGAAGGTCAATTATTAAGTGCTGCTGGAGAAATGCAATCTGCAAAAAAGAAATTAGAATCATTACAAAAAGACATAGATAAAACTTATTCAAAAGCGTTAAGAACTGCAAAAGAAATAGGAGTAGATTTAGATAAAACAACTGTAGGTAAAAACTTTAAAAGAGCATTTAATGAAGTTAATGATTATGTTATAAGTTCATCAACAGCAATTTCAAAAATAAGAAAATTCAAAATATAACTATGAGTAAGCAAATAAATAAAATATTCAGTATGATTCAAACTGAATTGAAATCAGAAAAAGTTGAATTAGAAAAAGTTGAATTAAGCACATTGTCTGATTTATCTAAAAGTACAACCAAAATAAAATCTTTTTTAAAAAAATATGAAACTATTGTCAAAGAAGTAGAAAAAGCATCTGAATTAATTAAACAAGCAAAAAAATTAAATGATGAAGGATATTCTTTATCAAATGCAAATGTAAAAATTGGAACAAAATTTGTTTCTGAATTTAAAGAATTAGGATTACCATTAGGAGATATTAAAAATGTAAAAGAATTTATGCAAAATAGTCGTATTCGTACGGATTTAGACAATTTAAATTCAAGATTATTAAAATCATTACCAAGATAATAAATGCCTAAAAAACCTTTCTTCCCAAGTCATTCAAGCCCTAAAAGTTCAAGACGTGCTTGTTTATGTAAAGACAAAAATACTTATTCAAGAAAATGTTGTGATGGCTCTTTATGGGCTCAAGGCATAGGAGTTATATCAAGAACAATATGAAAATGCAAAAAAATAAATTAATCACGTTATATATATAATTATGAAATCAACTGAAATGTTAAACCAAATCAAGACACTTCTAAACATAGAAGTTAAACTTGAAGAACAAAAATTAGAGAACGGTACTCGTGTAGAAGCAGAATCGTTTGAAAAAGGTAAAGAGATATTCATTCTAACAGATGACGAAAAAGTTGCTATGCCAGTAGGAGAATACCTGCTTGAAGATGGTAGACTTGTAGTCGTTGCAGAAGAAGGAATTATTGATGACGTTAGAGAAGTATCTGACGAAGTTCCACAAAAGGAAGAAGAATCTAAAGACGAAACTGAAGATTTAGAATACAAAGACGAAGAAATGGAAGAAGAAGCTGATGTACAAGATTGGGAAGGTATGGAAAAAAGAATTAAAAATCTTGAAGATGCTATTTCTGACCTTAAATCTAAAGTAGGAGAAAACAATATGGAAGATGATAAAGAAGTTGAAATGGAAGAAGAAGTTTCAAGACAACCTAAATCTAGAACTATAAAAGAAGAATTTAACAAAGAAGTTGAAGATAAAGTTAAAGAAGAATTATCTCAACCTGCTGCACAACCAATTAAACATAATCCAGAAGCTGGAAATGCAAAAAAAGAAAATTTTAGAATTGCTCCTAACAGACGCCCTTCTACAATGGACTATATATTAAATCAATTAAATAAATAAAAAAAAAAAATTATGCCACAACCAACTATTACTACTACTTATGCTGGAGAATTTGCAGGTAAGTACATCGCTGCTGCTCTATTGAGTGGTAACACATTAAGTCAGGGTGCTGTCGAGATTAAGCCAAACATTAAGTTTAAAGAAGTTATGAAAAAAGTAGTTACTTCTGGTTTAATTACAGATGACTCTTGTGACTTCACATCTGCAGGGTCTGTAACTCTTACTGAAAGAATTATACAACCTATAGAATTTCAAGTAAACCTTGAATTATGTAAAACACCTTTTGAATCAGATTGGGGTGCTGTATCTATGGGATATTCTGCTTTTGATAATTTACCTCCTGATTTTTCAAGTTTCTTAATAGCTCACGTTGCAGAACAAGTATCTGCTAATACTGAAAGCAATATCTGGCAAGGAAATCTTGGTGGTGCTCAAGCTGGAGAATTTGATGGATTTACAACTTTAGCTACTGCTGATGCTGACGTTATTGACGTTGCTGCTGTAGGTGGTGGGGTTAATTCAGGAAATGTTATTGCTGAATTAGGTAAAATTGTAGATGCTATTCCTGACACTTTATATGGTAAGGATGATTTACACATTTACGTTTCACAAAACATTGCAAAATCATACGTTAGAGCATTAGGTGGATACGCTGCCATTACAAATGTCGCAGGAACTGAAAATGTAGGTTCTGTAGGAGCAAATGGTATTGACAATAGAGGTACACTATGGTATGCTGGAGGAGAAAATCTTTCTATAGATGGTGTAAAAATCTTTGTCGCAAATGGGTTACCAAACAACTATGCAATGGCTGCTCAAAAATCTAACTTATTCTTTGGAACAGGTTTAATGTCTGACTACAATCTTGTTAAATTGATTGATATGGCAGACCTTGATGGGAGCAAAAATGTCAGAATAATTATGAGGTTTACAGCTGGCGCGCAGTACGGAATAGGTTCTGAAATAGTTCTTTATTCTTAATAAATTAAATTAACCAAAAATAAAGGGTAGGTGGGTTATGCTTACTTACCCTTTTTTTTATAAAATAAAATATAAACTATGGCTTGTACATTAAACACAGGGAGAAAATTACCTTGTAAAAGTGCCTTTGGTGGCATAAAAACAGTTTGGTTTGGAGACTTTGGTGGAATTACTGGTGTAACTGTAGATTCTTCTACAAAACAAGTAACAACTATCGCAGGAACACAACCAGATTGGTATCAATTTGACGTAAAAGGAAATTCATCACTTGAAACAACTGTAACAAGTTCAAGAGAAAACGGAACTACTTTTTATACTCAAACATTAAATTTAACATTAACATTCCTTGAAGCTAAAACACAAGCTGAATTACAAGAAATTGCAAAAGCAAGACCTTACGTTTGTGTTGAAGATTATTACGGAAATCAATTCCTTTGTGGACTTGAGAACGGAATGGAATTTGTTTCAGGAACTGTAGCTACTGGAGCTGCTGCAGGAGATTTATCAGGATTTACTTTAGTAATGGAAGGTCAAGAAGAATTAGCTCCTTACTTTTTAGATGCAGGATTAATTACTGCTGACGCTACTGTAATAGTACCTAACTAATATTTATTGATATTAAAATTAAGAGCATCCTTTGGGGTGCTTTTTTTTTGCATTAATGTTTTCACAAAATAAGTTATTTATTACGTTATATATAAAATGATTGTATTAAAGACTTTAACTACTGCTCAAAACTTAAAGGTAATTCCAAGAGTTTATGCTGATGAATTTACATTATCAATAAGAGATGATAGTACAAATGTCAAACAAACTTATGAAATTTCTAATGCTATAACATCTGGAAATTATTTAACATTTTCACAAGCATTTAGTCCTGTACTTGTAGAAGGTCATTTTTACGACATAGAATTATATACTGACCCAAATTTTTGGAATACTAATTATTTTTTATGGGAATTGTATAATGAATTTTGGAATGTAGATACAACAAACATTGTAGATATATTTAAAGATAGGATTTTCTGTACAGACCAAGAAATAGATCAAATGGATAATTTATACTATGATATTAATAAGGGTCAATACATAACAGACAATTCTTATAATAATGATTACATTGTGATATGAAAAAAAGAAAAAGAAATAGTTTAGGTCAATTTGTTAGGGGGTCTAAATCAGAAGTTAGTTTTGTTAATTTAAGCACTTACACAAGTCCAGAAATCGTTGAAGTACCTAATCAAGATTGGATTGCTTATGGCGAAGATAACAATTACTTTCAATTTTTAATAGACAGATACAATGGTAGTCCTACAAACAATGCTTGTATCAATGGTATTAGCCAACAAATATACGGTAAAGGTTTAGGTGCTACTGATTCAAGTAGAAAGCCAGAACAATATGCTGAAATGATTACACTTCTAAAAAAAGATGTAGTTAGAAAATTAAGTTATGACCTTAAACTTATGGGTCAATGTGCAATGCAAGTAATCTACTCAAAAGATAGAAAAAAGATTGCACAAATAGAACACATACCAGTAGAAACATTAAGAGCTGAAAAATGTAATGAAGATGGCGATATTACTGCTTACTATTATTTTAAAGACTGGGCTAAATTAAAACCATCAGACAAGCCATTAAGAATACCAGCTTATGGAATGTCAAAAGAAAACATTGAAATATATTACATAAAACCTTACAAGTCTGGTTTTTATTACTATGCGCCTGTAGACTATCAAGGTGGAATACAATATGCAGAATTAGAAGAAGAAATTTCTAATTACCACCTAAACAACATTATGAATGGATTAAGTCCTTCAATGTTAATCAACTTTAATAACGGAACACCTAATCCACAAGAAAGAGAACTTATAGAAGCAAGAATTGCACAAAAGTTTTCAGGTAGTTCTAATGCAGGTAAATTTATTTTAAGTTTTAACGACAATAAAGACGCACAAGCTGAAATAACACCAGTACAATTATCAGACGCACATAATCAATATCAATTCCTTTCTGACGAATCACAAAGTAAAGTATTAGTAGCGCATAGAGTTGTAAGTCCAATGCTTTTAGGTATTAAAGACAATACAGGATTAGGAAATAATGCAGATGAAATAAAGACTGCTTCCTTATTAATGGATAATACTGTTATAAGACCGTTTCAGGAACTTTTAATTGATTGCTTTGACCATATATTATCTTATAATAATATTGCCTTAAACCTATACTTTATTACGTTACAGCCATTAGAATTTACAGACGTAGATAGGAGCGTACAAAGTGATGAAGATATAGAAGAAGAAACTGGAGTTAAAATGTCTGTTGAATTAAAAGAAGTAGACGGATACGAAGCATACGAAACTAAAGAAGAAGCAGAAGAACAAGCTGAAAAAATGGGATGTTCAGGACATCACGAACACCAAGAAGGAGATAAAGTATGGTATATGCCTTGTGAATCACACGATGAAATAGATTTAAAGAAACCTTGTGAAGCTGGATACGAACAATACGGAATGAAAGTTAAGGGAGGTCGATTAGTTCCTAATTGTATTCCTTTAACAAAAGAAGATTTAGAAATTGAAACACAATTAAGTGAATTTGGTCAAGATGAAAAAGATTTATTAGATGACTATGAATTAATAGATGTTTCAGAAGTTGATTATGATAAAGATGATATATATGACCAAAAAATACAAGAATTAAATGCACCAGAAATATCAACTTTAAGTAAAATTATTAATCTTGTTAAAACAGGTAAAGCATATCCTAAAAGAGAATCAGAACAAGATGGTCAAACAAAACAATCTGGTAAAGAAAGGTTCTTGGTAAGATACCAATATAGCCCATTAGATTTTAAAAAAGATGCAAGGAAGTTTTGTAAAGCTATGGTAAGAGCTAAAAAAATATATCGTAAAGAAGATATTATTAAAATGGGTAAACAGCCTGTAAATGCTGGGTTTGGTAAAGGTGGCGCTGCAACGTATTCAATTTGGTTATATAAAGGAGGACCTCGATGTGAACATTTATGGTTTAGAAAAACTTATATGTTAACACAAGATGGAGATAAAAGTATTGTTAGTCAAACTAAAGCAAGGTCAAAAGGATTTAGAGGACCATCTAACAATCCATTAGTTAGAGAAAAACCTGAAAATATGCAATACAAAGGCTATACAAAGGCTTATTGGGATAAAATGGGATTTAAAAATTAAAATATGGCAACAGCATTATTTATAAATAGAACAGATTTAGTTAGAAATTCCATATTAGATGGCAATGTAGATACTGATAAATTTATACAGTTTATTAAGATAGCTCAAGAAATAGATATACAAAATTATACAGGAACAGATTTATATAATAAAATATCAACATTAATAGCTAATGGCGAAATTGATGACGTTGCTAATGCTAAATACAAGACATTACTTAATACACATTTACAACCAATGTTAATATGGGCAGCACAAGTATATTATATTCCTTTTGCAGCGTATTCTATTAAAAATGGTGGTGTATTTAAACATAGATCAGAAACAAGCGAAACAGTAAGTAAAAATGAAGTAGATTATTTAGTAGATAAAGCAAGAGAATTTATGGAATATTATTCTAGACGTTTTATTGATTTTATGTCATTTAATCAGTCTGATTATCCAGAATATACAAGTAATACTAATGATGATATATATCCTGATTATGATGCTTTATTTAATGGATGGGTATTATGAGATATAAACCAAAACAAAAGAATATAGAAAAACTAAAGACGTTTTTAAAAAAACAAGAAAAAAATAAAAAATATGGCAAGTCTATTTAACACAAGAATATCAGATACTTATTCAGGTTTAATAAAAACTATTGATAATGCTGCTTTAACTGCAAGTCTAAAAGAACTAACAGACGGATCTGGATTAAGTTCTGGAATATATATGAATACTGCAGGAGATTTTAAAGTTACTGCTATATTAGAATTTGGTTCATTAAAAGATACAGCAGAAAATATAATCATAAGTAAATTTGTAGATGAAGCAGATGGTATTGCTAATAACGACAATGATACATCTATACCTACTACTGCTGCAATTATTGATTATGTAGCTGCTCAAATCACTATAGAAGATTTAGATTTTACAGGTGATACAGGAACAGGTCAAATAGATTTAGATTCACAAATATTTGCAATAGAAGGAACAGCTAACGAAATAACAACATTAGCTTCTGGTCAATCATTAACATTCTCTTTAGATTCTACAGGTGTTAATTTACCTGACAACTCAACTGCAATTACACAAACAGCAGGAAATAATTCAACAAAAATAGCCACTACATCTTATGTAGATACTTTAGATTCTGCAAGTGATTTAGATTTTTCTGGAGATAGTGGAACTGGCGATGTTAATTTAAACACACAAACATTCGCAATAACAGGAACTGCAAATCAAATAGAATCTTCTGCTTCAAATCAAGGATTAAGTTTACAATTTCCAAGTGCAGGTGTTACATTACCAAATGGTTCTTCAGCTACAACTCAAGCATCATCTGATAGTTCTACAAAAGTAGCAACTACTGCTTATGTAAAAGGTTTAGATAATGCTAGTGATTTAGATATAACAGACGGAACTAATACAGGAGATGTAAACTTAAACACGCAATCATTAAGTATTTTAGGAACAACAAATGAAATAGATAGTGTTGTAAGTGGTCAAGGCGTTACTTTAGGGCTTCCTAATCAAATTAATGTAAACGTACAAGGTAATCTAACAGGCGATGTTACAGGAGACGTTACAGGCGATTTAACGGGTAATTCAGCAGGTACACATACAGGACCAGTTGTTGGAAACGTAACAGGAAACGTTACAGGAAATGTAACAGG
>Ga0208814_1000924_pt1 | contig 14965 bp, 22 predicted proteins | sample MalvirAntarct_55_FD_184253 | JGI IMG/M metagenome (GOLD analysis project Ga0208814, IMG submission 184253) | Marine viral communities from the Global Malaspina Expedition - Malaspina viral metaG Antarct_55 (SPAdes) (version 2) | ecosystem: Environmental > Aquatic > Marine > Oceanic | place...
GACTTAGAGGAGGTGTCTTATGAGTAATAAACATGAAATGAAACTAATGGATAACGAGGTAAATAATTTGAGAAATCAAGTGTTTTATCTCAATGGTCTATTAGGCAAAATAACTGAATGGCTAGATGATGAAATAGGAATGAATCAAGATGTAGCTGATGCCAAAGGTAACAAAGAAGATTATGTAACATCAGATGGAACTGATGACATTATCTATGGCAGACATGAATGTGCTACTGGTTTACTTGAGCAAATTAAAAATTGGGAGAGTGAAGATGAGTAGAGATATTACAGAACAAATAGACGATCATTGCGAAGATTACTTTGGACATAAAGATTGGGTTATTATTAGCACATTGTCTGACCAAGAAAAAGTAGGTTTAGATAGTGTTGCTGATATAGAAACTTTTGAAGGTGTTCAAGTCGCCTTTTACCACAAAGAAAGACCTTGTATAGATAAGTCTGTTGAAAGAATAGACAGCATAATTTTAGATTATATCGTTGACTATGAAGAAACAGATGATATGCAAGAGATTATTATTGCTTGGAAGCATATACAAGAAGAACTTTATAAACCTTACAATAGAAAGGAGGTGTCTAATGAGTGAAGATGTAACTAACTTGGAATGTCCTAACTGTGAGTATGTTTCTAAATTTTATCATTTAGATTGGCACGCTGTAGTTTGCAAAGGTTGTGATGAAGAAGTGACTCTTGAGAGATATCTTGCATGGCAACAAATGGGATATGAGGATGCAATGGAACTTCAAGCATACTCTAATACTATTTGGGGCGATGCGGAAGATGATAATAGAGGAGGTGTCTAATGGATAAATTTATAATTACGATACGTCCTTGCGAGGTATGTGAAAATCCACATGTTGAATACGTTAATGGGGAAGCTTGTGTTTGTGAAGTTTGCCATGAAGGTTATATGAATCAAGAATAGGAGGAAATAAATTAAAGGCGGTAGCTACTTAGGTAGTTACCGCCTTTTTTTTGGTCTGTATTTTGCAACTATCTGGTTTGTCCTGCTGTAAATAAAATATTTACTAGTCATAGGTTTTTATTGAGTCAAACACTAGATGTAGTGTTGGCTTTAGAAGATGACACAACATGTTGTGATTTCTATTAACTAGTAAAATATTATTTGGGCTGTAGATTGTGGAAAACTTTGTGGATAAACTGTTAATAAGTATTGCATTATGCAATCTACTAATATATATTGGGGGTTCACTTTAACGAGTGACCTCCATGTCTAAGTTAGTTAGATGATAAGAAGGAGTAAGTAGTAAAATACTTGCTCCTTTTTTTTTCGTCTGATGATAGTCAAAACCACGTTTTAGGGGGTTACTGGTATATCAGTTGGGTTGCTTATCGCTCTTAGAATCGACTTGTGGAGGTCGTTTTTGAGTGATATTCAAAAAAATCTTATTTCAGGCAATGTTGGTATAGGAACGATAATGTCGCAGTAGGGTAAGGAGAGCTAGTAAAAACCTATGACTGGTAAATATTCTTTATACTGGAACACAAAATACCGCAGTTGGTAACAATGCTGTGTTAGGTATTACAGGTATTGGCTTTCAATCTGATAGCATTTTGCCTATAATAAATTATGTTTGCAGTAGTTAGACACACCTATCAATTAGACATCCCAGACCCAAGGAATGTTTTTTCTGCTAAGAGTAGTGCCAAATGGATTCACAAGGTCTGGATATTCCCAGATGAATTAGATGCTTTGGCTTTTGCTATAACTCTTTTAGATGACCCATTGATTAATGGTAATGATTGGTTGTTAGAATCAGCCATTCATCAGTTAGAAGAGAACAGATTTTACCAAGTTGGTAGAGAGTCGGTTGCTATTGCTAAAGTACAAGATGCACCTGTAATAGTCTATGAAGATGAAATACAAGGTGCTTTAGAAGAATTAAACGAGGAAGAAGATGAAGAGTCTATTCATTAGATGTTCACAAGAGACATACGATTTGGCACATGCTTTAGCCAAGAAAGAAAACAGATCACTTAACAAACAAGTTATTCACATGATACACAATGAGGCTGATACTAAAAAAGTTTCAGTAAATAATATAGATGTGAACCATGAAGATACTGCTGAACAAGAAGGTAAGGAAATTTACTCAGGAGCAGTAACAAGTAAATCTGTATCTATTGGAAAGGGTTTGACAGGGCTTGCTGAAACAAAGACACAGGACTAGTAGAACTAACGTACCAATAATTTAATAAGGCATTAGAACATTCTTGAACTGTCTTAATTTGTGACTGACTAATTCTATTTGGATTGTTAGTCATCAGCTTCCAAAATAACTTTTCTTTTTTGCTACCGCATTTTTCTTTTATAATTTTCTGTACTCCCAACAATATACAAGCACGAGAAAGAGGCAGAGATTTTCCATTACCAGTAAATATTTTTTCTTCTGGCTCGTGAGCGGAAACAAAACAACCAGATTTTGAAATCATTCCTAAGTATTTATCACAAACATTGTGCTGTCTGGAATCTAAATAATCCTCATGGAAAAGAACATCTATAAGATGTTGGTCAAGTACTATTGCTCGACCAACTTTCTTATTATCAAATGCTCTTATGACAACTTCGTGATGTTTGTGCAAGTAAGGACTGCCAACATCATTAACGTGGACTTCTTGTTTAGAATTCCCAATCGTAAGTGTCTTCGACTTTTTCTTCTTCTGCATATCTGTTACTCAATGGGTCAAAAGTTAAACTAGTCATTCCTGTTTTTCCGCACCACGCCCACCTCTGCTTCCAACAATGTATCTCTACATTACTTTCTCCCCTGTAAACTGTCAAACCCATGTCACATTTTGAGAAGAACGCCATGCTTGAAGCAACATCGACACCTGTAACAACATTCTTCTTTCCATCACGCATTTGTGGTTTTGTAGGGTGGCAAACAAAGAAACAAAATACGTCATATTTTTTACAATGTAATTGAACCTTGGTAAGCATGTCACTAATAACATCCGTAGCTAATCCCTGTCTATTTATTTCAATAAAATTGAATGGGTCTATCACTAGAATCTTAGTTCCGTATCTCATTACTGCTTGAGCAGATTTTTCTAAGATATTTTCTATCGTTGGCTGTCCTCCATCTTGGTAGTCTTGGAATAGAAAGTGTTCATTGATGAAGTGCTGTGAGAAATCCTTCTCTTCCTGTGTCATTCTTTTATTCTGACCTTCAAAAAATGGTCGTCCGATGAAGCATTGTGCCAATTGAATTGCATGATAACTAACAGGCTTTTCAAACGAACATATGTTAGTTTTCCAACCATAGTTCTTTGCTACGTTGACTAGTATTTGGTCTATAAAAGCAGATTTTCCGTCTGACGGATAACCTGTTACAACTGCAAGATAACCTGTCTGTAGATTGAATAGTTTGTCTATTGAATCAAACCCTGTGCTTACTCCTTTTGGTTGTCCTTGGTCATAAAGCATCTGGAATTCATCTGAATAGAAGTCTATGTTATTAAGACCATGTAAAGGAACTGGCTCTGCATTAAGGATTTGTTTTCTTACTGTCTCTGCATCTGTCTCAACCAATAATTCATTGGCATCTTTTAACCCTTTGTAATTTACAACATAACATCTGGCTTTATCTAACCTACGAGATAACTCTGAAGCTAGAATCTCTCCGTTTTCATCATTGTCTACAGCTAAAATTATCCTGTCTATTCCTTCAAACTTTTTTCTGTCCTCCCAGACGTACTTGAATCTTCCGTCCTCAGAAGGGTCAACCTTGTGATCTGTAATTTTGTTCGGTGCTCCATTCGGTACGCTATATACGTCTATGTTGCTGTGGTCTTTGAAGGCTTCTTTTATGGCAAGCATATCCAACTCGCCTTCTGTAATTACTATCGTTGATTCAACTGTGGGTACGCTGTCGTTGTGTACTTGCTTTCCCCAAAGTTTTGTTGCGTTGTTATCCCACCAGAAATCTTTCTTTCCATTACAAGTTCTCCACTTAACCGCTACAGTTTTGTCTGATTCAGCAAAAGTAAATCCTAGGACTGGTAAATTATTTTTTTCCGTGAGAATACAACCTGAATTCTCTGCTGTTTCTACACTAATTCCTCGTGCCAATAACCAATCTGCTGACTTCCCTTTCTTGTTTGTCTTGGGTAATTCTATTTTCTTAATTGGCTTTGGTTCTGCTTTGACTACTTTCATCCTTGTTGCTCCTTGTGTTCTTGATATCGCTCCATTTATTCCACAATGATGACAATTATAGACGATAGTTTCTGAATTAATGTTTACTGAAAATGGGGTATCGGTTCGGTTCTTAGTTCTGTCTTTCTGACAACTAGGGCAAGTAATTTTATATTGTCCTTGTCCGTAGTTATTCGTTTTAGGATTGGACTGAATATGATTTTTTATGTCTGTCTTTTCCTGTTGCTCTTGCACTCGCATGAGTTTTCCTCCATTATGTGTATACTAACTTATTAAGTTAATACTTATTATTCTTAAAAACTTAGTAAGTATCTACTTACTACTTACCCTCTTCACAAACTGATTATCAATGACTTTCGCTATGTCATTAGACATCCTCTTGCGAGATAGTAGAGGGTAATTGTTCAATTCTTTTATACTAAAAAGCATCTTATCTACGTCAACATTATTTCGGTGGCATAGATTTGAAAAGTCTTCTGAGATAAAATAAGAGAGTGCTTCACTAGATAATTTAACGTCTTTACTAGCAACATCTCTAATGGCTTGTTTGACTATTAAAGAATCTATTTTTGCTAACTTTCTCTCCATTCCTAAATCATAAATCATTACTTGCACATTAGCAAGACCTCAAGTAAACTTCATATAGACATCATAATTAGTTGGAGCAATTATAATCAAACGGAGCATTTATGGAATTCAAAATTAAAGAAGGCATACCCTTGCCTATAGGAAGGGGCAAACCAAGAAAGTATGACATCCCTTTAGAGACAATGAAGGTAGGCGATCATATCCTGATTGAGTTACCTAAGACTAAGATACCTCAAGAGGTAAAGATAATAAGAAACTTTGTACTTAGGCATAGGCACAACAATCCACAAACTAAATTCACAGTACGTCAAATGGAAGACGGAGTAGGAATCTGGAGGGTCTAATGGAAGCTAAGATTAAACTTACTAAGACTATGCTTGATAAAGCAATCATAGACGCTAATGCTAGCGTAAGAGAATTTGTAAAACTATTTGATGTAGATTTTGCTGAAATGGAATCTGGAGACAAGGTAAAGCTAGAAGCTAAATTTAGTGATGGAACAGAGAGTGTTCTTAACTTATACAGAACCAACAATGCTCGTGGAGATAGGAGGATATCTATAAAGGGTATTAAGTCTCAGGCAGAAGTAGGAAGCACAGTAGTCATTATCAAACGCAGAAAGAGGATAGTAATTGAAATACACTAACGTCCACAACATACCAGAAGAGATCATTCGTGCTGTTCACAACGACAGCTATTCAAAAGGGGCATCTACCATATCCGTAACAGGTCTATTAAGACCGCCACAAATGAGACTGCTTGAAGAGAAGCACGTTGACGATATAAGCGTGGATGTATCAGACGAGATATGGAAGCTGTTAGGTCAATCCGTTCATACCATATTAGAGAGAGCCAACGAAGATAACCCAGAAACAATTACAGAAGAACGAATGTACGCTAATGTAAATGGGTGGACTATATCAGGTCAAACTGACTCAATATCGGTTGATAGTGGCATCTTAAAGGACTACAAAGTTACTTCTGTATGGTCGGTTATATCTGCAATGAAAGAGGGCAAGATAGATTGGGAACAACAACTCAATTGCTACGATTGGCTTAATAGAAAAAATTATCCAGAAAGGATCATTGACCAGTTAAATATTATTACAATCAATCGTGACTGGAGCAAAAACCAAAAGATGAGAAGTGGTGCTGACTATCCAAATGCACCATGTTCAGTTATATCCATACCAAAATGGAGTGACGAGAAACAAGAAGAATTTATCAAAGAAAGAGTATCAATACATCAAGAAGCTGAAGCTGAGTTTTTGTTTAGCGAACAACTTCCTAGATGTACAGACGAACAGGTCTGGAGAAGAAAGGATTCTCATAGGGTAATGAAGAAAGGCAGAAAGTCTGCTTTGCGTGTTTTGGAGACACAAGAATTAGCCAATGAGTTTGTAACTGGTCATGCTGACGAGAAAAAGTTAAGTATAGAATTTCTGAAAGGAGAAGCTATACGTTGTAACTACTGTCAGGTGGCTGAATTTTGTAATCAATATAAACAGGAGAAAGTATGAATATTGAAAAACTAACCTACTATGTGGAAGCATGGTGTCGTGACGGAGATCACGAATACACAGATAGATTTTGTATAACCGCACCAATCTTAGACAAGGTTTTAGAATCAAAAGATGATGCTTTTGATTTGGTGGAACAAACAATCTTAACGTGGAATTTTGGTGGGTGTGAGTGGGATGAAAGTCAAAACACTTATACAGACGGAGAATACAGGCACATAAGTTTAACAGAGCGTACAAAGATAGATAAAAAGGATGTTGATGCTGTAGTAAAGCATTTACCTAATCATGACCTGTCTTCAGAATTCGCAAAACAATATGAATCATTATTTAATAAAACGGAGGTAGCGTAATGGCTGACAAAAAATTGTCTTATAAAGGCATATGGGAAACTTTATCTAAGGTAGATGTATCTGATCATACAGAGAAGAAGATGGACTTAACTTATCTTTCTTGGGCGTGGGCGTGGGGTGTATTAATGGAGCATTATCCAGAAGCTGTCTATAGTTTCTACGAAGATGATAACCACGTTCCTTTAGTAATTATGCCAGACGGAACTTGCGAGGTTAGATGTAAAGTTTCTATAGGAGAATTGGAAAGAGAAATGTGGCTTCCTGTTATGAACCACTCAAACAAACCTGTAATCAATCCAAATTCTTTTCAAGTTAATACTTCAAAAATGAGGTGCTTAACTAAGTGTCTTGGTATGTGGGGATTGGGTCACTATATCTATAGTGGCGAAGACGTTCCACAGGGTACAGAAGCTAAAGAAGAGGAAGCTGTAGGAAAGAAAGCTGAACCTGTAAAGAAAGCAGAGCCTGTTAAAGAAGAAGCACCTGTTGAAAAAGAACAGGAGAAAAATTCTGATTGGTCTGAGGTTTTTGTTGAAGGCTTTGTAGGTATTATGAAAGCTTTAGAAACAGAAGAAGAGGTCAAGAAGTTTTATTTGCAAGAGGATAACAAAAAGCAAATAGCAGTTCTGAAAGATAAGTTCCCAGAACAAAAACTAATTCTTGATAATTTATTAAAAGAACGTCTAGCTCAATTAAGAGAAGGCACAAATACATCTAAGGAGGTGTGACATGGAAGAGAGAATGCAAAGTGATGGAATGATCTACACGAATAATTATAAGGAAAACGAGAAACAGCCTGATTGGACAGGAAAGGTAATTTTGGATAAGAACTTGCTTAAAGCTTTAGTAGAGAAGATTAAAGGTGGGGAGGAAGCAGAAATGCGAGTTGCCCTTTGGGATAGGGTTTCTAAAAATGGTAACGAGTACAAGTACGCTCGTTTAGACATACCTCAACAACAAAGAAAGGCTGAACCTACACCGCCTGTTGTTGAAGAAGTTACACCAGATTTGAGCGATGATGACTTACCCTTCTAAGGAGAATAAGTACATTGTCATGGATGAGGACATCACGATTGGGTGTCCTCAACATGGAGGGTTTACAACTACTCCAGAAGAACATTTAAAAGGTTATGGGTGTCCAGACTGTAGGCACGAACACTTAATAGCTGACTTAGATGCTATCTTTGAAAGATTGGAATCATGTATTGAAACTGTAGAAGGTGCTGAAGAACATAAAACAGATGTACCTGTTGGGTCTTATCAAATGGTTTTATATGAGTTGAGCGAAAAGATAAAAAGACTAATAGAGAGGTCAAAATGAGTGATACTTTTAAATACAACAGAGAAGATACTTACGAGAATAATTTTAACAGATGGTACGGAATGAATTCCAAAGAAAGGTTGGATAACAAACAAGAACCTTATTCAATTATTGTTGGCAAAAGAGTATTCAATGAGATATATGGAAAAGAATCAGTTAAGGAAAAAATAGCTAATCTTATAAAAGATAGATAATTAAAAATCTTCCCAGCACATAAAAAAATATTTACCAGTCACAGAAAATTCGGAGGAAATTATGGAACAAGAAGAAAATTGGATGCACAAGATTAGAGGTCTAGCACCTTTGATAGAGAAAACAGAAATACAAGTTGTCAAATGCGAAGCACAAGTTAAAAAGTTACAAGCTACTTTAAAACTACGAGCATTAGCAGAAGGAATCAAAACTACTTCAGCACAGGAAACTTACGCAGATTCACAAGAATCATTGTATGAAGCAAGGTTAAGAGTTGGAGTTGCCAAAGGTGGGTTATCAGCATTGAAGGTAGAGTTGAAGGCATTAGAGATAGGCTTTGAACAATGGAGAACTAAAAAAGTTTCAGCTAGAAAAGAACAAGCTAGGTATGGTGCGTGAAAGGTAGAAACCCTACAGCAGATGAGAAGAGACATATGGACAGAGTTAGCCAGATAGGTTGTATCGTCTGTAAGAATCAGGGTAACGACTTTGTACCGAGTGAGATACACCATACAGAAGGCAAGACTAAGGAGGAAGCACACTTCAAGGTTTTGCCTTTATGCTATGAGCATCATAGAGAAGGAGTGATGAATGGGATTTGGGTTAGTAGGCATCCTTGGAAGAAAGAGTTTGAAAAAAGATATGGAACAGAGTTAAATTTATTACAACAAGTTAAAGGAATACTAGATGAGACTTAAATCAATTACGTTTGATAGCACAGAGGAAGAGATTGTTGTTAGCACGACAACTGTAGAAGCAAAGTCTTTTACAGGGGTAGACAGAAAGATGAAAGGAAAGGATGTAATAGCAATTGTAAAGATAGATGATAATAAATTTTTGGTATTTGTTGAAGATTAAAATTACGCAGCCTCCTGCTGCACAGAAAAAATATTTACCAGTCACAGGTAATTACTGATGCAAATAGATTTACCAATAGAAGTTTACTACTCAAAGAAAAAGAAGTTCATTCTTAATCTAAACAATTACCGCAACGCTCATTACCGAGTGTTGTCTATATCTAAGAGATTGTATTCAGAAAACCTTGTGCCAAGACTCAAGGGCTTTGATCGTTTTACCGAGCCTGTGTCGTTGACGTACACCTATTACGCTAGAAGCAAGAGAAGGTTAGACATAAGCAATCCGTGTTCAATCATAGACAAGTTTACTTGTGATGCTTTGGTTAAGGCAGAGATACTAGAGGATGATAGTTTTAAACAGATCAAAGAAGTGGTTTATAAATTTGGTGGGGTTGAGAAAGACAATCCTAGATGTGAGTTGGTGATTTCAAAATTCACCATATAAAAATATTTACTGGTAAATAGAAATGCAGGAGATAAAATTATGGAATTAGTCAGACAATTAAAAGAAGAACTACAAGATAGGAAGGAAGTTTGGTGGGAGTGGCACAAAGAGAATCCAGAAGTCTGGAGTAATTTTGAGAAGTACACATTAGAAGCAATCGCCACAGGTAGAAAGCATTATTCTCATTGGGCGATAATCAATCGTATAAGGTGGAATAGTGAGATAGAGACTAATGGAGGGGAGTTTAAGATAAGTAATGACTACATAGGATTCTATGCACGTTTGTTTCATGCTCGTTATCCAGAGCATGATGATTTCTTTAGACTGAAACAGTTGAAGGAAGAAAAGTTAATAGATGAATTGAAAGAATTCTCTTATTAGTTCCTAAAAAGGTTTTCTACATAAGAAGGTACGTCTGACTGTTTAGTTAGTTCAGGCACATATATTAGTCTTATATCTCTTTCAGTTTCTAATTGGTCTAATAACTCTCTTTTTTGACTAGAAGATATCTTGGCTCTCTCAATTTTGCCTTTTCTTTTTCTATACTCACCTAAGTATCTGTTAATTTTTAAAACTTCGTTTCTAGTTGAAGCTAGTCCTTGGTTATTCTTTTGATATAAGTAGTATTCTTTTAATCTTCCGTCTGTTTTTAACTTGTTGAGACTTTGTTGATACCTATTGCTATAGGTTCTTAATTCATAAAACTGTTCTTGTAGACCTCCGCCATAAGGAGAAGCAAATAGATTTCTAATCAATGGCATTGACGTTAATCTAGGTGTTACAAAATCTCTTCCTGTAGCTTGTCTTACTGCCATATCTGACATAGTTAAAAGGTATGTTCCTAAAGTTCCCCCATAACCTTTCATTACATAATCTATCTTCATTGGAGAAATGTTTAATCCTTTTCCTATACCTCTAGCAAGTTCTGTGGTTTGCATAGTATATTGTAATTGAGGGTCTAATCCTTCCTTCATGTAGAAAGGAATAATCTCATTGCCTGTAAATGAACTTTTATTATTCATTACTTCTAATAATGGTTTGGTTATTTGAAAACCTAAAGGATCAACTTTTAATGTAGAAACAATACCTCTTGCAAGAGATTTACCTGTTTGTTGTAAATTACTTCTGCCAAATGCTAAGTCTAATGCTCTTTCAGGAACAGTCTTAAATATGAATCCAACCTCAAATGGTATAGGTAATTTCAGAGGTGGTAGATTGTCGAACAAGTATATTAACCAATTGTCATCTCTCTCTTGCGCTCGTCTATTTTGATAATCTTCATTATCTCCAACCAGTAAATAATATATTCCTGTAAGCATTGCTAAAAACAATCCTCTTGTTAAAACTTTATTTTGTATTTGTGATCTAGCTTCTTCTGGAGTTATATCTAAATCAGTAGCCATTTTTGTAGATGAGTATCTGCCAGTTGCTGCTCTATATAAAACATCAAGACCTTGCATTCTGGCGTTTAAAAAAGGTATTGCTGTAGTAACTATTTTAGCTACTGTGTGTCCACCTCTTCTGTTAAAGTTTATTACTTCTAAGGCTTGATATGAAGCTTCTGTATGGCTTCCTGTTAGTTCTAATATAGCATCAGCTACTGCTTTTCTTGTTGACCCATCAGATTTAGTTGTTTGATCTCCTAACCAATCCCAGATTTTTACTACAGAATCAAATGTGCTAAGACCTCCATTGTCCATGACTCCTTGATCTTTAAGGAGTTTGTTTATTTGAGCTACAATATCTTTGTTATCTCTAGCAGCATCATAACCACCAATGATACCTCTTTGTTCTAATTCAGATAAATCAGCGTTAAAGTTTTTAAAGGTATCTACAAAAGGAGTGAAGTCTGCTCCGCTTGTAACAGCTACGGATAAAGTATCTCTCAACATATTCTTTAAAATAAATCCTGGATCACGAGTAACTGTTTCTCTAAGAACAGCAGAAGGCATACCTACAACTTTCATTACACCTGCAACGTCATTCATGCCCATGCTTTGTAATCCGTATATTAGTAGAGGGTCGGACACCTTATAAAATATTTTGTTTCCATTTTCATATACAGGTATAACATCAAGACCTTGTGCTTGTGCTGGTAATATTTTTTTAGCCATATTTGCAAGTTCATATTCTTGCATGAGTCTCTGCATACCTTGATTTTTCATTGAAGCATATACAATTGATTGTAGATTTCTTGCTATAACTTCTAAAGGTGGAGGAGATATTGCTTCTTCACTACCTTTAAGTTTAAAAGCTAATGGATTTGGTCCTATAAAACCAGAAATAATAGCAGGTCCGCCTAAAGCATCATCTGACATCTGCCTATAAAAAGGATAGTAATCAGAGTTTTGTTTCCATAATTCAACTGTATCTACTTCAAGATATTTTTTACCATCTTTTTTTCCATTTTCAATACCTAACTCAACTGTGCCTTGATCATTTTCTACTAAAGTTGTACCACCTAAAACACCTTGGCTTTTAGCATAATCTAAAACAGCATTGTTATATGCCTGATATTTATCATAAACTTCTTGTATTACAGGATAATCTGTTTTTATTTCTTTAGCTAAAGCCATTTCTTTTTCTGTTAAAGGAACAAGCTTACCTGTTTTATTTAATCTATCTCCTCTATTAGCAATACTTAAAATTTTGTACATAGCCTGATAATCAATGCCGTCTAAACTGTCATACAAAGGTGCAAACACTTCAGCTAAACCACCATGAACAAATGGTACTATCCTAGTTCCACCCTCTTCATATACAGGAACACCTGTTTTTAACATTTGTGAAAACAAACTTTTAGATTGACCTGCTAGTCGTAAAGCTTGTATAGCTCCTGTTTCTGCTGAAAGTTGCCTTTCTCTTACTTCTTCACTTAATTCAGCAGCTTTTTCTGTGCCTTTTTCTACAATAGAAAGACTATCTACTAAACCTTGTCTTATTCTAGACAAGTACCCACCTACGTTATCTGTCCAACCTTCTTCAGTTAAATCAATTAATGTATCTGTGTAAGTTTTATCTGGATTATTAGTGCCTTCTAATTTGTCATGTATGTCTTTATACTTATCAGGTACTTCTCTTTCTTTTCTAGAATAAGAAGGTTTATCTTTTAGTTCTAAAATGTCTTTATCTTCTGCAAAATCAAAGGCTGTTTTTAAAGCAATCGGGCTAGCATCTTTACTGTAATAAGGTATAGCACCTTTTGATGTAAGAGCTATATCTTCTGCTACTTTAAATTCTATATCAGCTATTTCTTGTGCATTGATATCAATCAATCCATCAAACGCAGAGTTTTCTTCTAAATATGCAGGAGTAGATTTTGCTTCAAAGCCTAAGTCTTCAGCTAACTTTTTGTATTCTTGATAGAGGGGGATGTAAAGATCACGAAGGGCTGCTCCTTGTAGATCGGATGAGTTGATGAAACCGACTCTATTCCCAAGGACTCTAAGTTGTCCTCTAGTTCCTGTTGAGTAGCTTGTGTCTTGTCCGTATTCAATGAGGTCTGATTCTTGTCCATATTTATTTAATTTATATCCTGATGTTACTAAAACTGGTTGTATTAAATTTATAAAACTTGTTTGATCTGCAACAGAATATGGCTCGCCATTAAACTGTCTTGGATCAATTAAAATTATACCTGATTTTTTAGATGCTGATACAGTAAAATTTAAAGGCTCACCATCCCTTGTAATTTCTGAAAGTCGTGCAAGCAAATCATCTATTTCAACTTTATTAAATTGTTGGTTTTGTGGTTTGTTAATTAACAAAGCAGTTTTTCTAGCACCTCTTGGTTTAGGTCTGGCAACTATAGCTGCATCTTGCATAAAGGCATCTGTTAAAACAGAAGCAACTGCACGTTGTGTTTGTGGTGCAACACCTGGAAGTTTAACTATTATATTAGGACTAAACTCTCCTTCCCATGTACCAACTGATCTTGTTATATCGTGTGGTATACCCAAGTCTCTTAAAAATTTAATTTTATTATTAACTGTTATTGCTTTTAATGAATCGTTTTGAAATTGATTCCATCTATCAAAAGTTATAGGAGCATTTAAAACTTCTGGTAAGAATCCTCTTTGTCTTCCTATTTTAAATTCAATAACTGTTTGTGGTGCTTGCTCTAGTAATGTATCAAACATATCTCTAGATAAATTAGAATCAAAAACATCGCTTTGTTTATTACTAACATATCTTGGAGGTTGTAAAAATTTACCTGAAAAAGAATAGTCTTTAGTAAATTGACCAACTTCTTCCATTTGTTTTAATTCATTAACTTCTTTCTGCGAAAATTTTAGTGCTGAATCAAAGCTACCTTCATTTGTTATTTTGCTAGCAGTATTACCAGAGTATCTTTGGTGACCCCACAATAAAGCTTGTATAGCTGGTGGAGTAAAACTATCTAACTCTCCATTGATTGTATAATTTTCTGTAGACAGTAAAGAGTTTATAGCTTGTATCATTCTATAATCAATTTCTGTAGCAGATTGCATGTCAGCATCCATACCAAACTTTCTAAGCATGTGCCTATCAATAACCATAAATGGAGTAAACTCTCCCTGTGAGGCTTGTAATATTTCTAAAGCATATGTAATAGTTTTTTGTGATGAACCTTTTCTTTCAAAAATTCCTAACTTATAAAAATTTTCTATAGCATCTATTCTTTGTTTATTAGCTTTACCTACACCAGCTTTTAATAATTCTGTTCTAAATTTTTTCTTGTCTGTATCTGGATTATGTTTTCTTGCAATAATCATAGTTCTTAAAGTATCTTTAAGATTTTGTTCAGGTGTAGCTTGTCCTGATGTAATACCAAATACACCAGAAAATTCATTCATATTAGCAGCACCTACTATGTTGGGTAGATTAATACCCCATCTTGTATACCACATTGAATCAATACCAGCTTCTGCTGCATCTTTAATATCTCTTTTAAGTTCAGAGTAATCTACAAAGTTATTTTTCTTTTTTGATTTTGGAGCTAATATTTTATGAAGACGTTGAAAGTCTTTTGCAGTAGGATTTTTATTAGTATCTATCCAAAGTTTGTATACTTCTTCTTCTACTTTACCTGCATATAAAATTTCTTTTGGAGTTAATCCTGCTTTTGAAAAAGATGGTTTATCTAAAGATTGTGGACCAAATAAAAATTTAACATATTCTGGGTCTTCTGCAATTCTTCCAAAAAGACTGTAATCATTACCTAATTGATAAGCTTTACTAGAAGGATCAGGAAATAAATAAATTACAGATGTATCTTCTGGCGATCTAGAAAATTCTCCAACATCATCTTTAATAGTACTTACTAATAGAACAGGTGTTCGATCATTATTTGTACTATCTGCTGTTCTTCTAACAGTTAAATCTACAACCTCAAAAATTCTTTTATTACCAAATTTTGAAGTTATAAATTTACTTCCTATTTCGAAAGGTTCATACAATTTATTTTCTATAAAACTTTCTCTTGCAGCTAAACTATCATTTACACCT
>Ga0208814_1000925_pt1 | contig 14956 bp, 8 predicted proteins | sample MalvirAntarct_55_FD_184253 | JGI IMG/M metagenome (GOLD analysis project Ga0208814, IMG submission 184253) | Marine viral communities from the Global Malaspina Expedition - Malaspina viral metaG Antarct_55 (SPAdes) (version 2) | ecosystem: Environmental > Aquatic > Marine > Oceanic | place: South...
GATACCGATAACAGCACCAGTTGATCCAATTAGTATATCACCTTCTTTTAATTCTTGTGTAAATTTAGTATTGACACCTGTAACTGTTTTATCACTAGTTGCAGCTGCTGATACATTACCAGTCACTACAACTTGATTGTCTGTTGTAACTACATCAGCTGCGAATGCTGCTGCACCACTTCTTGCTGATATTTGATGTACTTGTCTAACTCTATCAGTAGAGAAATTGACTACTGCTGATACAGCTTTACCACCGGTTGTTGCTTGTTCTAGTCTGATTGTATCGTCTGTAGTAAATGTACCTTCGACATCCATTACAAATATTGTAGTAACATTAGCTGCAGTGTCGGCTACACAAATAGCTTTTGCACCAGATGATGAACCTTTAATTCTTTGACCTGCAGTTAGTCTATAATTGGTATTAGCAACTGTAAGTTTAGTGTACATACGAATATCAAATAAATGAATTTTAAATAATGATGCTGTTGTGTGAACTCCACTACTGACTGTAGGTGTAACACAATTAAAGAACTTGACTCTAGCAGCTCCAATCTCAGCTCCATCAGCTCCTTCTACATTTGCTTTTGCTGTGTCTCTTAATGAACAACTACCGAATGTTTCGATATCATCTACAGTACCTGTTCCAAATTCTGGTTGACCAAATACAGAAGTTAGATTATAAAAGTTTCCAATATTAAACGGAACTGCTTGAGCTCCTGAATCTACTTTTGTTCTTGCTTTATCTATTGTTACAAACGTTTCAGTAGACTTCTCTACTTCAAATCCTTTAATATAACCTTTACCAGCTGAAATAGATGCTATGAACTTAGACTTATCACCAGGAATAGATGTGTTAGTAGGAAGATAAACACCATTATTTAATTTTGAATTATAATGTTGTCTTAACTCTGCTAAGAATGGTCTAATTACATAGTCTCCACTCTCATCAAAAGTTCTTCTAGCTAATGTTTTTTCTAAAGTACTGTATGTTGATACAGCAACTTGTTTAGTAATTGTACCTTCTTCGACTCTTGATAACTCAATGAAATTATCAATATCTTGTGTACCAGATATTAACTTAGAAACTAATGATAGTTCTATTTTTAATCTGTTTGCACCAGGTGCGTTTTCGTTTGAAGAACCTGAAGCATTATCTAATAGTGAAGAATCATCAGTTGATGATACAGCACTTTCTGTAACTTGTAAACCTATTCTGTATGTTGGTGTGTTTGAATATTTATCTAATAGAATTGTTTGTTCATCACATCTGACAAAGAAACCTCTTGAATAAAATATACCACTTCTTACTGTTGCGGCAGAACCTGTTGATGTAGAAGAACTATGTCCTGCTACTAAACTCGGTTGAATAGTTTTGAATTCGTTATTGTTAGATGCATCAGTATACACGCCTGCAGCATTCAAAGTAACTTCTTGAAGTTCTTCGTTATCTACAAATTTTGAAAACGTTGTTGTTGATGAATCAGCATTAGATTTAACATAAGTAACATATAAAGTAAGTGGGTCTGCATCTGTTGTAGCTGCGACTGAATTAATTACTTTACCTACGACACCAGATGTTTGACCTAGATAATATTTACCTAGTGATGCAACTCTATAAGTTTCTGCAGTAGCTGTTCCTGAACCATTAGGGTTCGATGCATTAACTTTTACAGCTTCATACAATGTATTTACTGTTATTGTTCCACCTGTAACAATTGAACCTTCTTCAAATACATGATTACCAAATCTTTCGACTTGATTCTGTATTATACTCTGTAGTTGAGTTAGTTCTCTTGCTTGTATCGCATTAGATGGACGAAAAAGAATTCTATGAAAATTCTTAGTCTCGTCATAATCATCATAATAAGGCGATACATTTAAATCTGTATTCTGTGCCATTTATGTGTTCCTTACATTTCTACTATAAGTTTAATATCTTCAATCTGGTCTGACGCTCTTGAAACAGCTTGTCTATTTTCTAAATAGATGATGTCTCCTGAATGTCTTTGAACTTCTTCTGCTGTAATAGCTGAAGATGTATTCAATGTACCATGTGCTGTATTCGTTGCTGAGGTTATAGTATTACCATTAGCAAATGCAACAAAGTTACCTGACTCATTAGGATAAGGTAAGTATGAGATGATACGGTTTGTTGTATCTACTGACACTACTAGTCCTACTGCTGTTCCAACTACTTCAGTTGATGCATTACGAATAATCGTATCGACTGTAGGAGCTGAGAAACCAGAAGATACAAAAGTCATTTTCTTGTAAGCTGTTCTTGTTTGTGCTGAACAAAGTGTGTTACCACCAGCGTTTGTAGGATTAACTACTACACCTATTTGTCTGAAGTCATTATCTGTTGGGAAGTCACCTGAACCTTCTGCGTACTCAAGTCTTGAGTTTAGAATGATATAGTTTCCACCTAATTCTTCTACTGCGTCTGATCCATGTCCGTTCTTAGGTTGAATAATGAATTCTATATTAGCTGAAGCATTAGTACCGTTAGCTGCTTGATTAGCATTATCAAATCCTGGAATATCTTCGTTTGCAAGAAATGCTGTTGTATATCCTGAACCTGCTGTAGTGATTGCACATGTTGCTACACCACCACCACTATTTGATACGACTGTTGCTCTTCCACCTGTTCCGTCACCTCGAATAACTATACTCGCTGTTGTTGTAGATGCTGTATATCCTGAACCTGCTGCTACTACTCTTACTCTTTGAAGAGCTCCATCAACTGCACCATTCTCAATATCCCATTGAGCTGAACCGTCATCAGTTGCTGCATCACCTAATCTACCGTCTTGAGAACCTGTGTCTACTCCACCAGCTACTGCTAGTTTAGCACCAATTGTTTTTACTGGTAAGAAGTCATTAGTGACATATTTGATTACATCAGAAGCTGATATTGAAAACATAAATTTCCATTGATATCCATCTGACTCTGTCGGTGTTGCAAGTGATGTATGATCTGGTTTTACAGTTGAAGCTGTATTCCCATCATTATGTAAACACTTGTATACATTGTAGTCATCAGTTATAACATAGAATAATGAAGACCACAAAGTAGTCGCTCCACTAGCCGCAGCATTAGCTGATGTATAGTTGTGACGATACTCGTCATAAGTTGTTCCAGTAGTCCAATCCCTTCTAACAATCGCATGTGATACATCTGAAGTTGATATCTTCTTCATCGCCACCATTGAACGATAAGCATCAAACTCGTCATTCGGACTGTCTACAGGTGTTGGCGGTGTTGAATCGTTTGGCCACGCGTGTCCTCTGCCGATAAAAGTATAAGCTACAGATGAACTCTGCGTTATATCCTCGACAAATTGTTTCGCGTTATTTAAACGAAATTTTTCAGTTATTATTGCTGCCATTGTTATTACCCTTTATTTAATAATTGTTTCTTATATGTATTTATGTCATTTATCCAGTCTGAACTACAGTTGAATAGCTTAATTTTGCTTTTCTTGCAGGTTCATTACTAAATGATGTTACAAATCTCTTTTGATATATAGTACTTATATCACTAATTCTTATGCCTTCTGAAGGAGCCTCTTCTATAAAACGACCTCCGTTACTTGAACCACCTGCAGGACCACTTTCTAACATGAGATTATCTCCCAAATTAGAAGAACCTGCTGCTCCAGCTTCTTGTCGAAGATTCTTCATTATACTATAGTTTTCAGTAAACATGATACCATTCAAGTCACCAATAGATGGACCTATTGGAGTTGCTGAATCCTTTTGTCCTAACATTAATGCTTCCTCTAATAATATAGGTGTACCCACACTTGGGTTTGCTGCTGCTAGACCACTTTCATGAACTAGTCTGTCTCCAGATTCTCCAATTAAGTTGAATGAATCAATCTGAGATGATTCTTCTGATACGAATACTAATTCAGTATCAGCTATAGTCGCTGTTTCCCAACTTACTGGTAGGCTACCCAAGGCCTCTGAGGCCGCATTAGTTGTATCATCTTCGAAGATGATTATACCACCTTGTCCAAATCCTACTTTACCTTCACCTAATATTCTACCACCCTGTGGTTCAAATATTAAGTTATCACCAGCTTCTGTCATTATTCTTTCTGATTGAAAACTAGTTGTCTCAAATAATTTCTGTCCTGCAGGTCTATGTCCGAAACTGACACCGTTTTTATTTTCGGCGACTGTTGTATTAAAGACTGAATCAAGTCTTAACGCGGATCCTGAACCATTTGTAACTGTACTATTAGAACCTTGTGTTCTTGATGTTTGTGTGTTTAATACTCTTGTATGTTTTACACCTGCAGAGAATGTTTTACCTCTTTGTGTAATTGATTGAGTGAATATTGGAGAAGATATTATGTTGACCTTTCTTTGTCTCATATCTGAATCGTATGTTTCACTTCTATCAGAGGCAACTAGTATTTTACCTCTACCAGCAAATCCTGATATGTAGTCTGTATGAGCATATGCATCTCCACCACCTTCTACACCATTACTAATTTTCTGATTAGCTGTTGATGTGAATGAGTCCGCTGTTATATTATTAGGTTCTTGTTTAGTAACCACACCTTCTGGAGCATGATGAAGTTCTATTGATGTAGCTGTAAAATAAGTAGTACTTTGTGCGAAATTCTTTATTACTTCTGTAGCTAAGAATTGTGAAGCAGCTTGACCTTGATCAGACTGACTTCTATGTAGTATAATAAACTTATCTGTAGTATTGTGTTCCATTACAATACCTAATGCATTAGATGTTGTTCCCCTAACTAGTGTACCAACTGGCAATGTTGTATTTAATGTTGTGTAGTTAAGTTTATGTTGATTGAAGTGAGGACTTATTAATAACTGTTTATTAACTCTACTTCCTTTAGCTGTAACTTCAGCTGTCAACTGTCTATTAAAGAAGTCTCTGTCTGATTCTTCAATCGTATCAGTACCTACAATAAATGGTCTACCTGATGATTGATCTCTAAATGTCTCTTGATTACCTTCACCAATTGCTGCTCGTGATATGAATCTTTCTGTAGTTATTACACCTTCACCGGTTTCCATTAATAGTCTACCGTTGAATGATGCAAACACACTATCTCTTGTAAAACCTGTACCAGTTTCTAATTCAATATCAGCTGTGTCGATTTTAGAACCGATAATCAATGTAGGTATAAATGACCTTGTTGTTTCTGTCCCGTCATAGTTGTGGTCATATATTTTAGCTGAACCATCAACTTGATTTTTAATAGATACTTCACCGAAGAATATTGTTCCTGCTGGTGATAATAATGATTTAATTAAACTTCTGTAATCATTAATACTCTTACCGACTTTAATCTTATATGAAAAATCTTGATACTGATAACTATCATGAATTCTCATTGAATCGGCTGATGGGAAACCTGTGTCATCTAAATAGTTTCCGTCTAGTAAAGCTGTTCCACCAACATTACCTCTAGCAGTACATGCATTCGTCTTTCCGATATAGAAGTTTTTATTGTCACTTGTTGTAACATAATCACCGTCATTAAATATACCACGAACATTGTTTAATGATAATAGATTTAAATCACCATTCATTACAGCTACATTTCCTGTAGCTCCTGTTAGTGCTGCTGTGACTTTTGTATTCGCTGACGGATTAGCTGATGCGTCTTTAATAATACAATGTTGTTTATAGTTACCGATACCACCTTCATCAAAGTCATGACCTGTATCAGCTATTTTAAGTTTCTTAATAGAACCAATATTATCACTAAATGCAAATATCTTAGCACCTTGTCCAGCAGTCATATTTGTTTGTATTAAAGTAAATGATGTACCAGATGTAGAACCTGTAATAGTACCACTTGGAACACCACTCGTATCAGTTGATTTTTTATATGCTAATAATCTTTTCTTCTTCAAGTCGTGTTCGACAACTACCATTGTGACATTAGCATTTGAATTACCATTACCACCAGATTCAGTTATGATTTCTCCTACTGAAAATTGTGTTCCTGAAGTTAATGTATCATAATAGATATAACCACCAACAAATACTTGAGGTAATGTCTTGTAATTTAGTCCTTCATTTGTTATACTAATCTTACGAATACCACCTTTAGCTTCACTAGCTATTACTGGTAGTACTCCTTCTGACATAACACCATATCTAAGAAGTTTATCTGTTCGTAATGAATCTTCTAGTGATACTCCTCGATTGAATGCATTGATTTCTATTTTAGCACTATTCGCGGGAGCTGTTGCGAAAGTAATTTTTAATCCTGATTGGTCTGTAGTAAATCCAGTTGTTCTTAAAATCTCTGTACCATTTACAAAGACATGAACATCTCTTGGATTAAATCCTACTAGAAGATTGTTGTTATCTCTACCAGAGAATACTGTAGTCGAATTGTCTCCAGTGAATTCAAATACTCCTGCAGCTGTTGCAGTTTCTAATTCTATTGTTCCGTCTGTAACTGCTATGTTAGCTTCTGCGTGATTACCTTCTGTACCTGTATTAATAAATACAAGCATATCACTTGATGAATAACCTTGACCTATGTCGTCAAGAACTATATCTGTTACACCACCTCTTCCGATAGCACCAATAACATTTACTGATTGTGTAGCTGTTCCGTTAGCTGGTGATAAGTAATTGAATGTATCTGATTCAGTAAATAGAGAACCAGCTGAAAGTACTTCTGTATATAAACCACCATTCATTGTTCTTGAATCAGGACCACCTATTTGTGTTGGATCAGCATCAAATAAATCTGTATTCTCATCTAAGATTGCAAAGTCTGTAATTAATATACCGTCTATATCGTAAACAGATTCTTCGGATAATAATATACCTCTTGAAACACCAGATGTCGTACTGCCGTCTTCTATACCAATTGGTCTTGCTTGGAAGAACTGACCACCCGGAGCATGTTGATTCGCCATTTTAATACCATCTTCAAATAGTATTGTTGTTGAGTCTTCGTTTAAAATGTTTGCTTGTGTTGATGATTCTAATCTTAGTATATCTTCTATGTCACCTGCATTACCGTCTTCTTGTCCTAAGTAAATACTTGATTCAGTTGTACTGATATCAGTCATTACTCCACGAACAGTTGCTATTACGTCTACTCTAAATCCATCTCTATCTGATAATGTTACAACATCATTTGTATTAAATGTTCCAACATAAGGTAGTATTAGTTCTAGTTCGTATGCGTTTGTAGTATCATTTGTACCTGAGATTCCTGATGCATCGTTAATAAATGCTTTGGATGATACATCACCACTACTGTTAAATATATTAACTGAACCACCTTTGTAAAGAGTTAAGTCACTATTACTGAATAGTCTCATTACAGTTGGTTGATTAAAGTCTGACTCAGAAGGTTTAATAACATTATCACCAGGGAACGTGACTTCGGCGTCTATTCCATATAATATTCTAAATAAGAATTCGTATGATTCCTTTGTACCTTTTGCAAGATATAATTCTTGTACATGCTTTTGTAGTAGTCTCTTATTGGCTAAAACATCTCTGTCAATAAATGGCATGAAGTCTCTTCTAAAGTATTCTAAGAAGTCTCCAGATGTTTTGTCTACATCAGCATATGATAATAAGTTGTTTGCAGCGTGTAATGGACTAGCTGTAAACGATGCCACTTTGGCAATCATTCCAGAAGTCTTACCGATTATAGTTTCACCTATATCAAATTGTGCTTCTGAAAATTGTTCAATATAAAGGTTTGAACTTGTACCTATAACATCAACTCTTCCTACTGCTCCTGTTTTGGAACCTACAACGAATTCATCTTGTTCATAAGATGAATTTTGAGTAAGATTAGTCTCAATGTTTATTTCATAATTAAATTTAGCAGAGGTTATAGAAGACGGAGAGTAAGTAGCAGATTCTTGTAAGAGATTACCTCTTTGACCAGCATCATTAAATGCCTCTCCTGCTATTGTCTCGTCTTCTAAACCAATGTAATCAATGTCTTCACTTTCTTTATAGACTAGTTGACCCTTCTCTAAAAACTCAAAGTAAGATTTTATAAAAGAAACAAACCGAGGTCCGTCCTCCTGATAAAACTCAGGAAGAAGTTCCTCGACTTGGTCGACTATTCTGTCATGAAAAATAGGCATCGATTAATAATTACCTTACGCTACAGCGTACGAATTACCACCCAAGATTAACCAACTAGATAATGTACCTGAATACATTAATACTACGGTATCTCCGACAGCGTTCAAAGTAATATTTGTTCCACCTGTTAAAGCAGCTGGTGTAATTCTAGAAGTTCCAGAGTTAGTTAGTGCTTTTAAGTAAATGATTTTCATCTGACCAGATACACCTGCTGCTAATGAAATGTCATCATTCGCTGCTGATACAGTATGGTTAGTAATCATGTTTGTTACTGATGCTGCTTGTGTGTCGCCAGTTTTAGCTTCTTCAGCTTCTGCGAACGCTACAAAATCAGGAAGGTAGTTCAAGAAATTAGAAACAGAAAGTTTCTTATTTACAGGAGTTCCTGAAGGGTCATCAATTACATGTAGAAGGTCTTCACCTGCTATACTTGTACTCAAATCCGTGAGTGCGGTTATTTTTTTATCTGCCATTTTAGTTTCCTCTTATTTTAGCATTATTTGAACCCACATTACATGGGAATTTTACTTCATGCATATACATGAATCATTATGAAGAGTAACTAGATGTGGTCGTATAACCAACTCCAGCACTCGTTTCACCACTAGCAACTGAATCTGATACACCTGTAACAGAAATTTCATTAGCCGTGATATCCAACAACTGACTCTTAGTAGAAATGACATCATTTGAACTAGGGACTGTTGTGAAATCTATAGATGTATCAGAATTAGAAGTTGAACTATAAGTCAAAGTATTAATACTGATTGCACCTGTTGAATATATTACTGTACCTGCTCCATTATCAGAGTACACTCTTGTTGAACCGTCTAAGTAATATCTTCGAATACTACCCTTACCGTCATCATCAAAGAAATAATTATTTGTATCTCCAGAGATAAAGAATCCTGTAGATGTTATAACACCACCACCAGATGAATTATGTCCTGAATGGGGATTGTATAATGCATTACCAAAATCTAAACTAATTGTAGATGCTGTTCCGTCTGTCGTAGCTCTATGATTTTTTCTTAGTTTAATATTTGTGATGTTAGATAGAATAGATGTTTCGGTTCCGTCTATCTTTGCTGTTAATTTTGAATGTCTAAACAATGTATCAAATCCTGAAAGTTCTTGATTATCATAAGATATGATAGCTGCTCTCACTAGTGTTTCTAATGCGGATTGTGTTTGTGATGTTTTAGTTGAGTCATATTTGAAACTAGATGAAACAAGAATCTGTAATATCTGTGCATCTATTATTTCAGCTCGTACAGTTAGAATACTTAGTCTAGATAACTCTTTCTTTAAACTACTTTTTTCAGAAGTAGTTAAATTATTAGAATACTGAGATGGTTTTAAAGCTACATATACTTTACCGTATTGTGGTGGTGTGTTGTCTTCTCCACCCCATACAGCAATCGAATCAGCTCCAGGATATAGTTCTTGTAATTTAGCTTTATAATCTTGTACTGTAACTAGTCTGTTTTGTGAAGTATAGAATTTAGATGCTGAAAATTTAATCTGATCTGTTGTTTCAATATCTTTACCTGCTGAAGCACTTCCTGTGTTATCAAATCTCACATCTGAATTACCGTTAATAGAAGTTAACATACTGAATAAATTTGCACCATTAGCATGAACTGTATCTGTTACTAAATATGATATTGTTATTTGATCACCGTCTTTAGGTTGTGCACCTATTATTCCGTCTCCGAAATATACTTCAAATAATCCTTCATCATTCTCTTGAAGATAGTAAACAGTTGAATTTGATTTAACACTTGTTAAGTCACCAGCTTTTGTCCAAGCTGATACTACATTATTTGATGTTATATTAATTTTAATTTTTGAAGTGTCGATATTAGAATTTAACATTGCAAATCTTTGATTCGATACTTCACTACTGTATCTATATACATCAGTTGTTAATCTACCTTGATATACATCAAGAGCTTTAAAAGTAAATACTCCGTTGACTGGTATAATTGTTTTATTATCTAAACATATAAATGTGAATGATGTTCCGTCATAGACTGTTGAGAATTCATGACCTCTAGTAATAGTTAATGAGTTGGGTGTTTGACCACTTACTGAAGGTGAATTGACTGTTAAATCAAAAGAAGCTTTTGATGCTGTTCTTGATGAAGGAGTATATCCTAATTCTTTAGCTCTTGATACAACATTCTTTCTTATCTGTGCTGTGTCTAAGAACATTTCTGATGCAACCATGTTAGCATTGAAAGCTGATGTGTGAGCAGAGTAGGCAAGTAAGTCAACAAGAATTGATAAGTTAGAACCTTCAAAGTCATAGTCTTTTAAAGTTGACTGACCTTTCAAGTATTCTTTTAAACTAGTTGATACATCATCAAAGTCTAAATCTGTTATGTTAATATTTGAACTGTTTATTGTGGGCATTATCTTACTCTCTGTAATGTTATAGTTATCTCTTGAGGCCTTGGGTCATTTGAGATTGTTAATTGTATTGTCACATCTAAACTAGTACCGATTAATGAAGTAAATACATGAGTCACATTAGCTCTAGGTTCAAAGTTATTTATTAAACTTCTTATATCTGATTCTAATACAACTCTATTTGTTATGTCTGAATCTAGTTCAAATAACATAGATGTTAAATCTATTCCTAGACCAGGTCTAAACGGTCTTTCAAAAGTATTTGTAGAAAGTAAATTTTTTATACTTCTCTTGATTGCATTAATGTCAAACTTCAGAGTTAAATCCTTACTCACTGGATGCAGAGTCATGTTTATATCTATGTCTGAAAACCAACGTCTTGAAACTCTCGAACTTTGATTCTTACTATTATATTGTGCCATATATGTATTTATGTCGGAAGTACAGATGTATTTGCGTTTCCGATTGATATATCATCAGAGAAACTTAAATCTATTGTTTTAGGAAATCCTATGATTGCTAAGAAGTCACAGAATGTAAATGTTATCAATTCTACTATAGCACCTAATCCTATTTGTTCAAAAAACTTTGTAACTAACTCCATCCATTTCGTAATTAAGTATCTAGGCCAATTCACACCAAAGTCTCTAGCTGCTTCAATTAATCGTTCTATTTTTCTTTCAGCAGTCTCAACTGTATCAGTTATCTTACCACCAATTAATGATAGTAAATCGAATCCCGCAAGTTGTAGACTTTCTAATTCTTCTATCAAATCGGCATAAGTAGCTTTGCCCTGTTCAACTTTCTTTTCCCATGCTTTAATAATAGCGGTCATTATACTCTCAACACTCAAGTCTGTCAAGTCTGGTATATTAGGTAATCCTAATGCATCCCAGATTTCTTCAAAGAGTTTTATTAATGCTTTAAATGCCTCGTGTAGTAACTTAGTCATACCACCATTTATTAGACTTCTCATATAAGACCATACAGCTTCAGCTTTTAGTTCTAGTGATTCTACTCCAAACTTACCACTATAGAATTGATATGATTCAGGAAGTAGAGCATAGAACTTATCTAAGTTTTCTGCAATCTGTAATCTAATACTTGTTATTTCTTCTTGTGTAAATATTTTTAGTATATCAACTTTGATACCTAGAATAGTAAGTTCAAAACTTATTGGTGTTAGTTCAGCAATCAACTCTAAAAACTTCTGTTGGAGATACATAGGATAATCTTGTATCAATCTAGTAATCATTATCTCCCATTCTATTTCTGGTATTGATATCGTTTGAAATTTAGGATCATAGATTGAAAGTATCTCTCTAAAACCATCAAGTATCTTTTCTATTTTCTCTGCAGCTTCTTTTTGACCTGATGCTATTAGTTGAGAAGGTAGACTCGCTAACTGACTAAACATATTAACAAGGTCACCCTTTGTAGGTAGAATAACTTCAGGACAAGCTAACGGAGGTATGGTTACAGGTGTAACTTTGAATGTAGCAGCCATTATGCGTTCAACTTAATCTTCGGAGCTACCATTGAGATATCACCTTTTGATATAAGATTGGTTGCACCATCAACTGTAATATCAGCATCACCTGTAATGTTGACTGTAACATTACCACTTATAGTAACTGTATCATTTCCTAATACAACTGAGTACTTATCTTTAACGATCTTCTCTATATAGTTTCCGTCTTTGTCTATCTCGACTCTCGTACCCTTTCTATGGTATAGATGTATTCGTTCTTTGTCTGGTGTGTCATCTAATTCTAATACATGACCTGATTCTGTTTCGTGTACATGATTAAATGGATAAATAGGTTTTACATAGTCTCGTTTAGGTTCACCTTTAACTACCTCAATTATTGGATATGTTTTATCATCATAGTTTCTAGCTAATAGATTAACATCAGAACTACCTAGATATAATTCTCTTGGATAATTGATAGCTTTGTCACTACCTTGATTCTTTGGTGACTTATCTAAACCTAATGTCAATCCATAAGTTCTATTTGGTATGTGTGTAGGATTAATCCCATCTGGTGTACCTTTATAACTTGATTCTGAAGATAGTCGGGGATCATTATACCCTTCTGTTGTTGTTCTTTCTATTTTAGTAAAATTTCTTGTTCCGTTATCATCTTCTTTTTCATCTACTCTATAAAATGATTGAGGCTCACCAACGAATGATCCTATGACAATAGGATCCTGCATTTCTAAATAGTCACGATAGAATCCCATTACACTCGAACCTTCTACAAGACCATGAGTTGTAGTACCTAGTCCTGATAATGATGGTGAAGTAACAGGCATCATTACTTCTGACCATGGTAGATCAGGTGTAGCTATCTTCTGTTTATTGAAAGTATGTGAACCATGTATTCTTACACGGACTCTGTTTAAATGCTTTGGATCATTTCTATCTTCAATAACTCCTGTAAACCAATTAAAACCTGTCTTACCTTGATACATCATGTTTTTTCACTTTCTCCATATTCTATTTTCGTTGTTTCAATATTATTTAATACTGAATCACTTATACATTTTAAATTTGTTTTTAATGCATTTGGTTTTAGATTCCACATAATCTCTGTAATTAAATGTTCACCATTATTAAACTTAGGTTCGACTTCTTCATCACCCGGTCTAACAGGGGGTATTTCTAAATTAATTACAGTACCGACTGATATATCTGTTCTAGCTGATAAAGATACATTTATTGTATGATAATCTAATAACTTAGTCGCAGCATTTCTAAACTGTGCTGAACCTAAATGTATTTCGTGATTAGCTTGATGAAATGCATTCTTATCATCATTAACAAATTCTGAATCACTTGTTAACATTTGATACGCATCAGAATAACTACCTATTGTTTTTGGTGTCAATGTCGATTCTCTTAATTTTGTACTCACATCTTCCCCCATTTCTGAAGACGAACCTATAAACAAAGTTTCGGCATCAGTTCTGACAAATGGATATTCGTTCAACGACTGACCAGTACCACTAAAATGTTTTTCAATAAAATTATATGATCTTTCTGAAAAATATTTATATGTAGTGTTTATAGTAGTTTGTTTAGATGCAAACAGGCCTTCAACAACTCCTTTCAAAACATCTGCATGAGTTCCTACTTGATAAGATAATATTCTTCTACCCATACCAGTTTTATTATTATCTGTCATATCATATGGTTCATCTTTAAAATCATTTTCTGAACCACCAAGATATCTAAATGGTCTACCTCCACCATACTTAATTTTCATCATACTATCTAACGATTGAATTCTATAATCACCAACAGCTGTCTGATACCAATAGAATGAATCTTGTAATCCACTGTTAACAGTATCACCTTGTGATTGTTTACATAACCAGTTGATTGTATAACCTACTGTCCAATTAGGTATAACAACATGGTATTGATTCCCTTTTGATTCTTCTCTTACTTGCCAACCAGGAAGAAGTGTTGATTTAGATTTTTTAATATCACCTCCTCTATCTCTGATATCTAAATGCTCTGCTGCAACCTTTGCCGCAATGCCTGTCATACTACCATTAAATGCTGCACTGATTCTTGTTCGTTTAGAAGTTATCATTTCAGGTGAACAAAAACTTACTTTAAAAACTTGTGTTGAATCTTTAAGTCTTGTTACTGCATCAATTTTATATATTCTGAATACTTGGTCTATAAGGTCATCTTCATGTATATCTGTATCTTGAAGGCCTTGAGGTTGTTTGAATCGAACTCTTATAGATTCTTGACCAAACAGTTTAGCATTTTCTAAAAACGCAACAGAGTCACCTATAACAACTTCACCGAGTAGAAAGTTTCGTTTGATTGACTCATAGATATTACATTCTAAAAATATATTTCTTATATCAAAGCCTTCTCCCTCATTGTTAACGATTGTTAATATCTCCAACTCATAACTATTTGGGGTAGCTGTATCTAAACTTAATGGCATTATTATTCTCTGACTAGTTCTTTAAATTCTTTAATAACTGAACCAACATACTTAGGTTCTATATATCTTATTATATGTTTTTCTTCATTCAAATCTCTCTCGTACTTCAAATTTGAGATAGCAGTATTATTTGTATCTATTGTAGTAAGTAAATTATTTGAATCTATGTAATGATGTGCTACATCTTGTTCTCTAACAACAGATGTTACTGTAAACGACTTTGTTGATTCAGTTCCAACTACAGTACCATTTGTAAATGTACCAGATACACTATTCAATGTTATCTTACTATTAGTTGGGTCTACTGAAGTTACAGTACCTTGTGCACCAGATGATGATTGAGTAACTAACTCACCTAATAAAAACTTACTAGATACATTTGTGTCATGATTAAATGAAACTATGTCTGTTGATGCATTAGCTACTAAACAAGTACCTGAATATTTTC
>Ga0208814_1000926_pt1 | contig 14933 bp, 21 predicted proteins | sample MalvirAntarct_55_FD_184253 | JGI IMG/M metagenome (GOLD analysis project Ga0208814, IMG submission 184253) | Marine viral communities from the Global Malaspina Expedition - Malaspina viral metaG Antarct_55 (SPAdes) (version 2) | ecosystem: Environmental > Aquatic > Marine > Oceanic | place...
ATGGTTTGTCAGGTAAAGATAGTACCGACGCGCAACTAATATTGAAAAAGCTCGCCCTCAAAGAGATTGACGCGCCTCTTGGGGAGAAGGCCCTTGGAGCTTACTTAAAGGCAGCCAGAGAACTATCTTAGTTTTTACTTTTTGGAATATTCCAAAAATATCATTGAATATTCCGCAAGCGTTTCAAGTAAAAAACTAGTCTAGCCAAAACTAATAACCGATAAGGTGTAATTATGGCTAGAGCAACACTATTAACTATTGAGCGCAAAGCGGAAGTTTTGGATCGACTTGGACTTTCCCGCTCCACTCTCCACAACAAAATCCAAAATGGCTTATGGGTGCCGCCTATTAGTCTGGGTGCGCGTGCGGTTGGATTTATAAAGCATGAGACCGATGAATTAATCACCGCGCATATTAACTCTTTTACCCCGGCTCAAATGCGCCAGCTAGTAAGTAGATTACTAGAGGAGCGCAAAGGATTAATGGGGGTGCTGCATGGATGAGATATTAGAAACCGCACCAATGAATTTTATCCCGCCGCAGAATACTCAGGCTTACACGTTGTTGGCGGCTTTATCCGATGGTAAACCTCACTACAAAGGCGAGTTGATAGAGATACTAGGTGATGATCCTAGGTCTCCCAGACAGGCTTTGACGAGTGAACGGTATGGTTGTTGGTTGATACACAATCTAGGCGGCAACAAAGCTATTTATCAGCTTGATGAGCGTCATTTAAGTGGTGATCCTGAAAGTGATAGGGATGCGCGGGTAATCGCTCTAAGGCGGCTTAAAGATAACTCTATGGGTATCAGTGCGCGGGAGGTACGACGGTTTCATAAGGCTGAAAGAGAGCAGGCCGAAGCCCACGCAAACTATCAAGAGCGTTTTGAATTTGGCATAAGAGAAAAGCCCAAAGAGGCATAACCTAAATGGGCTTATCAGAGATAGCTAACGGTTCAAGTTTGGCGACCAACGCCGTTAGCTGCAAGGAGTATACACAGTTTGAAAGCAAATATTTACCGATTAATCGGATGTTCAAAACTATCCCGCAAAGCCAGTCATAGTAGGGTGATGGACGTTAATAAACACGTTTTAGGGGTTTATTGCCGTCGAAAAATGCTCACCTTAAAACGTCAGCCTAGCGGATATAAACTAGGCGGGGTTAGTGCTTACTTTTTTGCGCCTAGGTTTATTTTATATTATCTATCTCTCTTTAATATCTAACCAATGGCTTATAAAACTAGGTCAGCGGTGATGACTATCAATGGTCGGACATGGTGGATTAATAGCAAAGTTAGCGGCATATATACGACGATGATGAAGTCGATGATAGGCCAGTTAGATGCAATGCTTAGTCACCATAGCCGTATTCATGTTGTGAGGTTTGATCTTAGGCAATACGAATATACGGCGACCAATAAACGCATGACGGATTTTAATGCGCGGTTAATCAAATGGCTTAAGGCGCGTTATGGGTTAAAGCGTGTTGGTTATATGTGGGTGCGAGAACAGGAGAAAAAGAAGCACCAACATTATCACTACGCCTTAATATTGGATGGTCATAAGGTAAAACATCCCAGCGCCGTTTTGGATAAAGTCCGGGAGATATGGGAGCAAATGGACGGATCAGATTGGAGACCTAAAAACTGTTACTATAATGTAAAACGTGACGATGTAGAGTCACTGCAAGCAGCTATCTGGCGAGTCTCTTACCTAGCAAAAGGCCGGGGTAAAGGTTACAAACCGGCGCAGACTAAAAACTATGGAACCAGCCGGGTTGCGGTTAAGTGATGATTTTTTGATATGACCAGCAAAAAAGGGTAATTGTGGTGAGTGCTATTAACTGTTGTTTTTTAATTAACAATTATGAAAGAAGGATCTTCATTGTCTAAACGAACTCGTCCAGCATTAATTACTCGGAACGATTTGATGGCTGAATGGGATTCAGAGGCAAATACCAATTTAGATCCAGCTAAAATAACGGAAGGGTCAGGTCAAAAGATAAGATGGAAGTGCTCTAAAAATAGCAGCCATAAATGGGAAACAACCGCATATAATCGTGCCAGGATTGGTAGTGGATGCCCATATTGTTGTGGTCAAAGATTGACATCAAAAACTACATTTGCCGCAAAGTTTCCTCTGATTGCTAAAGAGTGGCATTCCGAAAAAAATGGTGCTAAGCGCCCAATTGATTTTGCCTCGTCATCGCAACAAAAAATTTGGTGGCAGTGCCCTGCAGTTACTAAGCATATTTATGAGTCGTCTATCGCCAACAGAGCAAGGCGCGGAGATGGATGTCCATACTGTTCTAATAAAAAGATTGATCCAGATTTTAGTTTAGGCTCACTTAACCCAAGTCTATCTAAAGAATGGCATCATAAAAACAAAAAGACACCTTTTGAATATGCTCCTGGTTCCGGAAAAAAAGTATGGTGGCAGTGTGCGGAGGATCAAAATCACGAGTGGCAAGCAGTTGTGGGCAACCGAAATAGAGGCGGAGGATGTCCATTTTGTTTAAACAAAAAAGTGTCTGCCACTAACTCTTTAGCTGTCCATAATCCAGAACTACTCTTGGAATGGGACTATGACAAGAATCAAGAAATAGATCCAGAGAACATAGTTTTTGGAACACACAAAAAGGTTTGGTGGCAGTGCCAAAGAGAGGCTACACACTCATGGAAGACCTCAGTTAACCGTAGAAGCCGAGAAATAAATCCGACTGGATGTCCATACTGTACCTCCCAAACTTCTGCGCCAGAAATAAGGCTTTATACCGAGTTGAAATTCTTGTTCCCCGACGTTGAGTCAAGAGTCAAAATCCAGGGTTATGAGGTAGATATTTTCATACCTAGTTTAGCAGTCGGCATTGAGTACGATGGCTCCTATTGGCATAAAGATAAAGAAGAAAAAGACGCTAATAAAAATAGGAATCTGGAGGCGTGTGGCTACAATCTTGTTAGAGTTAGATGCTCTCCTCTAAAAAAAATCAGAACTCATGATGTTCTCGTAGAATCTGATCAGCTTACGAAGCACCATCTTAATGAGCTTTTAAATATAATTCAGCATGTATCAATTAAAGCAGATCTTGACGTGTCGAATTATTGCTTACAATCCGAATTCCAAGCGGAAAAAGATTTTAAAAAATATATGTCATATTTGCCTTTTCCTTTTCCAGAAAATTCTTTGGCAGAGAAGCGCACAGACATTGCAAGTGAATGGGAATATGAGAAAAACTATCCTCTTCGGCCATTAAATTTCCCACCATTTTCTCATAGGTCGGTTTGGTGGCGATGTTTAGAAAATACGGATCATATTTGGGAAGCTATGATACGAGATCGAAGCTTAGGAGCTGGTTGTCCGTTTTGTTCCGGAAAAGTTGTAGAAGAAAGTGAAAAGTTCATAAATGTGCGTCCTAATTTAATACCCGAATTCGAGGAATTGAGAGTTAAGAGTAGAGCGCTTTCAGATCTCAGTTACAAATCGCATCATCTCGCTATATGGCGATGCGCTGAGTGTGATTGGCGATGGGAGTCCAAATTGAGAGATAGAGCAAACGGGCAGCCATGTCCCCGGTGTTTTCCTCAAGACTTTAGTAATCACATAGTTCGTCATCGGCGAAAATTATCAATTTCTGAGGAATATCCCGAGCTTTGTAAAGATTGGCATCCGAAGAGAAATCTTCCTTTGGAGCCACGCCAGGCGACTGCAGGAATTTCACAGAAAATTTGGTGGGTATGCCAAAAGAATAAGCATCACATATGGGAGACTACGATAGCTAATCGCATTAAAGGAAACGGCTGCCCTTACTGTACTAATAAATTGGTAAATTCAACTAATTCCCTTCAAGCGCTATACCCTGATATTGCAAAAGAATGGTTTTTTGAAAAAAATAAGGATTTAACGCCGGACCAAGTAGTCCCGGGTTCACCAAAGAAGGTATGGTGGAGATGCTCAGCATCAGACGACCATATCTGGCATACCGAAATAAGAGGTCGAGTTAATGCCAACAGTTGTCCATTTTGCTCTGGTAGGCGCTTGTCTAAAACTTCATCACTTACAGTTATGTATCCCGATTTGGCTATGGAATGGCATCCGGAGCTAAATAAATTTAGTCCAGAGGAGGTTATCCCTGGTTCTACTAAGAGGGTTTGGTGGAAGTGTGCAAAAGATAAATCTCATGTGTGGGAGGCGGTTGTTTGGAAAAGGGCCAAAGCAGGGAAAGGATGTCCATTTTGTGCCGGCCGGCGGCGTTAGGCATAAAACTATCCGGCGCTTAATGACAACAATATATTGGGATGACTTTATTTTTTAGTAACACCCGAAGTAACACTGATATCAGTTTAACTAAAAAATATTCTTTAATTACAATAATTTAGATTATTTGTTCAATTCCCGCCGCCTCCACCAAATAAGGGTTTTACAAGACCCTAGAAAGACTATTAAAGCCCGTATATCCTAGCGATTGCGGGCTTTTTTGTGCCTATAGCGTTCATTTAGGTTTGGTAACATCCAAGATTTATAGTAACATCCTTAGTAACACTGGCTAATAGTCACATGGAGTGATGTTACAATGGCAAGGACAACGCTACCCCTCACCAACACCCAAGTTAAAAATTCAAAAGTAAAAGACAAAGAATATAGCCTTGCTGATGGTGGCGGTTTAGCACTGCGAATAAAGACTAACGGCTCCCGTCTTTGGATCTTCAATTACTCCCGACCTTTCACTAAAAACCGCGCCAACATGAGTTTCGGAATGTATCCATCTCTATCATTAGCTGATGCGCGAAAAGCTGCCGAAGCCGCTAGGCAATTATTGGCGAAAGACATTGATCCCAAACAGGATAAAGACGAGAAAGACCAGCAAGCCACGTTAGCGAATCAAAGCACCTTAAAGGCGGTGGCGCAGGAATGGATCAAAGTTAAAGCGACTAAGGTTAGTGAGGATCATGCTGAGGATATTTGGCGGTCGTTAGAAATTCACTTATTCCCAAAATTAGGGAAAATGCCGATCCATAAAATGACCGCACCTAAAACAATCGCCGTATTAAAACCATTGGCCGCCAAAGGTAGTTTGGAAACGGTTAAACGGCAGTGTCAGCGGGTTAATGAAATAATGGTTTTTGCTTTGAACATAGGATTGATACTCAGCAATCCTCTAGCAGGAATTAAAGAATCCTTTATGGTGCCGCAAAAAGAGAACTTGCCGACCATACCTATAGAAGAGTTACCTCAGTTAATGAAAGACCTAAGCCAAGCCAATATTAAGCTAGTTACGCGCTGTTTAGTCGAATGGCAGCTTCATACTATGGTTAGGCCAAGCGAAGCTGCAGGAGCGCGCTGGGATGAAATAGATAGGGATGCTGAGGTCTGGCATATACCCGCTGAGAGGATGAAAAAGAAGCGGCCTCACACGGTTCCATTGACTCCACAAATGATAGCGTTGCTTGACCTAGTCGCTCCTATTAGCAGTCATAGAGAACATATATTTCCCGGCGATAGAAATCCCAGAAGCTCGATTAATAAACAGACAGCCAATATGGCATTAAAGCGCATGGGATACGGCGGTAAATTAGTTGCCCACGGCTTAAGATCAATCGCCAGTACAGTATTAAATGAACACCAGTTTTCAGCTGATGTTATCGAATTTGCGCTAGCTCATGTTGATGGCAATCAGACGCGCCGTGACTACAATAAAGCCGAATACCTAGAGCAACGGCGGATAATGATGCGCTGGTGGTCTGACTACATTGAGGCGGCTGCAATGGGCAATATGGGGCTGGCTCAAAAGAGTTCTAATGTGCTGCAATACCGGAGCTGATACTTTGGAAGCTAAGAGTAGTGACTACTGGCACTGCAGAAAATAATTGCCTTATTCCTTTATCCTGCGTGGGTTTTAAGCTGATTGGCATAGAGTTTCTGCACCAGATTGGGCGGTTGCAGGGTCTCAAAACTAATTGTCTTATTCCCTATTCTGTATGGGTTTCAAGCTGATTGGCTTGGAGTTTTTAGACCAGATTGGCTATGTATGGGTAGGGGGGTCAAATACCTAGAGTATTTTGTTCTGTAGATCGTCGGGGTAGTAAATCTCTTTTATCGGCATAACTATGAGGGGGGGGGTTGCAATGGGTTCATAAATTAATCTATTATTCAAAAAACTTACATCCAAGGACGGTAATGAAAGTTTATCCCGCTGTTATAATTTTTCTCTCCACTCCAGCTTATTCTACTGAATCGGATCCTCCAGTTCGGGCGCCGACATACTCTGAACTTATGTTAGCGCTGGATGCTGGAATTACCTATAAAGCGGCATAATTCACAATAAACCTACTATACTAATTGTTCATATTTACACATTTTAAAAGGAAATTACTGTGAGAATTCTCTCATCTTTTTTATTGTCGGCAATAGTTGCTTTAAGCTTGATTGCTGATTCGGCAACAGCGCAAGACGAGTCCAACTTAACGCTTAAGCGAAAGATCGCGATCTCTCGATTTAGCAACGAGACCCAAAGTGGCAACTCTTTTTTAGTCACTAACAATGGCGATAGGATTGGAAAACAGGCATCAGACATTCTTTCAGCTAAATTATCTGAAAGTCAGAAATTTCTCATTTTTGAGAGGCTAGATTCGGGCGGGTTAAGTGCTGAAAAAATATTGGCAGGACTCAAAGAGGATGGAATTGCTGTTGATTATCTAATTGTAGGGAGCGTTACAGAATTTGGACGTTCAACAGAATCAGATACTGGCGTTTTTTCTAGAGCAAAAATTCAAAAAGCGTTCGCTAAAGTTGCCGTGAGGCTGGTTGAGGTATCAACGGGTCGAATCGTACATTCTGAAGAGGGTGCCGGAGAGGCTTTGATTACCACTAAAAAAACAATGGGCGTGGGAAGCTCGGCAGGCTTTGATCAGTCACTTACTGATAAAGCGATTAGTTCTGCTATTGGCAAGGTAGTTAGCAACCTCGTTGAGAACATGACCGGAAAACCGTGGCGCAGTTATTTGTTAACTGACGAAGGAGAGGGGAGCTATATTTTGGCCGGTGGCGCGAGCCAGGGAATTACTACAGGGACGGAATTTGTTGTTATTAAACGTGGGCGGAAAATCAAAAATCCACAAACTGGCGCTGTAATTGAATTGCCTGGTAAGAAAGTCGCGACCGTAGAGGTGGTGATGACGCTCGGGGAAGACGAGCTAAGTGAGGTCAGCTATGTAACCTTGACTTCTGGCTCTGTTGATGGGGCCGCTCTGGACGATTATCACGTCACGACAAATTGAGTACAGCAACGGATAATAATAAAAAGGAAGGTGAGATGATGAGAAAAGTAAGAGCCATATTTATATTGGCGGTGGTCACGGTCTTAACCGCTTGCGGCACGATTCAGCAGAGCCAAGTCGCTTTAGAAGAAAGCGCCGTTATTATCGTTAAATCTAAAAGCTTAGTCGGTAAGACGCTACTTACAAATACGCGGTCAATTTTAATCCATAAAGATAATTTAACCGAGTACAGAATGGGAGTAGGTGGAGTGAAAGATCGTGCTGATGAGAATCTTGAGGTAATGTCTTTGGTGGTTGAACCTGGGATGCAAAAGATAGAATTAATTGAATCAAATAAAACGCTCTTTGAGACCTCGGTATATGTTGGGTCCGGGCAAACGCGGGAGATCCTAATTAGATGAAAAGCATAAAACTAACATTAATCACCTTATTTTTATTATTAGTAGCGGCCTGTGCCACGGTAAGTCCCGGCGGCTACCACTGGGGTAACTATGATTACAGTTCCCTGAACCTGATTAAGAATCCCTCAGAGAAGACAAGAGATGCTCACAAAGCTGAACTTCACGAAATTATTGAGAAATCTGCAGAATTAGGCTTACGAACTCCCCCAGGTATTCACGCTGAACTCGGGCAGCTATATGTCAAAAAAGATCAAATGTCACAAGCGATGGCGCAATTTCAAAACGAAATTAATCTATATCCAGAGTCAAAAGTCTTTCTTGACCGACTCACTGCGGGGGCAACAAAATGAACAAATTAACAATTAATGTTCGCAGCATACTTCTTGTATTGGTTGTCTCTTTGGGCCTAGCCTCATGTGCGGAAATGGAAACGAAGTCGCAAGCCTACCCGCTGATGTACACTGATGCTCAACCCAAAACTCTGCTAGTAGTTCCAGCGATCAACAAGTCCACTGCTGCTGACGCTACCGACCTTATTAATGCTACCTTAACCATGCCTTTTGCTGACGCAGGTTACTATGTGCTGCCAATAGCTATCGCCTCGGAAGTGTTTGCACTTGAGGGAATAACTGATGGATCGCAGATAGCGTCATTGCCTATGGGTGTATTTGCAAATAATTTTGGTGCTGACTCTGTACTTTTCGTGACGATCAATAAGTGGGATACCAATTATATTGTGATAGCCAGTAACGTGACGGTCGGCATGTCTTACGTATTAATGTCAACGTCAACTAACGAGGTCTTATGGTCGTATGACGCTGAATTAGTCATCAATCCAAATCAGCAGAATTCATCGGGCAATATTTTGGCCGATCTTATTGTAACCGCTCTTAGTACTGCTGCGCAGGACTACATTCCCATCGCAAGACAGGTCAATGCAAATGCTGTTGTAACACTGCCATTTGGACGATACCACCCAAAATATGGCTCCGATGGAGCTGCCAGCGTGGTACTAAAGCAAAGCCGCGAAAAAGCGTTGGACCAAAATTAATTTACCTAAAGATGGTACTTGATTAGCTTGCTCACCTAGCCAAAGGGTAGGCAATCCGTATTTTGAAAGAAAGTGATTTTATGTCAATAGCTAAGGACAGCAAGTGAGAACCTTTCTCGTGATTTTTTTATTTCTCCTATCCCTATCTTTTAATGTAGCTATGCTTGCAAGTCAGACTGTCTTTGCAATGGCAAGCTCCGCTTTCACAGCACTAACAGATATGCCGACTGCTGCCTCCAAGATTCACCCTAAAAACACTAAGGTAAATTTTAAGGGCAAAAAAGTCACTGTCGCCAAAGCTGTGGGATCCACAACTACCGGCGTTAAACGGCGAGCAGCTAAAACTGCCGCCAAATCTGTTAGCGCTATGGCCTTTGAGGCTACACCCCTGATTGGAGCAGCAGCAATAGTAGGTGTTACTACCTGGGAGCTAAACGACTTGTGCGAGACTGCAAAAGATATGGACGCATTGAACAGAGCATTGAATCCGGATGAAACGACTAATGATGGTCAAACTTCGGTTTGCTCAATAGTAGTTCCTACCAGAGAGGAATTACAGGAAAAGGTGAGTGAACGGGCTGAAGAGATCACTAATAAATTCAAGACCTTTTTCGCGGAGTTAAAGGAAGAATGAGATTTAATATTCCAAAAGTCGAACTTTCGCTGTTCAACAAAAAAATCCAAGACGAAATCAAAGCACTTCCTGACGCAGTTGAAGTTCCAGATATAGATGACTTACCCGAGGAATTTTCTAAGAAATTTACGGTAGACGGTTTATGGGAGACGCTTAAAAAGTCATCTCGGACTCTTGGACAGGAGGGTCTCTTTAATGTGCTGGTTCTGTATTATTCACTTGAAAGCGAAAAAATGACGCTTGCTCATCGAGCTACGATTTATGGTTCTCTTGGCTATCTAATAAGCTTAATTGATGCGATACCTGACTTTACTCCAGTCTTTGGATACTCGGATGATTTTGCGCTTATAGCCGCAGCGGTTACCTCATTGGCAAGTGTGATCGATGACAAGTCGAAAATTACCGCCAGATCAAAAGTAAATGAAATCTTTAATAATTCGGATTCTAAATAGGAAGAATGTCGCATGGAATCGATGGTATCAAAACTCAAATCTTCACTCACAAGCACAACAGACATAGCAACTAAAGCTATTGAGCGCGTATCGAAGGAGACAAATACTAAGCTTGATAGCGACACCGTTCGAAAGTTAAAAGAGCAAACTAAGAATGCTGTTACAACTGCCATCGCTGTATGCAAGAATCTTGGCGATGTAAACGGTGACGGGAAAGTTGATAGAGACGATGTTAAGTACGCACTAGAAAAGGCAGGTTATGTTTGGGACAAAGTTGATTCTGATTTAAAAGAAGCGCTTCTTATCGGAGGTGTGGCAGCATTGGGAGCAAACACCGTTCCATTAGTTGGACAAGCGTTAGCAGTACCAACCTTTGTTGGCGCAACAGCTGTCTTTTTTGTTCAAACTAAAATATCAGCAATATCTGTGAAAAAAATAATTCGTGAAGAAAATAACAAAGATTGTAACTAAACTCTAGCTAAGGACAGCACGTGAAAAACTCCCTATTAATAATACTTCTCGCCTTGTTATCTAACATAGCGCATTCCGATGTCTATTTTGACAGACTGTTCAAGCTTGCTGAGCAAGGGGATGCTAACGCTCAATTTAATATAGGTAATACATATGCCAATGGCGAGGGTGTTCCAGAGAACGATAAGACCGCTGTGATGTGGTACAGAAAGGCCGCTGAGCAAGGGGATGTGAGGGCTCAGTACAATCTGGGTTATGCGTATGCCAATGGCGAGGGTGTTCCTGAGAATGATAAGACCGCAGTGATGTGGTACACAAAGGCTGCTGAGCAGGGATATGCTAGAGCTCAATATTATGTAGGCTGGATGTATGACAATGGCTTGAGTGTTCCGGCGAATGATAAGACTGCAGTCATGTGGTACAAGCGGGCCGCTGAGGGAGGGAACGCTACTGCACAGTATATTCTAGGTGTTCGGTATGAGAAAGGTCTAGGAGTACGAGAAAGCGATAAAACCGCAGTTATGTGGTACACAAAGTCTGCTGAGCAGGGGTATCCGCATGGTCAGTATCGTTTGAGCCTTATGTATTCTAAAGGTGAAGGCGTTCCTAAGAACGATATTCGGAGTTATATTTGGGCATCAATAGCTAAAGCCAACGGTTACATAGAAAAGCGGCAGCAGAATGGAGACCCGCTTAGACCGGAGCTATTATCAAAAGAACAGATAGCAAAGGCGCAGGAACTAGCCGCTAAGTGCTATGAATCAGATTATAAAGATTGTAACTAACTTCTAGCTAAGGACAGCATATGAATTTTGTATCAGTAGATGTAGAAACAGCAAACAGCGATATGGCCTCAATTTGCCAGATAGGGATTGCGGTTTTTGATGATGGGAAGCTAGTTGATGAGTGGGTAACCTTAGTCGACCCAGATGATTACTTTGATGGCATAAACGTATCGATTCACGGGATTAGTAAGCGTGATGTCAAAGGTGCTCCAAAATTCTCAGGCGTAGCTAAAAAGATCAATGATTATTTTAAAGATAATCTAATTATCAGCCACGGTTCATTCGATAGAACTTCGCTGTTAAAAGCCTTTACGGAATGTGATGAATCGCTGTTATTTGAATCTTGGCTAGATACTTGCCGGGTGACAAGAAGAGCTTGGCCGCAATTTGCCAAAAGCGGTTATGGACTAGCTAATGTCTGTAAGACCATAGGCTATGAATTTAAACATCATGATGCTCTTGAGGATGCAAAGGCTGCAGGAGCAGTATTAATTGAGGCAATCAAATTAACCAAAATTGACCTTGGTGATTGGCCTAAAAGAGTAAATCAACCAATAGTTCCAGGCTCATCCTCAGTGGGTACGGCTATTAATCGAGAAGGAAATCCAGAGGGCGATTTATTCGGTGAAGTGGTCGTTTTCACTGGCGCTTTGATGATGGTGCGAAGTGAGGCAGCTAACTTGGCTTCAAAAATGGGCTGTTCGGTGGCTGGCGCTGTTACAGTAAAAACCACACTTTTAGTCGTAGGTGATCAAGACTTAGATAAGTTAGGAGGTAAAGATAAGAGTTCCAAGCATTTAAAGGCCGAGGGTTTAATAGATAAAGGGCAGTCAATCCGTATTTTAAAAGAAAGTGATTTTATGTCGATGGCTAAGGACAATAAATGAAAATCTTTCACCTAAAAAATTTGGGGCATAAGTTAACATAAATGTTGATATTAACATATATGTTAACTACACTTGGAGCTAACTAATGCAAGTTCATCAAGGGAGCAAGTTCAAAATTGTTCATTGTAAAGGAGCATTTGATAGCTTTGAGACTGCGCTGGAAGATTTTCCACAAAACAAGCGTTTGTCGCTAAAAAGATGGCTTTTCGTGCAGATAGAAAGACTTGGTGATGGTGTGCGAATGTCTTGTGAAACCTTCCCTAAAGAGGGTGAGCTACCGAAATCACAAGGTAGGAGCAATGGAAATTTTTTTGCTCTAAAGAAGATTCCCATTAGAGGTTATTGTTGGCGTTCCATAACTCAGCACAATACATGGTTTATCAGTCACTATATTGTGAAGAAAAAGAATAAGTTGAGTAGCAAAGATACGGCGTTAGTTTGCAGCAATTGGTCGAGAATAGAGGAGCAGGGCGATGAGTTTTGAAAGTATGTTTTACCCCGATGGGGTGATATTTACTGCTGAAGAAAAGAAAGAGCAGGCTAGAGTATCTTTAATTTACAACGTTACAGAGGATATACTTTTGGCGCTTGAGGACTTGGGCCTTAGCAAAAAAGATTTGGCTGAAAAGTTAGATCGAACACCTGCGCTTGTGTCTCAATTGTTGAGCGGTTCGCGGAATCTTACTTTAAATACACTTTCTGATATTTGTTTTGAATTAGGCCGTAAGCCTTCTATAAATATCAAGTCTCCTTTATGGGTTCGAACCAATCAAACATGGCAGCCAAAACAGAGTGGTGTGGTTTTTAAAAGTGCAGCTCTCGAGTCTACAGTCCTGCGATTCCCTGATAGACGGGTCGCTTGATGAGTGAGTCTCCACTAGATCGGGCAAAACAAACTCTATCCATTCGGGATGTAATTCTCCGAGGTACTGCGGTGGAAATTGGTGATGGGGTAATCACTGAGAATCTGGAGCCTAGTGAAAACAACCATATAGAGGCCTATCGAGGAGTCCAAGACCACCATGTCGACCAGGTAGTTTTGAATGGTGATGGCATGTTGCTCTACAGGTTTAATTACTCCGTTGGTATCCGTTTAATCGACGGGCCTGAGGATGAAGTTATTGAAGAGGCTTCGGATGCCCTGGTTACAATATTGGCTGGGTTTGATGTTTGCTACTACGCGGATAAGAAGATGTCAGTTGAAGAATGTTCTGCATTCTCTGAAAACAATGTGGGCTATCATGTGTGGCCATATTGGCGCGAATATGTGCAATCTACCTGTCAGCGAATAGGAATGGTACCAAGCTTTCCGGTTCCCGTTTATATTTTGGAGTAACGTTAGAGTTTTGCGAATATCTAGCAATTGGTAAGATTCTGAGAAACAGAGAGGGAGGTTATTGGTGTGAGGCATACCTTATTAGCGGTAGCGCTATTTATGTTTGTATTAAGTACGTCAGCAGAAGAAAGAACTGCAAAGCAATTAGAAGCGGAGCGTTGCGCTCCTTATAAAGAAATGCTTGAAGACTGGGATGCCTATATAGCAGATAACTTTAGCGAAAAAGCCATAAAGAGAAAAAGCAAAAATGCTTGGTCTGCAGGGATTCAGCAATATGGTTTAAAAGGTGGGCGTAAAGCTCTTAATGATTTTGAGGATAAGCAAACAAAACTTAAGAGAGAGAATATATTTGAGCGAATGAAGATAGTTAAAATGATAAGTGGAGTTGGTTGCTGAGCCTTACAAGTAAATTCTAATTTTATGAAAACCTTTCTCCTAACACTCCTTGGTGGATTAGCTTCAGGCCTAGTTATATGGGCTTTGACAGCAGGTAATGCGTTTGCAGACACCTACGACCGCAAAGACTTCAACTATCGTAGCTATAAACCTAACACCACCATAGGCTTCTACACTGGCAAAACCTGTGACTTCATCAACATCGACCACATCGTCAGCCTCAAGGACGCATATGACAGCGGAGCATCCTCCTGGGGCGCAAGTAAAAAGAAAACCTTCGCTAACGACAGGTCTAATCATGTGCCGTCATGCGGCCGTGTGAACAGTTCTAAGGGTTCCGCAGTTCCTAAAGACTTTTTAAGGCGGTCTAGGGACGGTGAGGGACTAGATTATAAGATCGTGCGCTGGTGTGAATATGTAACCAAATACCATGCTGTTAAGATTAAATATGGCCTATTGTTTGCCGACAATACAAAAGCAATATTCAACCAATGTGACCTTGCCACTCCCCAATAGCTTTACTCTTATCCATCGACGCTAATTAAGCGCGTCTCTATGAGCATTGACCCTATTTATGCGATTGTGGTTATATTGTACGTTATTGGTTGTTAATGGAATGTGATTGCAGGAGGCACTCAAATGATAAAATGGAAAAAGGCATTAACCGCTTCAGAAGCAGCATTTTGGGTTTTAAAAGATATTTTTTTGGCCCCCGAGAATGAGTGGATGAAGGACTTTATGGAACTTGGGGATGATTGGATCGAGAGTGCCATACAGTACAACGAATTTTTTGCCAAGCTAACGGACGCTTCGTATAAAGATCGTACAAATCCAAATCGTGATTACCCTCAGATGTTAGTTAAAATGGAAAATTATTATTATGAAGTAGAGACAATATGGATGATGCTCGAAGAGGAGATTGAGTTGGGTTGGGATACCTCTAGTGGCTCTTTTTTAGGAATACTCGACATTGAGACTCACCCAAGGGGGTATGCGGATCCTATTATTACAAAGCCGAGTTTAGCTAATTGGTTTTATCAAATGGGAGATATAGAAAAAGCTAAGATATGTTATCCAGCATTTGTTCCACAAAATGACTTTTCTAATCGGAGTAGTAGGTCAAAGGACAATTTAAAGAATACAGGTAGTACGATTGGCCCAAAGTCTAAGAACTCTTATTTAAGGACAATTCACGCACTCTCCCATGCCCTACTTAATAATGGTTTGTCAGGTAAAGATAGTACCG
>Ga0208814_1000927_pt1 | contig 14932 bp, 6 predicted proteins | sample MalvirAntarct_55_FD_184253 | JGI IMG/M metagenome (GOLD analysis project Ga0208814, IMG submission 184253) | Marine viral communities from the Global Malaspina Expedition - Malaspina viral metaG Antarct_55 (SPAdes) (version 2) | ecosystem: Environmental > Aquatic > Marine > Oceanic | place: South...
AAAATGCAGGATGGGGACAACAATATTTACCAGATCTTATGGAGAAAGAAGCTGAAGTTTTCGGACCGAGAACTATATCAGGATTTCTTTCACAAGTAGGAGCTGAAGAGTCTATGTCTGCTGACCAGGTTATTTGGTCTGAGCAATCAAGATTACACTTATCATACACTGGAACTGTACAGGTTGCAGATGACGTGAATGGTACTATTACAATCCTTAAAGATATCGATGGAGATACTGCAGTAGGTGCAACAGCAAGCAGAGTTCATGGTATTAGAGTTAACGATATGTTATTAATAGCACAAGCTGGTGTTGTGGTTAAAGCTTTAGCTGTTGAAACTCCAAACTCAAACGTTGTTTCAGTTGAGCCTTACGCTACAGCTGCTTTATCAACTTTATCTGCTGCTGCTTGTACTATATTAGTTATAGGTTCTGAGTTCGGTAAAGGATCTGCTTATGCTGATGAGACTGGTACATTTAAAGCTGACGGTAGAGGTGCTAATGAGCCACAGTTCAAAACATTTACAAACAAACCAATTATCATGAAAGATTACTACGAGGTATCTGGATCTGATGCTGGTAGAATTGGTTGGGTTGAAACTGCTTCTGAAGATGGTGCTTCTGGTTATTTATGGTACTTAAAAGCTGAAGCTGATACAAGAGCTCGTTTTAACGATCACTTGGAGATGACTATGCTTGAGGCTGAAAAAACTGACCTTTCATCTGCAATTGGATTTGGCCAAAACAGTCAAGTTAGAGGTGCTGCTGACGCAGGCGTTGGAGCTGGTACTGAAGGGTTATTTGCTGCTATTGAAGATAGAGGTAACATTACTTCTGGTATCACTGGTGTAAATGCTGCTACTGACTTAGCTGAATTTGATGCTATATTAGCAGAATTTGATTCTCAAGGTGCTATTGAAGAAAACATGATGTTTGTAAACAGAGCTACTTCGCTAGCAATGGATGACATGTTAGCTTCTATGAATTCTTACGGAGCTGGTGGTACTTCTTACGGAGTATTTGACAATTCTGAAGATATGGCGTTGAACTTAGGTTTTTCTGGTTTCAGAAGAGGTTCTTATGACTTCTACAAGTCTGACATGAGATACTTAAATGACAAAGCTACAAGAGGTGGGATTAATACTGCTGCTGGTTCAGCTGCAATTAGAGGTATTATGGTTCCAGCTGGAACTTCTACTGTTTATGACCAACAATTAGGAAAGAATCTTAAAAGACCTTTCTTACATGTTCGTTACAGAGCTTCACAAACTGATGATAGAAAAATGAAGTCATGGGTTACTGGTTCTGTTGGAGCTGCTACATCTGCTTTAGATGCAATGCAAATCCACATGCTATCAGAAAGATGTTTAATTACACAAGGTGCTAACAATTTCATGTTAATGAAATAAGCATTATTTATATTAAAGAACCGGGGCTTCGGCCTCGGTCCTTTTCTTTTTATTAATTTATATTATATTATATTATGGCTAAAAAAGCTAACACAAAGAAAGTTGAGGTAGAACCTCAAACTGAAACAATGGAAAAAGTAGTTACAGAATTTATTGAAGAAACTGTAGTTGCAGAACCAAAAGTAAGAGAAAGATTAAAACCTGCTAACGAGTGGGAAATAAAAGATAGGGTTTATTTTTTAAAAGATGGTAAAAAACCATTATCAAGATCAATTAAAGCTGCGGGCATATATTATTTTGACAAAGAAAAAGGCTACGAAAGAGAGTTGAAATATTGCCAAAATCAAAAAACATCATTTGTTGATGAAATGAAAGGAGACCAAAGGCTAGAACACATTGTGTTTAGATCAGGAAGTTTGTATGTGGCAAAAGAGCAAACGGTTTTGCAAAAACTATTGTCTTTATATCACCCAGATAGAAACACCATGTATGAGGAGTACAAACCAGCTGCAATCGCTGCTGATGAAATAGATGTATTAAATATTCAAGTTGATGCTTTAATAGCGGCTAGAAATATAGATATAGATATGGCTGAAGCTATCATGCGTGTAGAGAAAGGTTCTGAGGTGTCTAGCTTGAGTTCTAAAGAACTTAAAAGAGATTTGTTAGTATTTGCTCGAAACAATCCTAAACTCTTCTTAGAGTTAGCGGATGATGAAAATGTAATGCTAAGAAACTTTGGTATCAAAGCTGTTGAAGCTGGAATACTAAGATTGTCTTCTGATCAAAGAAACTTTATGTGGGGTAGTAATGGAAGAAAGCTAATGGTTATACCGTTCGATGAGCATCCTTATACCGCTTTGGCACACTGGTTTAAAACAGATGAAGGAATGGAGATTTACTCCAATATTGAAAAAAGATTAAATTAATCTAACTGTAGATGCGGTCGCTCTACGGGGCGATCGTAAACTACTAAATTTAATTATATGAAAGAAAAATCAAAAGGCTTAGGAGATACAATAGAAAAGATAACAATAGCAACTGGAATAAAAAAAGTTGTAGACACAGTGAGCAAAGCTGTTAAAAAAGATTGCGGATGTGAAGCAAAAAAAGATACATTAAATAGATTGTTTCCATATAATAAATAAAAAAAATTATGGTAAAGGTAGATGACGTATATCAAAAAGTTTTAGCACTAGCTAATAAAGAGCAAAGAGGCTATATAACTCCTCAAGACTTTAATTTATTTGCCAGCCAAGCTCAGTTAGAAATATTTGAACAATATTTTTACGATTTAAACCAAGCCAGAAAAGTACAAGGCAACGACACTGTTGTTGCTGACATTGATGATATGTTAGAGTACAAAACACAAATATTTGAAAAAAGCTTAAGTTTAATTCAAAATCCTAATGCTTTGGTAACTGTTGGTAACGGAAAACAACTACCACAAGATCTTTACAGGCTTTTACACGTATCTCTTAACGCGTCTGAGTGTGAATTACTAAACACTAGAGACTTTACAAATGTTAAGCTACTACCACTAACAAGACCTACTAAATCTAGGCCTATAGCTAACATACAGGCTAAGGTTATAACCTGTAATGATGGTGGTGCGGATCAAGCGCCTTCTATATTAATTTACATTAAAAAACCTGCCAAGCCTAATTGGACATATGTTGTTGTTAATAAAAAAGCTATGTACAATCCTAATGCTCAAACTCTAGATTTCGAGCTACATGCTTCTGAAGAAATACAACTAGTAAATAAAATATTAAAACTATCAGGGCTAGCTATAAAACAAAATGATGTTGCGATGGCGGGTGGAACTATGGAGAGCTTGATAAATCAACAAAAAAAAATATAATAAATGGGATTATTAGACAACACGACTCAACAGCAATATTATGATGGTAGTGATTTTGGTAACTATCAATTTGTTTCTTTAGATGATATAATAAACCAGTTTATGATAGTGTATGTTGGCGAAGATAAATTAATTTCTAAAGCCAGTAGGGTTGACGTTGCTTTTCACGCACAAAGAGGTTTAGCTGAGATGTCATTTGATACGTTTAAATCTACAAAAGCACAAGAGATAGCAGTGCCAGCGTCGCTACAAATGATATTACCCCACGACTATGTTAATTACACCAAGGTGAGCTGGGTAGATTCTTCTGGAATAAAACACTTATTGTATCCTACTACTAAAACTTCAAACCCTACAAATCCCCGTCAAAACGACGGAAGTTTTCCGGGTAATGAAGATGCGTTTGCTATCACAGCAAAGTGGTCAACAACAGCAATCCTAGGCGAGATACTGTTAGATGGTCAATACGATCATATTTTAGCCGGAATGATTATGTCAAACTCAAGTAATGTCGGATTTGCCGGTTCAGCTGGTTTGAATGGCTTAACGGTTTTAGGAACAAGATTAGAAAATAGTTCAACAGTTGTTTTAGTAGATGGAGCTATTTTTAGCTCTACTTCTTCTAGTGCTAATGTTAATTCAATAAAACGCCCAGTTCAGTTTAGAAATCAAGATGGATCTTTGCTTGTTATACCAGACCAACAGTTTACTGTAAATGGAATAGGAGTAAATGCGGTTGCCACTGACTCTAGAGAAGTAATTGCTTTAGATGTTACAGGTGGTTTGCCAGATAATATTGAAAAAGTAAGAGTAGGTATGCTTGTTTCTCACAAGGCATTTATACCAGGAACAACGGTTACATCTATTTTACTGGCAACAAGTAATGGTAGTGCATCAATAATAACCTTATCAAACCCTGCACTTTATACAACCGGGAATTCGTATGACCAAACAATGACTTTTACCTCTGTCTCATCGTCTTCTGATACGTGGGGTAGCTACAAATCTTCAACGCCAAATGAAGACCAACAAGACAATTATATAGACGATACTTACTGGCCAATGGATGGGTCTAGATACGGGTTAGACCCACAACATGCTCAAGCTAATGGATCTTTTTATATAAACGATTCAAGTGGAAAAATACATTTTAGCTCTAATATTGCTGGTAAAACTGTGATCTTAGATTACATAAGCGATAGCCTAGGTACGAATGGAGAAATGCAAGTACACAAGCTTGCGGAGGAAGCGATGTACAAGTGTATAGCACACGGCGTTTTATCTGGTAAATCAAACATACCAGAGTACCAGGTAAACAGATTAAAAAAAGAAAGATTTGCCGCTGTAAGAACCGCAAAACTAAGGCTTTCTAATATTAAACTAGAAGAACTTACTCAAATTTTAAGAGGTAAATCGAAACAAATAAAACACTAGTACATGCCAGAAATTAAACATCAGTTTACCGGTGGTAAAATGAATAAGGATGTAGACGAGAGACTTGTTCCCAACGGACAATATAGAGACGCAATGAATATACAAGTTGCAACTTCAGAGGGATCTGACGTTGGAACTATTCAAAACATACTAGGAAACAAGCTTGGATGTCAAACTGATGGGAGTGGCGGAGCGGTTGAAATCATACAGCCTGAGTCTTTTACTGTAAGCTCTGTGTCTGATGAGAAAAATGATACTTTATATTGGTTAATTGCTGGCCCTAACAACATGGAAGTAGAACTTGATGTAGAGGAAACTTCTAGCGCCAAAGATATGATTTTTAGAAAGAACTCTAATTCTGTTTGTAGGCCAGTTTTTGTTGACAAATATAGGTTTTGTGTTGGTTTAGATAACCTTAGTGGTGTTGGTAACTCTATAACAATGCCACAAGACAGCTTTTACGATCAAATCACAACAGGAATGACCGCGACTGGCTATGGTAGTGGCAACAATTTGTTTGATCCAACACTAGTAACCGGTATTGGTAGTATAAACATGTTTCCTGTTAACTACACTTCCATATTTACAACAACCTCAGTTAGTCCTAACATTCCAAATTTAGTTCTTTCAGATGCAGATAACACCGCAATGTATCAAAGAGGCTTTTATGACGATACAACAGGTAAGTATACTAACATTCACTACGATGATTCAGTTGATACTACCTTTGCACCATTCACTCAGACTAACTTACCGCCAAATGGCGCATCTCAATTTTGGGTACCTTACGCAATGATACCATTGCAACACGGTATAGTGCCAGGTGATACAATTCAACAAGTTTTTCCTCAATACTACCATGCTTTTAATCAAGGTTTCAATGCGTTAAACGGCGCTTTTAATATCTCAATTTATAATATTGTTATAGGAAACATTGTAGATCAAAACTCAAACAATAACTTAGCTTGGATAATAACAGTTGGAGTTCCAGGCGGACAGTATGATAACGGCATGAATAGATGCCATTATTGTTGGAGTGATAGTGACGGTAATAAATACGGTTGTAATTGGTACACTGGTATTGGCCAAAAAGTAGCAGCAATGACAGCAGGTTTTCAAAATGCGGAAGCTTTTCCATTTTTTGAGTTAGGAGGTACTTTTAATATTGCAGGCACTCCAGTCTACACTTACACTTCAACTAATGCCATATCAATATCCTCAAGCGGTAGTTGGGCAGACGAAGTTTACAATACACTTTACGATATAAATGGAGCTTTAACTGGCGCACAAATTTCTATACTCATCCAAGGAGCACCAGGTGGGGGTATGGGTGCAGGGTACAACTTCCCACCTAACTCTTGTATTGATCCAAGTAGTGTTAGCCCACCAGTTGGCGGGGTTTATGATATGGATTTTGTTATTATGGATTGTACTACTGAGATACCATTACCACCCGGCGTTATCTCTATGCCAGGAGCAAATTATTATCAGCTAGGAATAGTACCACCTCAACTTATTTACTTTCAAATTCTTGGAAATGCTTTAAATGCTGTTATACTAAATGAAGATGTTGATTTTGACGGGGTAGACACCATTTGCTTTGAGGCTGAAAGAATTTTAAATTTTGATAAAAATAGATTAATCAATAGCATTGATATTGTTGACGGTATGCTACTTTGGACAGACAACAAAAATGAACCAAAAAAAATAAACATAGCAAGAAGCATACAAGGTACAGATTCAACTGGCGAAATACATACAGCTGTTATAAATCAAGATGCTGGATACAACTTAAATTATTATAAGCCAATTAGAGAAGAACACGTTACAGTTATTAAAAAATCTCCAAAAAACGCTTTGAACTTAGAGCTTTATAATGGTAGAGACAGCTCATTAGATTACTCAGGCTACACAACTGTATATTCAAATCAAGCTACGGGTGCACTTTTGACTTCTATAGAAAGCTCTTCAAATCCAACAGTTACAGGTAATTTTTCTTCAATAAATATTGGAGACACGGTTACCTTTGAAATTAACGGTGTGTTGAACCCTAGCAACCCTGGTAATCCTATAAATCTTGCGTGGGAACAAGGTGGTTATTTATTGTTAGAAGAGTACGGCAGTGGCTCGCAGCCACCTTTGCCTTTAGCAAATTGGACTATAAGAGGTAAAATAACAAACCACGCAAATAACAATAATTTTGATGGAACAATAAGTACTCCCGTATTAGTTGAAATAGAGATCGTAGCTTTAAAGGGCATCCCATCTAACCCAGTTTCTAGTAATAGCTTAAATTATGTTGTTGACTACGAAAATAATGATCCGGTAATATTTAAAGATAAGTTTCCAAGGTTTTCTTACAGATACAAGTATGAAGATGGCGAGTACTCTACATTCGCGCCATGGTCTAATGTTGCTTTTTTACCAACTAGCTTTAACTACGAACCTAAAACAGGTTTTAACAAAGGCATGTTAAATAATATTAAATATTTAAAAGTAAAAGGTTTTCAGCCATCAATAGGTTATTCATCTACTACTGGGCTAGATGTAGTTGAAGTTGATATACTTTACAAAGAAGATAGCTCTCCAAATATTTATATTGTTCAAACTATTAGCCCTATAGATATACTTCCTGTTGGAAGTCCTGGGTTACCTTGGTTTTTAAATGAATACACTATAGATTCAGAAGAAATAAAAAGTACACTTCCTTCTAATCAACTTTTAAGATCTTGGGACAACGTTCCTAGAAAAGCACTAGCGCAAAGTATTAGTGGTAGTAGAATTATATATGCTAATTATGTACAAAATTATAATTTAAAAATTAATAATAAAAATTATAAACCAGATTTTAAAAACTCTTTAGCTAGTTGGGGTAATGTAATTTCTGGTCAACCAGAAAAATCAATTAAATCTTTAAGAGATTACAAGCTAGGCGTTGTTTTTACAGATGAATACGGTAGAGAAACTCCGGTTTTAATCAGTGAAAGTGGTGGTTTTGGAGTTGAAAAGAAAGATTCTATAAACGCAAATAGGTTAAGGGTTGGGTTGAAAGGAGACGTACCAAAAAACATGACTTACTATAAGTTTTATTTAAAAGAAACTTCTAGTGAATATTACAACTTATCAATGGATCGCTGGTACAATGCGGAAGATGGTAACTTATGGTTAGCGTTTCCCTCTTCAGATAGAAACAAAGTAGACTTAGAAACTTCTTTGTATTTTAAAAAAGGAGATGATAACGATGATAATATTATAGAGAATTCTACTACATATAAAATATTAGCTATAGAAAATGAAGCTCCAGATTTTATTAAAACAAGAAAGGTAGCTATAGGTTCGGTATTAAATAACAATACTAGTAATCCTATTTTTGATAATATACCAAGGGTTAACGCTATATCTTTTTCTATGAAGTTTATGTCTGGTTTCAACGGTACTAGCTTGTCTAGTTTGGATGAAATAACAGAAGAATTACACGTGCAGTTTGTTAGCTCAACTGATAAATCTAGACAGTATAAAATCTCAGAAATTACATCCGACAGAGATGTGACTTCGGCAGCCGCCAATAATATTCCAAGTTTATATTTCATAACACTTGACACGATTCTATCAGATGATATAAACTTTATACTATCCAATCCAAATTCCAGTACTTCTACTGTTTTTGATGGTGTTAGAGTTGTGTTTACAAAATCTTTTATAGAAAATAAACCAAAGTTTGACGGTAGATTTTTTGCTAAAATTGAAAACGATGGTAAAATAAAAACACAAATAAATGACGCTGATTTTGGCACAAACTATATAGAAACAGTTTTTAAAAAGGTTTATGCTTTAGATCATGATAATTCCCTTAAATCAGTGTCTACAGCAGCGGTAACAACACCTGATCGTAACTACGTAACAACAGACTACTCAGGTACAATTACTGGTGGATTGAGTGCTCAACAAATTGAAAACCCAAATGGTAGAAACTGGCAATACCTTGCGGCTAGAGCCTCTTATTTTTCAAGAGGAATAGACAATAGATCTGATGATCATAATTTGCAAACCTTTGATCCTGAGGCGCAAATTGGTAGCTATAGTAGTTTGGATGAATTTGATGCAAGGTATCATATCGATCGTTTGTTTTACCCTAACAATAATGTTGATAATCCCGTAAATGGGCAATTGACTATTGAAAAAAAATTTAATGGCCTAGGTAGTAGTGGCTCTTTTCAAGAAGTTTCTGGCGTGTGGTTTATAGATAGATCAACAAAAAAATATAAAATTGATGTAGCTGCTACTGGTGGTGATGATAATGCAATGCGCTGGGACAATTCTGGCAATATGAATGCAGTTGCACATCCAAATTGTTCCTATGCCTCAGCGTGTGGTTATAATGGTGTCACTGGTGAGGTGGGTGGTGGTATAAAAAATTTCACAAACAGCTCAAAGATTCATTTAGGATTTGGTGGATTTGGTGGAATAAAAGGCTGGTCTCTAAACGCTGATAATACCTGCGCAATGAATTGGTGGTCTTTACCTTTAAAAGATGCATACTTTGGCGTTGGAACTACTAATACTAACTGGAATGACCTTGAAACATCAAAGTTTGTTGAAGCTATAGATGCAGGGTTTAAATTTAGGTGGAGAGAAGATCCAACGGAAACAATATACACGGTTTCTTCGCAAATATCATATACAAGAAACTTAAGATTTGGTAGATATGATGATTCTATTTGTTTAAACACTGCAAACTTAATTGGAGCTCAATCTTCTTATACAAAAGGATTTAGCTATAATGTAACGCCATCTATGAGCGATTGGGATCCAGCTGGTGAAATAGGCGTACCTATGGTAAAAGGGCTTTTACTTGGAGAGGGAGTTCCTGTAAACCCTTCTCCACTGGTCAATTCGGTTGCTACTGGAGATAGTTTGCTTGTATTTAATATTAGTGAAGATTTAAGCGACATAAAAGTTGGTATGTCTGTAGGTAACAATACTAATATTGATGATCTAGCAAAAGTTATTGATGTTGATTTAATTTCAAATCAAGTAACAATAGATATAGGTGCTACAGGTGGAATAACTGTAGGCACAGCAATTGATTTTAGATTTTCAATAAGAGTAGTTGAAGAATACATGTATAACGACAATACTTCAACTGGAGCAAATCCTAATGACCCTCAAACAAACTACCTTATTGTTGATAGTATTGAAACTGAGTGTGCAAGGGGTAATGATTTAAAGCCTATATATGCCCTTCATAAAGGTATGGCTTTACAGAGCATGAATATAGATAGTACTGTTGTTTTAGCTGATCACGTTTGCATAAAAAATATTGAAGATTACACTGCTGACCCGACTACATCGGCACCACGATGGAAGCTTACTATGGCCGGGCATTACGCCCCTTTACACACAGTATACGGTGCGGGTTGGGTGGTAAGCAGTGGTTGGACACTTAATTCTAGAATAAGCTTTCAACAAGTGCCTATGAATGGAGCGAGTAATTTTACAGAAGAAAATACTGATACTTGTCAAGTAAACGGCCCGCTTAGCTATGGTTCTTTGCCTTTAGGGCCAATAACTGCAATTGGTTATGATATGATGATAATGGAGGCTATTGATGATTATGGCGATGGTGAAAGTTTTCCAGAAAATCCTTTTATCTGGGAAACAGAACCAAAAGAAGATACTGCTTTAGATGTTTATTATGAGATTAGTGAAAACAATCCAACTACACTAAGTACTAAAACTATTGAATTAGTAATACCTATAACTTCTAAAGTTGCAAACCTTTCTGGAGAAGGTGGAACATGGAATGGCGTGTTAGTCACATACAATGGATGGGCTTCTGGACAAGAAATATCTTTATCTGAACGTATGTGGATTGGACCAGGCACAGCTCCTGATGGAACACCACCTATAATAGTTGGTAGTATTTTACAGATAACAAAACCTAACGGTATAATATTTTCGGTTGAAGTTGAAGGTTGGACGGTAGATCCTACTACTCCTAATGTTTCAAATCAATTTAAAATTATAAATAGTCTACATAATAGTAACTACACTTTAAACTGGCATAATTGTTATTCTTTTGGTAATGGAGTTGAGTCAAACAGAATAAAAGATACTTTTAACTCACCGTTTATTAGTAATGGAGTTAAAGTGTCAACAACAATAGGTGATAATTACAAAGAAGAACGTAGAAGAAGCGGATTAATTTATTCTGGTCTATATAACTCTACATCTGGTGTTAATAATTTAAACCAATTTATTGCTGCAGAAAAAATAACAAAAGATATAAACCCAGTATACGGTAGTATTCAAAAATTACACTCAAGATCTACGGCAGACGGAGATTTAATTGCTTTGTGTGAAGATAGGGTTTTAAAAATACTAGCAGAAAAAGATGCTTTATTTAACGCAGACGGAAACCCGCAGTTAGTAGCTACAGATAAAGTTCTTGGTCAAGCAACACCTTTCTCGGGTGACTACGGTATATCTGAAAACCCAGAATCATTTGCATCAGAATCTTATAGACTTTATTTTACAGATAAAACTAGAGGCGCTGTAATTAGATTATCTAAGGATGGTTTAACACCTATATCTAGTTATGGAATGAAAGATTGGTTTAAAGATAACTTAAAGTTAAACGATGTTTTAGTTGGTAGTTATGATGATAAAAAAAATGAGTACAATATATCTTTAAAAGAAACAACAGAGGGTGCTTCTAAGACGGTTTCGTTTAGAGAGGATAGCAAGGGTTGGGTTAGCTTTAAATCTTATATTACTGAGAACGCAATTAGCTGTGCTAACGAGTATTATACATTTAAAAACGGTAAGCTTTGGCTACACAATGTAGAGCAATTTGATCCTTTAACTTATACTGAAATTAATAGAAATACTTTTTATGGCATACACAACAGCAATCACTACTCTACTTTTACCGCTGTTTTAAACGACGCGCCTGGAAGTGTTAAATCTTTTAAAACGTTAAATTACGAAGGATCACAAGCAAGAGTGTTAGAAAACATAGACGCTTCAACTAGCTTGACTGTAGCGGATGGAGAGTACTATAATTTAACAGGTATAGATGGTTGGTTTGTTGATGCACCAAGAACTGGTGTGCCTGCAGCTGAGACTAATTTAGAAAAAGGAAGTGTAAATGAGTTTGTAGAAAAAGAAGGAAAATGGTTTGCTTCTTTTATAGGAACAGATGCTAATGTAAACGCTCATCATGGAACAGTTACTGGGTTTAGATCGTCAGACTTTAGTGTACAGGGATTAGGTACGCTAGTAAGTTTAGATGGAATTGTTATCTCTGGCTGTACAGATCCTACTTCGTTTAACTATGATTCTTCAGCAAATACGGATGATGGCTCTTGTATTGCAACTGTATATGGTTGTACTAATCAAGCTGCTTCAAATTATGATGGTTTAGCTAACACAGATAATGGTTCTTGTACTATTCCTGGTTGTACAGATCCTACTTCGTTTAACTATATGCTCACTGCTAATGTAGATGATGGTTCTTGTATTGCTACAGTTCTTGGTTGTATAGATGCTACTCAATTTAATTACAATGTATTAGCAAATACGGATGATGGCTCGTGTATAGCATTTTCTTCTGGCTGTACCGATCCTACCGCCTTTAATTATGATGCTAATATTAATACAGATGATGGTAGTTGTGTTCCTTTTCTAACTGGATGTATGGATCCTACTGCAACTAACTATAATTCTTTAGCAAATGTTGTTGGTGGTTGTATTTACCCTACGTTTGGTTGTACTAATCCTGCTTCGCCTAACTATAACATCGGTGCTACAGTTGATGATGGTTCATGTGTCATACTTGGGTGTGACGATATAAATGCTGATAACTATGATGTCACTGTAACTGTTAACGATGGTTCTTGTGTTGTACCTGGGTGTACAGACGTTTCTGCAAGTAATTACAATGTTGCGGCTACGTATGATGATGGTAGTTGTTTAGGAGCAGCGTTTTATGGTTGTATGGATCCTACTGCATTTAATTTTAATCCTAATGTAAATATTGCTGATGGATCGTGTATTTACATGGGCTGTACAAATTCTTTAGCAAACAACTTTGACACTAACGCAAACACTGATGATGGCAGTTGTACTTACGATCTAGGCTGTACAGACTCAACTGCAACTAACTTTGATGCCACAGCGACTACTGATGATGGCAGTTGTTTGTACTCGGTTCCAGGCTGCACAGACTCACAAGCCAACAATTTTGACCCTTCAGCAACCACTGATGATGGCAGTTGTACTTACTCTTCTTCGCTGTTGATAGGAGATTATTACCAAGGAGGAATTATATTTCAATTAGATGGAAGTGGTGGTGGATTTGTAGCCGCAGTACAAGACCAAGCCGCCGCACCGTGGGGTTGCGACGGGAGCACTATACCTGGCGCTGGTGGAGTTTCTTTAGGAACTGGAGCGCAAAACACTATTGATATAATTCAGGGTTGTGCAGAGCTTGGTATACCTGCAAGGCTTTCTGATAGTTATAGTGTTACAGACGCAGTCACTGGTGTTACCTACAGCGATTGGTTTTTACCTGCCCCAGTTGCTGCAGTCAAGATGCATGACAATATTGGTCTAGGCGTCTATCTCTCCGCGGGCAGTTACCCAAACATGACATATCCAGTTAACTCAGCTGGAGTTTCAACATATAACATAGGTAACTTTACCGCCGGCATAAAACATTGGACCTCCTGCGAAGGCAACACCCCATTTGGCCAATTTCAATTAGCAATAACTGTAAACCAAGACATAGGTACGGTGGTTACTACGCCAAAAGATGAGGTCTGGGCATCACGACCTATTAGATCATTTTAAGATAATAAATAAATAAATAATATGCTTTATCAAATACTATCACTAACCTTTGGTTACCAATTAAATGTCTCTGTTCAAATAGGCGATGATGTGTATTGGACTGGTGTAGGTTTACTTGGTGGTTTTACACACAACCAAAGTGGCATGACAATGCACATTGGATCTATAATAGCAATTAACACCGCCACAAACACTATACAGGTAAAAAGCACTTACGTTGATGCGCAGGGAAACTTTTTAAACAACATCGAACCACCTATAGGTTCTTTCATTTCTTTTGCTAAAAACAACACTGTTAATAACAACGATTTAACTGGTTATTACTCCAGTGTTAATTTTGTTAATAATTCTACAATAAAAGCAGAGTTGTTTAGCGTGGGTTCAGAGATTTCAGAAAGTAGTAAATAAATAAATAAATAAAACATGTCATACCACGGATATAGTTCATCAAGAACGCCAAGTTCACCTTCTAGCGCGCAGGCCGAAAGCTCTCAACGTCAGGCTCCTCCTGGGTTTCATTACATGCCAAATGGTGCTTTGATGGCTGATTCTGATATGGTTGGGCAAGCAGATGATAATTCGGCTACAACAATAAGTGCTTTTGACTTAGACTTGTCTGATATATCAGCTGAAGGTGAAAGTAGGGCTTTTGAAATAATTGGAGGCTCTGAAGTTGAATTTAGGCTAGAAGTTAAAGATAACACAACTGGTTACTATTATAATTTTGCAACAAACCTTTTTCAAGCTAAGCAAGCATTTTTAAATGAAAGTATTAGCGGTACTTCTTACAGCGGGTCTATATTGTTTCCAAGCGTAACTGGAAGTGATGATCAATACGATGTTTTTCTTTTTGCTTCTCCTAATAGTAGGCATGCTTCATATATAGAGGCTAGGTTTAGTGATGGGTCTTTAGACATTAATAACTCTATAGGCTCTAACTCTTTATTAATGCAAAAAGTTATATATCAGTATACGGCTTTAACGCTAACGCTACAAGGCTATTCAGTTGGTAGTGCTTTGGCTGGAACGTTTGGAACTGATGCTATTACTATTAACAGGGGTAAATCAAGTAAAAGTTCTTTTTCTCTCACAACAACAGCCGCTGCAACAGCCGCTTACAGGGTGTTAAAGAGTGTAGCTGCGAGCGATATTTTATCTTTTGTTTCTCCTACTATCGGCTCTGCACCAGTTGTTTTGCCTGGAGAAAACATATATCCAACAGCTACGGCTGCTTTCACCGGTGACGATATTAATGGAGCCGTAACTAGTGGTGTTGTTGTTAGAATGGATAACACTGACTTATCAGCGGTTATTAAAGTTGGAGATAAAATAACAACACCAGTGAGAACAGACACTGTTAACGGAGCCGTTA
>Ga0208814_1000928_pt1 | contig 14930 bp, 22 predicted proteins | sample MalvirAntarct_55_FD_184253 | JGI IMG/M metagenome (GOLD analysis project Ga0208814, IMG submission 184253) | Marine viral communities from the Global Malaspina Expedition - Malaspina viral metaG Antarct_55 (SPAdes) (version 2) | ecosystem: Environmental > Aquatic > Marine > Oceanic | place...
GGGCGTAGGTGCTTTTGGTGTTGGTTTCTTTGTATATTTCCTTTTAGGTTTTTCTGCTATTGGTATGCTCTGCTTTTTTTTTTGACTTTCCATAAACGCTTTCATCTGTTTTACTGTCATCGGTTTATCATCAGGATCTTCTAATGGTTCAGGTTCAGAAATTTCAACCTTTTTGTCTTTTTTTACAAGTTTAGGCGTTTCTTTATTTGCTTTTCTTTTAGCAGCCGCTTCTCGTAATCGTTGGTCGTTTGCTAATTGTTTAGCAGTTCTTTCTTTTTTAGGTTTAGTTAATTTTGAAGGAGGAGGAACAGAAACCTCCATTTCTTCTTCACTCGACGAATCATCACTATCTTCAATCTCAACCAATATTTCTTTCTCACTCAATTTTTCAACCGGTATTTTCTTCGTAATTTTTTTAGGCATTATATATATAGAATGGATATAAAAAATTTGCCTAAAACCGAAAAAGATTTTGAACTACTGAGTAATATATGTATGAGTGTTGTAGATGAAACCATACATGATACAGAAAAAGACTGGACGCAAGATGATATTAACTTATTTGTATCTCAGTTTAACACAGCATACGAAGAAGACCCGATTGTAGATATGAATAAATTAGATCCTAATTTTATTGCTTACGAAGATTTTGCCGAAAAATATTCGGGATTTGATGAATCAGTAATTCAGATGCTCTGGGAATGTGAAAATAAAAAACTGGAAGACGCACGAATACCACCTTTAAGAATCAAAAAACAATCTATTAAATTAATTGATAATTTATCTAACCTTACATATATAGAAGATGGCTCGACAGAAAGTATCTCAGAAACAACAAGTCCAACAAATAGTAAAGGTAATAATAGGGGAAGTGCCGAAGAAAAAGAGAAAAAAGAAAAGGAAGACGGGGAAGACGGGAAAGAAATTAGCGTTTAAATCTCAACCCGAACCATACCAAATACCGTTACATTATCCGCCCTTCCCTGCGACAATACCGCGACATAAAGAAGATAATAGTATTCGTGTTGCGGATATGTTAAGAAATTATATTGGAGTTCAGAAAAATGAACTAAATAGATTACGAGGCGATCTTACAGCATATCGTCAGGAAGCACAGACAGCATTTAGGCAGAAAGTTGCTTACCCTCGTGCAAGTGTAGATTTAGGCAGAGTGAGTGATCCAAGCGAAGATTTTACAGAAGAAGTAATGAGCGATATTACAGATGCGAGCGTATATAATCCTCCTGCCCCTCCTGATGCTCCGTCTGTTGTTTTACAATTAGAACCAGAATCACTACCATTACCACCAGTTCCGGACATGAATTATTTAATGTCCGTTGAAGGATTTGCAGCAGAACCACCACCAGCACCAATACCATTAATACCCGAACCTATGAGAGCAACACCTTTACCAGCGCCACCAGCAACACCAATAACATTACAACAGAAGGAAATGATCCAGTCGGGAGTTCCAGCGATGCCTCTTATGAGAGAACCTTCTTTTACGCAAGAGTTCGAAAGACCAACACCACCAGCAGGGGGAAGAAGAGGCGGACAAAGAGCCGGCGCAGGAAGACCTCGTCAAGGTTTTAAATCTAATACTGAATTAAGAGGACTATTAAGAGATGAATATGGTATTGTAGGAGTAAGTAATTTAACAACAAGCAAATTAAGAGATACAATAATAATGGAAAGTGGTAATGCACGCATTATTTATAAAGGTTAATAAAAAATAATAATAAAGTATATATGATGAATAAATTGTTTATTATTATTTTGTATAGAGATTTTGCACGAGAACAAATTAGTTATGTCGGGTTATTTCCAAACAAGCAAGAAATATTAAATCGTATTCCGATTTTGTCTTATAATGATCTAATCTATAAAGAGAAAAAGTATAAAACACCAAAAGCGCTTTTTACATGTTTAGAAGTGCCGATGGAGAAAAAACATTTTTTTAACTCGTATCATTTAACTAACGATATGAGACTTACTCGATAGAAACTTCTTGTTTAACATCTTGATTCTGAGTAATAACATTTGTAGGATTTTTAACATTAGTAATATCATATTCTTTAAGAAGTGTCCCGATAGATGTTCCGCGATTACTTGCTACTCTGCGGAGTTGATCGTATGAACCTTCTTCATCAATATGCTTTAATACAATTTTCATAATTTCCCCTTCTTTAACACCAAGCATCATGAACCTTTTAAAATAAGAACCAATAGCACCAACAGCAATCGGCGTTCCCTTCTTTGTAGCAAACAGAGCAACTTTGTCTTTATCTCCAAGAAGACTCTTAATTATATCAACAAACTTTTTAACACCGATGATGTTTTTTTTCTGTCCGTAAGATTTAAATGTTTTATATTTATTTCTTATAAAAATTGCCTTACCATCTTTGATGTAAATATGGTTTCGGTCTTTATCAAGGTCGTCTTCATTCTCAACGGATTTATGTATATCTATATATGCAATATCCATGTTTCTTGTATTCACCTTTAAAAACAAAAAATTAATAATATACTTGATCTGTCCGGTTTCTTTTTTGATCGCATCGTTTAACTCTTTGTAAGAGGGAAGTTCTTTTTTCAGTTCTCCGTTCTTGGCTATTTGATGGTCTCGTTTCTCATCTCGTATTTTTTTATCGAGTTCGTCAATATCGTTTCTATTTGATTCAGAATTAAACAATTTTTTGATGACGACGAACATGCTATACTTGGTGTTAGGATTTTCAACGGTGTTTAGTTTCTCTATTATATTATTAAGGTCTAATTTTTTGACAGGTTTGCGTTTGTCTTTTAATTCTAAAACAACCCTCAATCTTTTATAGGAATTCTCGTAAGTCTTGGCGGTGGTCGGTTTCAAGTTCTCGGTAATCGTTTTCAGTTCGCGTTCCATTATATATATATAACAATATTTTATTTTTTCTTTAAATTAATTTATTTGTTTTCCTAAATAAAAGACAAAAATAAAATAATGTTATAATATTTTCCCTATTTTTCGCTAATTTTCGCCGATTTCCGCCAATTTGATAAAATAAAATGATGTTTTAAACATATAATTTAAATTATATGTTTAAAACATCATTTTATTTTTCCTTTTCGGGGGTTTTTCGTCATTTTTTTATCATTTATCGCCTAAATATATATATGGAGGTATTCTTTTAAATCATTTATCATTTAATTAATTATTCACACCTTTTCCACGAGATCCGAATCATGACCCCGCCCAGTTGGATATGACATATATTAACTTATATCTGTTTCAGCAATTCTCTCAATCTGTAAATTACAGAAACATTCCATTTGACTGTTTGTTAATTGGTCGTCAAAGTTTCTATTATTAACATCTAACTTTGTCCGCACCTGAATTAATGTCCCACTTGATATATAAATATAATCCTCAAAGTTTATATTACTAAAAGCACCGTCACTACTATTACGAGTATAAGAGTATCCGTGAAAGTTATAATTTTGATTTTGGAAATACTCCGTTGAACCAATCAGTAAATAAACGCAAAATGCTAATCGGTCATTGTATCCGTCTGTTACTGGATTAGCACCAACTCTTATTCTATAATAACCATTTGAGGAAATTGTTATGCTCCCGCTGCTGTGACTGCTAAATGACGAGCCTGTTACCCTTGTGCTGTTTGGGCTTGTAAATCTATTTCCATTTCCAAATGCGTTATTACTCATAGATGTTTTATTAAAATTATAAAAAGTCATTTGCGGTATTCTATATATCGCTGTGTGTGCTGTAACCCCGCTTGAAAAGACATCAAACACTTCGGTTATTATATCGGTGGCTTGACCGGACGAGTGAATACCTCGTATGCTAAATCTTACATCGTTGGTGTCGTCGTGAAAATCGAATGAAAGTCGTCCTGCGTTGCTCGTGCCAATATTTCTCAAATACGCCCAGTCATTCGCTACTGTTGCGGTTGGAGCAAACTTAATATATATATCTTCGCGAGATGTCGTGCTTGATTGTTGGTCGTCGGATCCATATGTGAACGACGTCACACCCATATCAAACGGATCTAATATTAACCCCTCTCGTATATAACTACTACCACCAGTATTAGTATTTCCCGTAATTTTTAATTTATAATCGTCTTGGAACACCTCTCCACCACCAATATTAATATTACCCGCTGCCGATAAAGTTAATTGTGCAGTTCGTGTGCTTCCGTTGGCGTAATTACTTATTATTAACCCACCGATATTTGTGTCTGCGTTTGAAACCTTTCCCCGTATATCACCTAATCTAAGCGTCGTATCTAAATCAATGTCGTAATTACTAAAAGTTAATCTCGCATTATAAGCACCCGTGCTTGCATTTCGTGCTCCTCTTATTTCGATTTCAGCATCTGCGCCGTTGCTTACTGCGGGTTCTACTAAAAGTTGTGGTGTTCCATTTTTTTCTATATGAACGTCTTGCGGGATTAAAAATGTGCTGTTGGTATTTGTTAAATCTATTGAAAACTCATTTCCCGATACAGCCAATCCTCCGTTTGATAATGCGGTGTATGTCGCGCCACCAGTCGCCGATATTACACCCGCACCGTCAATTGAGATGTTTGTTCCTGCGTTTGCTGCGTTTGTTATTGTATCTTGTTTGTTTGCTAATTCATCATTCAAGACTTTACCAGTAATTAATCCATAGTCAGTCGCCGATGCTCCTGTCGCTAATACAACAGAAATCTCATCATTTATATTTATACCTGAACCCGTATTGTCTATCGATAATTGGAGGGAAGAACCATTTGTAAGTTTGGCGTTGTAATTGTCTAATAAATATTGATAAATACCGCCACCTAAAACGAGTTGATTGCTGCCGAATGACGGTGTGTTTGTTGTATCTATTGATAAGACGTGCGGCGTTGAAGTGGTTGTTTTTACGAGTGGTGCAGACACATTAAAAGCATCTTCTTGTCCCGCCGTCGCCGTGAATACTCCACCACTCGTTATTAAATCCGTTGAACCTTCTGTGACTGAACTCGTATTATTTATTGATAATAATATTGGATTTTCGGGTAATACTGGAACTGCTCTTGTTGTTTTTACGAGTGGTGCAGACACATCGTAATCACTCGCTCTGCCGTTTATTTGCTCTTGTATCGTTCCGCTACCATTATCAAAACCAGTAAGAGAGCCGAACTCGGTTGTCGTAATTATCACACTATCACCGTCATCTTCCGCATTAATAAAATTAGGATTTAATCGATTACTTGCTGCGAAGGCATCTTGCTTATTTGCTAATGCTGCAGCGTTCGTCGCTACACCACTCGTCGCCGCTTGAAGTTCGGCGTTCGTTATATTTGTTGCGGTAAGATTGACTGCTTTAAATGTATCTACTTTTAAATCCTGAATGTCGTCGCTATTCGTTACGTTCTTGCTTTGAAATGTATTTTGATTGAATAGTGTTTTACTCATATTATATTATATGTTGATATTATATAATATGGAAGATTATACTAAATATACTCTTGAAGGTGCTTGTTCTTTTCTCATTATTGTTTTATCATATAGATTGTATAAGATGAAATGTAGAACAAGTAGCAACTGTTGTGACGACCATTTGACAGCAGAGTTTGCGAATGAAGGGGGAGGAGATATTGAGGTGTGAGCGTTATATAGCGGTATTGCTATTTAGGGGTCAATATTAGGGTTTTTGGTTTGCGTTGTTTCGTCGTTGGATAATTCCAATATTGTTTCTCCTGATAATGGTTGCCTTTCACAATTCACGATTCCCCAACATAGACTTATATTTTTACATCTTGATTGCTCTGCTGTTTTACAAAAAGAGATTATGAAACCTATCACCATTCCTGTGAGAGCAAGAAGACCCGTTTCAGTTAAAGAAATACAAGTCATATATATTTACTTTTTATTTTTTTTCTTTTTTTTAATCGCCCCACTATGAAAATGTCCTACTGCGTGTGCGAATAATCCTTTTTCTGTAAATCTTTTTGCCTGTCCTAATAGTGTTGATTTTTCTACTACATTTTGTAAAAATGATTTTCCTTTATTTGAATCATGTTTTATAGAATGAGTTTTTACTTTTCCAAAAGGGACAAATCCAGCAAATCCAGCCGAAACCGGATCATTCTTAATACGGTGGTGTTCTACTTTATCTTCTAATTCTTTTTTGTATTTTTTACCGACTTTTATATCATTATCAAAAATAGGATTAGCAGCCGCATTAAAAGTTTTAGCACTTGTTAATTTATTTCTTACTTTATTCGAGTTGGCTATTGTATGTTGAAGAGTTCCTCCGCCGAGTGAGTGTCCGGTCATATGTAATTGTTCGGGATCTAATGCTTTGATAATATCATTTGTTTTTCGTTTTCTTCTCCTAAATGTTGTTTCATGTCCTCCCATACCAATTGCAAACGCTAAATCATTTTGTATATCTTTTAAACCTCTTCTCCCATCGACCTTTGTTCCTCTATGTGCTATTACAACATTTTTAGGATCATCTTTATGCTGATATGTGGTAATCTCTGAGTTGCTATATGTTGGATTAACTACATATCCAGTATCAGTCGCCATATTTTGCGTGTTCTCTAATCTTTTGGCTTTATTTCCTCCTTTTTCTCCCATTTGATAAGAAGCCTGCGCCAACTTCGCCATATCTTCCATAGATGGATTTTCCATATTATATACAATAAACTAATATAATATGAAAATTAGAATGTTAATTTAGACAGCAATACTCCAAGTAAGACTGTTGAGGTCAAGCATACAGAGGATAGTATGTTCGCCATATACATTAACAACATGAGCCGCAGTTACACCATTAGTGTAATTGAATTGAGCCTGAATTTGACTCCCGATGGTATTCACACCAGCAACAAGACCCATACCACTCTCGCCACCAGCAACGCGCTGACTTTCGAGGTCGAGGTCGATAAGGTAGTGGCCTGTATCATTATCAGCACCAGCAGCGCCAGTAGGCTCATCTCCCGTAAAACCAGCAGTTCCGATGGAATGAAGTGACGATTGATGACCCCAAGTAGTAAGAGCGCGTTGAGAAACAAGAGCCTCCGCAAGAGTTTCCGAACCGCCACCATCTTCTTTCAGGTCAATTTGCGGATACTTAACACCGCCAATACTTACCGAAAAGCGTTCCAAGTCAGCATAACTTCTATTACCGATGTAAGACGCAGTTGCAACAACGGCCTGTAATTGCTGTGCTACAATAACACGATTAAGGGAACTCATAGAGAAACCAAGAGTCGCCGATAGAGCAGAAGCACCCGCAGCAAGGGACGATTGATGGTGTTGGTAGGACGGGCAGGCAATCTTGAAAGAACCACCCGAAGCAGCCGCCACCTGAGCCATAACATCTGAACCAAGTTCAAGGTTATATTGAACCATTTTAACATCAGTGATGGTAATATCAGCATCACTAACAGCAGCATTAGCGCAAATCAACGAGCGGGCAGTGGTGTCGAGTTCAAGGCGGATACGGATACGATCCCTACCGATAAGAGGCCAGTATTTATTCGCCATGAACGGAGTGAGAACAAGCGGGAAGCAAACTTTCAAACTTCCACCACCAGCAGCAAGAGCAGCACCCTTCGCAGCATTATTAGCACCAAAAAGGACTTTACCCGCGTTGTTTCGGAATTGAGCGGCAGTGTCTAAATCAAACATCATCATGTAAAGGGAATTCCATGAATCGCACGAGAAAAGAGTCTGGCCACCAAGTTCAACGACGATGCGCTTGATTATCGAAGGCGCGCCACCACCTTCAAGATTTACAGCGTGAGTGGCGTTGTTGTTTTTTATAGTAAAGGACACATACGACGATTGAGCGTCCCAAAAGGTATTGTTAAGGTTGGAAGGAAGGTCAAAAATTAATGTATTATTCATTTGGAAATCAGTTCCATTCGAAGTTATTACCTCATTTCGCAGAGCACGGGAAGAGGTCGCCCTCGGGGGAACATTAGCATAATTGAGTTTCTGAGTTGTAGCAGCCATTATATACTAAATAAAGATAAAAATATTTTCTATTTTTATTTTTATTTCTAAAATGTGTTGTAATCCGTTTGTTCGTTCATTTCTTTTACGGCTTCTTTTGATAAATACTCAAACTTGAATGTTAAATAACCTGTGTTTAAATCTAATGGTGTTTGATCTTCTAACATACAATTTATCCTTAATTGAGATGGACGAGCAGGTATTAAATATTTTACATCATTTTTATTGAATGAATGGTGAAAACGAGTATTACTGTGTTGCGCTGAAATAGGAAATGCTGCTAATACTGCAAATGCTGCGCCATTATTTAAAACATTAGATAATGAAATCATAACTGGTAAATCTTGACTTTCTATATCTATACTCGCATCTGATAAACTTACTAAACAATATTGTCCTTTTGCGTTAGATGAATAAGTTGATGATGGAATGTTAAAAATACTTATACCTGACCCTGTATTCAATACATCATTATCAGTTGGAAAAATCGTTATATAATCTGCTATTGGATATACACTCATTATAAATTAGACAAATATTTAAAAATTCTGAGGTTCAGGAAAACCAGGAACATAACTAACAGCATCATTTATCTCTTTTTCTGCTTCCGGTGATAAGTATTCAAATTTTAAAGTAACAGAACCTCTATCTGTATTATCTCTTCCTCCTTTATTGTCTTTTAAAAACCGAAGTCTTATTTTTGAAGGTCTTGCACTTGTTAAAACTTTCACTGCATCTGTCTTGTTGTAAGCATATAAACCATCAGAAGTTTCACCAGCATTACTCGTTTGGTAAAGATTACCTAATATTGCTAAATTGTTCGGCAATAAATCGGCACTTCCTACTTGCGCGATAGATGCGTTAAATGCGTTGTCGTAGCCTATTAAAATATTTTGGTCGTCTTCTGCGTGATAGGTCGCGTCTGCTATACTAATTAAAGCCATCGTTCCCCTGTGTTGGTAATAGTATGCTGATGTTGGAATATTCCATTCTCCAACATTATTCGTAATATTACCATCTTCAAAAAAAAGTGTTATGTAATCACATATTAACGATGAACTCGAATAACTCATTATATATATTATTCATATATAATAAATTAATAAAATTACATTTTCTCTAATCCTTCACCGATAGCCGACGCAGTCGCACCAGCCGCCATAAGAGTCGGTTGTCCCATCATAGTTCCAGCCACGGTTGCAAGTTTCCCACCATTTTTAAGACCAAATAGACCAGCCTTCGCAATTTTCTTACCGAACCTCGCCAGTTTCTTATTTTTCATACCAAAGATCATAGTTGTTATATATTTAATCTATATTTTTTTCTTCTTTATTTTCCATTTTTGGTTCATATTGTTTTTTTATTTGTTGTAGCATACTCTCCCTTATTGTTGATTCTCGTTGTTTTACATAATGTATCGTAAAAGTCATGTTAAAATCTGCTCCATTTAAATCAAGTAAATTGCCTTCTTGGTCGCTTAACTCAATATCTAAATGAGATATATTACTCTCATTTATCATATAATAAAGCACTTCGGGGGGGACATAGAATATATAACCACCATAATTAGTGTTATTCACGATTGATGCTATAATATTACTGGTTTTTCCTCTACTGTCTAAATTATTCATCGTGAGATTTCTTAATCTTATATAGATGTTGGTTATTCCGCCAAGGTCGCAAACATCAGACGCCGTATATGATGATACTGCAATAATATTTCCGCTATCATCTGTTGTAGGCAATTGACCCCGTAATCCGAGTTGTCGTTCCATAGTAGTCGAATTAAATACATATGAACCTGTAAATGTAAAAGAAAATACATTATTTTCGGCATCAAAAGAACACACGCTTACTTCTGAAACTGTATCTTGTATTTTTGTTGCTAAACTATCTGCTGAATAATTACCATTTGTTATTGGTGTTGAAATATTATTAATAGTAATAGTATTATTATTGTCCGTTATATTATACATGGTATTCGGCATGGTTAAATTAGTAAGTCCAATTAACAATCTGTATCCTGCGGGGGCTGTTATGGACTCTTCTAAATAAAATATTTTCTCTGCTGATGAGATAGTTACTACTGCATCATTCGAATGCAAAAAAATGGATTGAGAACTTATTTCAGTATCATTAAGATGATGATTCGGCATTATACATTATATAAATATTTTATAATACTTGCTCTAAATTTTGAGGGCTAAAATACTTATTGCTATTATCGAAAGTATATTGATAGGGGTTATTTAATTTCGGGTGGAAGCCGAATTCATTTTGTTCAGGGTATTCTTTCGGACGAAGTCCTTTTGTATTAAATGGTTCTAATGCGGGGTCGTATGCTTGTGGTAATACGCTGTCCAAATATAATTGGTCGCTTTCTCCTTCCGCTTCATAAAAGGACGGGTCATTAGTTTCCATAAAATCAGCGCCTTTATTATGTCCGTATGCTCCTTCAATTGTTTCACTCATATTATATATTAATCGCATATTTATTTATTTTTCGGTTTTCTTTTCTTCGGTGGTATGTGTCCTTCATATACATAAAAACAATATTATTTTTATATGATGTTATATAAATGGACGAAGACGATACAGCAACTCCACCCGACGGAAGTAGCGGAGGCGGACGACAAATAGTTAATCACACATCGACAAGAATAGCAGATTTAAAAAGTAGGTTAGAACAAATAAATAATGAGATTGATACGTTGGAAGAACAACAAGGGGCACTCGGCACTTATCCACAAATAGACGCACAAATTGACATCTTATACGACCAGCACGGAGTTATTTCAGGAGAACTTGATTTTGGAAGCGGTTGGGAGGCATATGACGAAGACGCAATACAAAATCAAGACGACGCAGTAACGCCACAACCCCCTCACCCACCACCGCCACCGCCGCTTTTTGCGGAGTAAATCTCGCAATTATTATACATAAATCTCAATATTTAAAAATCTAAATCCATTTTAAAATCTTCTTTTGTCTTTTTTTTAGTTGATAAAGCATATTCAGAAACACGAGATTCAAAAAAGTTGGTCTTTCCTTCCAGTCCTATTTGCTCCATAAAATCAAATGGATTTACAGAATTGTATATTTTAGGTATATCCAATTGCAAACATAATCGGTCTGCAACAAACTCAATATATTTACTCATTAAATCTGAATTCATACCTATAAGACGACATGGTAAGGCTTCACAGATAAAATGCTTTTCTAAATCTACCGCTTCTTTTATGATCTCAAGTATTTTATTTAAACTTGGTTTTTTTACTAATTTATGAAACAAGCATACAGCCGTTTCAACATGTAAAGCCTCATCTCTGCTGATAAGTTCATTACTGAATGTTAATCCTGTTAAATTAATTTTACGAGTTTTTAACCAATATATAGAGCAGAATGATCCTGAAAATTGTATTCCTTCGACACACGCAAAAGCAACAAGACGAGAACCATAACTGCGTTTTCTATCTCCTATCCATTTCATACCCCAGTCTGCCTTCATTTTTATTGCCGGGTAATTTTCAACAGCATTAAACAATTTGTCTTTTTCTTCTTTGTCTTTTATATAAGTATCTATAAGTAATGAATATGTTTCGCTGTGGATTTGTTCCATAAAAGTTTGGATTGAGTAGCAAGCACGAGCCTCCGATAATTTCACTTCTTCTAAAAATCTCCCGACGATATTTTCCATCACTATACCATCAGACGCAGCAAAAAACGCTAAAATAGATTTTATAAAGTGTTGTTCGTCTTTGGAAAGTTTTTCAAAAATCTCTTTATCTTTTCCCATATCTATTTCTTCAACTCTCCAAAAACAGTCGAGTTGCTTACGGTAAAGGTCATATAAATCTTGATGTTGTATCGGGAAAAAAGTGTGGCGGTTGTTTTCGTTGGATAATATTGGCTCATTCATCAATATTATAAAAGAAGTTTTTTTTGGATCGCATCTGTTAATTTTGTATCCTTAAATACAACTTTTACATTAAAAGTTTTTTCATAATCTTTTACACCACCTTTAAAGGTTGGTTTTCCCCATAAAATAATTTTACTCATTGACGATGCAGTATGCCGCCCACCTTTTTCATTAGCATGTCGTTTATGGTAATTTTCTTTAACTTTATTTCTCTTATCTTTATCAGGTTCATAATGATTTGAGTTTTTATCATTCATAAGCGTAAAATCGCGATGTGCTGAACTACCAAAATAATGTAAGTGTCTATGGCTTGGCATTATCATAACCCATTTTTTATTTGGCTTATCACTTTTAAACAAATAATATGTATCTTTCATATATATTACATATCTAAAAAGAATATTTCGTAATCGTTATTATCCATTTGTATAAAACTATATTATTTTTATATATTATTCCATAAATCTTGCAACAGGTATATCTTCTTCGACAGGCATTACCGGCACTGTCGTTCTTCTTGTTAAATATGTTGATACTCTTTGCATAAATGACGGGCGTTCTTGTCTTCTTTTTAAACTTTCTAATCTTCTGACTTCTCTAACAACTCTCATATATTCACGCTCTTCTTGACCAGTCATACGACCGATTCTTCTAACATATTCTCTCTCGGCATCTCGCAACTCTTCTAACCTTTCGTCTATATTTACACCTTGAACTTCCACTGATGGTATTGCTTCCGCTTCTACGGCAGCCATTATATATAAAAGACAAAATACAAAAAAAAATGGTAGTTATATTATTTTAGGAAAAATTATAATATTTTATAGTTTTATATAGAAATGCCTGATTACAAGAAATCCGTTATTTATACTATAAAAAGCGGTGATGATATTTATGTTGGTTCAACTACAAACTTTAATGTTAGAAAAGGAGAGCATAAAACATCTCTAAAAAATGGATTGAAACGAAAAATATATGATGTAATTAGGAATAACGGGGGAGAGTGGAATATGAAACCATATCAGATATATCCATGTAGTAATAAGATTGAATTATGTATTCAAGAAGAAAAAATAAGACAAAAATTAGGGGCAACGATGAATATGTATAAAGCATATAGAACACCCGAAGAAAAATTAAATTATAATTCTGTAAAATGGAATCAGCATAAACATAAATATCCTAATAGTGTTGATTGTAAATGCTGTGGTGGTAAGATTTACCCGAGAGCAATTGACCGACACCTTACTACGAAAAAGCATTTGAAACACTTTTTAGATGATGTAAATAAATATAAACTGATGATGCAAAAATGTAATATGTTTTGGAAATATTAAACTCATAAAAATGTAATATCTTTTTCTAAATTCATATTATATGTGATCCAGCAAGTATCGAACCATGATGATTTTGTTTGTTCGCCATTTTTTACAAAATGTATTCGTGATTTAGGAATTATTATTTGGATTTTATCTTGAAAATAAATCTTTAAAAACTTTTTAGTTATAGTGCTTACAGGAACTAACATCATAAATGGTTTGTCTATTTCTGATAATCTTTTAAATATCTTTGGTTTCATGCTATATGGTGGATTGCTTACCAAAATATCATAATTAAAACTCGGATCATCAAAAAAGTCTATTTTATGATGTTCTACTTGAAACCCTAAATCTGATAAATATTCTCCGCTTTTTCCATCACCATAAAAGCATTCCCATATCTTTTTGTCTTTTGGAATAAGATGTGCTATGCTTTCCCATACCTCTTTTGGTGTCATATATGAGTCATCTTTCTTAAAGTTAATCATGGATTTTCCACCTCGTAATGTTAGACCAGCCATATGTATAATAGAGAAATATTTTATTTATCCCAAGTATCCCAGTTATTACAATTACGTATCATATATTATAAATACATTCTCGAAGCAATATAATTTTTACCTGTATTATTATGAGGTAATGAATGAAATATTATATCTTTTGGTAATACATCACGACAAAAATAAGAAGTATTAAAACTTGCTGTTTTACCATTATAAGAAATTTTTTTATCAAAAATTAATAATTGTAAATCTTTATCTAAAAAAAAATTACCTATTACTTGATAATTTAAAATCGGTAATCCTAATATTACCATAAAAGGTTTATTTAATTTATATAATCTGTCTAAAACTTTTAATTTAATACTAAATGGTGCGTTTGATATTATATAATCATATTTTTTATCAGGTTCATAAGTAATAAAATCCTTACCATCATCTATATGAGAATATATAACATCAAAACCATTTTCTTTTAATACAAGGACAAACTCACTATTTTCTTTATCAAAAGGACACCATATAACAGAACCTTTTTTAAGATATTTAATTATAGGTTCTACCATATATTTTGGTGTATATAATTCATCATTTTTGTTATAATGTAAATCGTTTTTCATTATAATTATATCTGATATTATATATATAGAATGAATTATACTAAATGCACCGGAACACCATTAGCGTTGGAATACAACGAAAATTATTTATATGATACTAAATTGGCTTGTTATTGCCCGTATTGTTGTATGGTTACTAAACGAGAACCTACACCATATAAAATTGTAAAGACTGATAATGGATTTATAGAAATATATGATGAGACATATTACGAAGAAAAAGACAAAAAGTATGAAGAAATAAAGAAATCAGATAATCTGTGTGATCCGTGGTCGAATACGCATTGCAAGCCACATGAAGTATATTTTTATACAAATGAAGAAGAAAAAGAAGATTTGTAATTACAAATGTAAATTACAAATATTCTGTAAAATATTCGATTATTTATTCTATATTCAGAAATACAGAAAATAAAAAAGTAAAGTTTGAAAATTGATTAACTTTATAACTTACAACTTACAACTCATAAGTGTAAAGTGTAAAGTGTAAATTACTATTTTAAAGAAAAATTACAAAATGTATTACAAATGTAATTTCTGTAAAGTTTGCAAGGATAAAATTATTGAATATTTATTC
>Ga0208814_1000931_pt1 | contig 14883 bp, 18 predicted proteins | sample MalvirAntarct_55_FD_184253 | JGI IMG/M metagenome (GOLD analysis project Ga0208814, IMG submission 184253) | Marine viral communities from the Global Malaspina Expedition - Malaspina viral metaG Antarct_55 (SPAdes) (version 2) | ecosystem: Environmental > Aquatic > Marine > Oceanic | place...
TATGGCATTATTACCACTTTTAGCAATAAATGCGAAACCTGTTCCATCATCAGCAAAATTTACATCTCCGCCCCCTGCATCAAGTGTAATATCTCCAGCTACATCGAAGACCAGATTACCAGCGGATTCAAAATCTCCATTTGTACCATCATGTGTAATTTTTAAATCTGAATCTGCACCTATGTTTAAAACTGCACTATCTGATAACAAGAATAAGTCATCACCAATAACAGCATCTAATGCTACTGATAGACCGCCATCTGTTTGTAAAGAACCATCAGTTGTACTTGTTGCATTTGTAGCATCATCTGTCTTTAATACACCACTAAAAGTTCCTGTTGTTGCAGATAGGGTACTAGCACCAACAATAGTTCCACTAACATCTAAATTACCATTAAGATCAACAAGTGTAGAATTTAATTCTATTTCGTCATCTGCGTTTATATCTAAATCACCATTAGCAGGAGAACCAATATTGATTGCTGAATCTCTAAACTGTATTACACTTGCTCCGTTTAAAAGAACTCCTGTATCGGCAACATGAGTAAAAGTAACATCTTGATCATCGCCTAATCCAATTACAGCACCATCTGCTAAAAATAAATCTGAAAATTCTAATGAAGTAGTACCAAGAGCTGCGCCATCACTTGCATCTGGAACAAATGCAGTTGAAGCAGTAATTGTTGTTGCAGACAAAGTGCTTGCACCAACTATTGTACCGCTTACATCTAAGTTAGCATTAACATCACATAGTGTTGCATTTAATTCTATTTCATCAGTTGCATTAATATCCAATATAGCATTACTTGGCGCACCTATACTTTGTGATGAATCATTGAATTGAATAACAGAAGTTCCATTTAAAAGTAGCCCTGTGTCAGCAACGTGCGTTAGTGTTACATCAGTGTCTGCACCAAATCCTAAAACCGCTGCATCTGATTCTAAAGTTAAATCATCACCTACAGTTAAGTCAGTACCTACAGTTAAAGCTGCTGCGGCAGCTACTGCTCCTGCAATACTTAAAGTTCCTGCTAAATCTAAATCAGTAAAAGCATTTAATACTGCTGCACCTGAACCAGCTCCATCAAGTGTAACAACAGCTACTCTGCTATTTGGAATAGTTACTGTTGCTCCTGAACCTTGTTTAATTATTATATTTTGAGAACCACTTGTAGCGTTTTCTATAACTGAAACTTTTTTAATAGTGTTTGGTCCTATTGTAATAGTACAAGCTGAATCAAGTGTGCCTGTATATTTTATATACATAGCCCTTGCTTCGTCTGCTGCACCATCAGCAATAGTAGAAGTGTGTGTATTTGCATTAGTTGTTATACCTTCAGTTCCTATGCCTAATGCTTGCCCTATAAGCTCTAAATTAAGATTTGTTACTGTTCCCCAAGTACCGCTGGCATCACCAGTAGCTAGTTCGTTTAGTCTTAGGTTATTTACATATGTACTTGCCATTTCTAATCCTCATTAATATTTATATAACAATTTCACTATAATTTGGAGTTTGAGCTGTTGATATAATAGAATAACTTACAGTTAAGTTAGTTCCTTCTTGACTCCAAACATTAACATTATTGTTCAATGAAGAAGTTAAATCAAAACCTTGAACTGAAACATCAGCATCGGCAGTAACTGTTTCTATACCTAGTGCAGATGTGCCTGCTAAACCTGTCATATCTAGGAAATTATTAGTTATTAAACTTTCATTTCCTACTGCTGAAGTACCAGCATTTCCAGTGACAGAAACATTAGCTGCGGCAGATACTGATTCATCTCCCAATCCACTTGTTGAGGTTGTTGCGGTTACTCCTGCAACTGCTGCGGCTTGTACAGCAGTTCCATCATCTAGTGCTGTAGTTCCAACATTTCCAGTAACAGTAACTGGTAATGGATCAGAGCCAAAACCTAACTGACCCCAAGTACCTCTACCCCAGCCATTTATATTAGCCATAGTAAAACTACGCTATTCTTATAATTGCATTTGAAGCGTCTGCTGCTGGAAACTGTATTGTAAAATCTCCTGCTGTAGATGTTTTATCTCCACCAAAAGCTAAAACACAAACTGCTTTATCACTGTTTGTATCGTTATATATTACACAACCATTAGCTGTGATGGTTACATTGCTAAAAGTTAAATCAGCAAAATCAGTAAATGCTGTTGTTCCTGAAGTTGTAGGATTAATATTAGTTAATGCTGATCCTGTGGCAGAATAGTTAGTTCCACTAGCTTCATTTGTACTTGAGTATGCTGTAGTTGCTGCACCTAAAGATGCAGAACTTGTGTACAAAGCTAATTTAAAGCTATTTCCACCAGATGCTAAAAAGTTATGCGTACCTTCAAGTAGTTCTTTTTTAAATGATGTACACATTGCTTGCGCTATTGCCATTATAATCTCCTAATAATATTTGCCATCTCTTGATGACCTTGTTTTTCTAATAAACCTGATACAGTAGCTCTATCACTCAATACAGCTTGTTTCATGTACAGTAAAACTACACTTTGTATATGATCTTTAAATGTTTTTGCTTGTGCTTTAACCATAGGATCAGCATTTTCGCTTACAGCAATTAAACGCTCCATTATGCGTTCTGTCCAATATTCAGGCTTTAAACCTTCATTCTGAGTAGTTTTAACCCCTACAGTTCCTATTGTGCTTTGTACATCCACACTAAACATTTATTTTCCTTTGTCCATCTCTATAAGCATCTTTACGATTGTATCCATCTGATTGCAATGTAAGTTTTTGCAAAGACTCTGTAAATCTTTTTTCGTAATTAGCTAGAACATCTGGTTCACCTTTCATAAATACATACGCTTCACATAAAGAAGCATAAAGTAATGTTTCTGGAGAATTTGTACCTAGCCATGATGTTCCATCTGATGTAGCTGTTATTGATGCAGGTGAATAAAAATAATGTAACTCAACACCAAAAGAAGAACCAGGTGTTGGTCCTACAATAAAACTATCATCAGCAAACTGAGCATAGTGTTTTGGTGTACCTGTAGTTGCTATTGTTGGATAAGCTTCTCTAATAAAACTAACATCAGTATTTAACAAATAACTGTATTTATTATTAGTATCAATAACTGCTAGTGAATATGGATATAAGTAATCAGTAGGAGTTTTAAGGTATTCAGAATTAGCAGTTAAGTTAGCTGTTACATTTTTTCTAAAATTAGGGAGTTCAACAGATTTAATTATTCTATCTTCTGCTTGTATAATAAAAGTAGAAAGGTTGCTAACAAAACTTGTTTCAGTATTTTGTGTATAATCTTGTATTGCGGATTTTAATGTCGTAAATGTTAAACTCATGTTGTACTCACTTTAACTGTTCCAGTTTCACCTTTTATATTTAATCCCATGGTACTAGAACCAAATTCAAACATTCCACCCCCTACAGGATTAAAAGAATAATATGATGTAGAGCTTACTTCTCCTGCATCTGGTCTAGCATTAAATAGAGTTTGAGGATCACTACTGTTTACTTCACCAAGCTTTAACTGTGGATGATCTATATCAAAGCAATTGTTGCAAACCCTCATTCCATTTCTTTTACTATCTTCAATTTCATATCTTAAACGATTTAGTTTAAAGGTAAAACCACAGCGATCACATTGACCTAAAGCTTTAGTTGCTCTTGCATAAGCCATTTAATAACCATAATTCCCTAAGTCTGGAACAAATCTAACAGATGCTCTTTCTCTATCTGCATCACTTACATCTTTCCATAACTCATTATATCTTTGTCTAATCATTGGAACTCTTTGTTGAGCTTCAGGTGATTTGCAAGCTAAGTTATATGCTAAAGCATAAGTTAAGCATGGCAGATACCTTGCAGGTACATCTGCATTATTACTTGCAATGTCTCCTGTATCTTCAATTTTTTGAATAAAATCATAAACTAAAGTATAAGGAGCATCAGGAGTAGACCATAAAACTATTTCAATACTACTTGTTCCTTTGTCTACATAAAACTGTGTTGGTTTAGCTTTATTTAGTTTATTAGATTGATGGTTATATTCTGTTTTAGATATTCTATTTAATCTTTGATCAAATTGATTTGCTGTATTTCCTGCATTAGTTCTTAAAAAAACATCAACAACATCTAGTGCAGAAGAATCTATAGTATAACTACTCGTTCCTTCAACAACGGATGCTGTTCCTTGTTCAACAGTCCATAGATTTAAACCTTTGTTTTGCCATTCTAAAAAGACTAAGTTTAAAGCTCTTTTAGCTCCTCTAAAACTATAGCCTGATCTTAGCTCTAAACCACAAAGATCATAAGCTTCTTCCATAATATCGCTTATATCTAAATTAAATGTATGCGTTCCACTTGTTGCCATCATTTATCCCATTTTAACATTTCCACCTTCTACGAGCCTGTCTAATTCTTGAGTTAGGATCGTTTTTGGTTTTAGCTGAACTATTTTTAAGTTGCCCAGCAGACCTTGCACAATAAGATTTTCTTCTTTTTGCAGCTTTACTACCTTTTTTTACATCACCTGTAACTGCTGTTTTTAACTTAGAACCAGGATTAGCTTTACGATAAGCTGCAACCCCTGTCTTAGTCATACCAGCTCCACTTTTCGTAGATCGGTAGTTAGCACCCTTACCTTTAGTTGTTTTAGGTATAGAGTTATCTCTTTTCCTCATTGCTTATGTCTACTTATCGTTTGTTTTTTTTCATAGCTGGAACATCTGTCATTCCACCACCAAACATATTTTTAACATATTCTTTGTAGGATTGAACTTTTTGTTCTTTGCCCACTTCTCTACCCATTCTTCCACCGCCAGCCATACCTTTAGTAGTTTTACCGCCACCAGCCATATACTTGGTAGATTTACCACCACCAGCCATTCCTTTAGTAGATTTACCACCACCAGCCATACCTTTAGTTGACTTTCCGCCACCAGCCATACCTTTGGTTGATCTACCACCGCCAGCCATGCCTTTAGTGCCTTTTGAATTTTTTACATTTGGCATAATTAATTCCTTTTTTATTAGATATTTACAATACCCTATATTTCAAGAGTATTATAAATAATATTAACATATAAATATTTTTAAGCGTGAAACACAGTCATTGTTAAAAAAGTAGATACAGTATATTGAATGTATATACCATTAGAAAAAACTACTCCTTCATCTGGAATAACAACATCTCTTGTTGCATCAGCATCACCTACAGAACTTAACTTCATCAAACTTGTTCCTGATGGTGAAGTTGTTAAAAAATCTGTAGTTCCTGCTGTTGCAGTGCCAGTTAAATAAATACCTTTTAATCTTGATCTACCTTCAAAGATGACATCTGCTGCTGAACCATTAACTCCTGCTGAAACATTTCCTGCTGGATTTCCTACAGCAGTTATAGAAGCTATTGTTAGAAAAAACTTAGTTCCAGTAGCTGTACCAGCATTAGCACCTGTAATGGATTCTGTTTGAGAATCTCCATTAACATCAGTTCCAACAACAGTAAATGATTTACCAGAATCATTCCCAGCCGAAAGGATCGTTACAATCCTCCCATGACTGAGTGTAACAGAACCACTGTCAGCTAATGCTCCCCCTATTGTAAGGGCTGCATTATTTCCAACAGAGGCTGCTGCTGATATACCATCTGCATCTAAGGCAACTGTATCAGCAGTTATAGTAACTGCTTTTACATCTGATCTACCTGACATAAGTTACTCCTAGATAATACCAGTAAGGTTAATTAATGAGTAATCAGTAGTTACATTAACAATCATAACAGTACCTATTACTTGTATAACATCTCCAGCCGCAGGTCCAACAGCTCCAACAGCTCCTAATGGTACTGCGTGATTACCTACAACTAATGTTCCTGAAGTTAATACTGAAGCTGGTCCTGAAACTGCAAACCAACCACAATGAGTAGCAGCCATATCAACTACTGTTACACCCATTGTTGCACCTGTAGTTGTAGCAGCTTGACCAATTAAAGCACTTCTTGGATCAGGAATTAAAGTTATTCTTGAGCTTGTTGTTATTGCTGTTGCTAAATCATCGTAGCAAGTAATAACGATTGAAGGGTCTGAGGAATGATCATGTGCAGGATTAGATTTAATTCTAAGCATTTGACCTTCGCCAGCCGCATCATTTACATAAAGATAACCATTTGCATATTGATTAAGAGTTATGTCAGTACCAGCAGTTTCAACTGAAATTGCAGTTTCTCCAGCCGCTACAGCAGCAGTAGGAGTTAAATCAAAGTGATCTGATATTGAGGCTGCGTGAGTTATACATTTACCAGCTGTTACAGCAGCAGCACCCATTTTTCCATAACTGTAAACTGTATTGCCGTAAAGCAATCTACTTCCTAAAGGAAATAACTGACTTGCTCCAGATGTGTAGGGATCAACTGTACCAAATTGGCTACCGCCTTTACCTACAATAAAATCTGCCGGTCCTTTTCCTGTTCCTGCTACATATTGAATGTGTCCACCATCATCAGTAAAAATATTACCATCACTATTGATTACTAAACCATCAGTGATAGTTCCTGTTGATGTTGCTACATCAATGGTTTTAAAGCCATTTTCGGACCTGACTGATCCACTAAAAGTTGTATTAGCCATAATTTCCTCCAAGGAAATTTAATCTATCATCTTGGCAAAGTCTGCTAGGTCAGTTGATAGAGTTATTTGTAATCCTAGTTTTTTTAATATAACACAAAAAAGGGGAGCTTTCGCTCCCCCTTATTTTGCACTTTTACGATGAACCAGGTGATCCAAAGATACCTAGTGGGTCTGATACTCCAAATGAATATCGTTCCCTAGCTTTGTATCTAACATTACCTGTATCAAAGTCTCCATCCATAGATGTAGTCATTGGACTTCTAACGAAATGTTTCATGCCATCAGGAACATCAGTAGTGATGAAGAAAGCATTAGTATCAGTTAAATAATGATTAACTGAATAACCTTCTGGAATCACGCCATTTGTTTTAATAGCATTAATGTCGTTGTCAGCCGTACCTACCCTATAATCACTTTGTAAAAGTCTAGTAGCTACAAACTGTAAGTCTGAAGGTACAATTAACTTTTTAGGTCTAGCAGCAATTTTTAATCCCCTATCATCAGTATATTTACCGATTTGAATGATTGCATCTTCTAAAGAAGTTTCATTCAAGTCAGCACCTGCTGATGGGCGGTTGCTGTTAGTTCCACCATTTACAAGCGGATGTGCTGTGCTAAATAAAGCAACATCATCTCCACTTTTAAAAGAGGTAGAAAAACCATTGTTAAGTGGATTAGCAGCTTTTACTTGCTTAGTGTAAGCCATTGCGCGAGCCAAAGCTTTAGTATACCTTCCAGACAGAGAAACATAGAGGTTATCTTCCATTGCTTCTTCTGTAATTGAGTATCCCATTGCAATTGTTTCATGCGTGTAACGAGCTACAAAAGATTCTTGTGCAGTATCATAAGTGATAGCTGAACCTTCATCTTTTACTGGAGCAGCTCCAAAACCTGATAGTTTCAATTCTTCTTCAAAACTTCTTTCAGAATTTTCTGAAACATAGATTTCTTCATGCTCATTTTCATATGAACCATATTCTTCGCCAAATAAAGCATTCAATCCAGGTAGGAGTTGTTTAAGCTCATTTGCTCTTGATATAGCAGCCATAATTTATCTCCTATTATCCTATACCAGTTGTGTTAAGCAACTGATGCCCAACATTAACCATGACAAGTACATCTGTAAAAGCATCGCCTACTGCACTATCTGGTCCGTCAACAAAGTCAACGATCTTTAAAGGTAGTGTATTAGTAGTTGCTGCGGTAGATATACCAACTGTGTTTTTGCTTTGTCCGATTGCTGTGCTTCCTGCTGTTTGCACTACGTTACAGTTTTTACCTAAATCATCTAGGGTTGCTGCGCCATTGCATTGCATTTGCATTAGTACAAACGGATCGGTAGCAACATACGCAACAATATCATCCGCAACTGTTGAAGCTGGGAATTGATTGTTAGGTGTAAATTGCTTTGTAGTTGGGTCAGTGTAAGCACAACCAAGGAAAACACCAATGGTAGTCAAAGAACTTGTACCAGTATCTTTTTCGATAGTGGTATTAGGATTTTGATCTGCCCATTTTACAAAATCACCATAGAATATTGCTGTTGCAAATCCGCTAGTGATTGGATAATGTGTTACTTTTCCCTGAAAAGGACTTCCAACAACTGTTCCAACAGGTCTAGCTCCATGTGGAGTTGCTACTGTAGACATAATTGTCTCCTTATGCTGTTAAGTATTAACTTAACAAAAATTAATTATTAAAGATTCTTTATGAATCTCTACCAAAAGAGGTCTTCGATTTGCGCTCAAACACTTGTTTGGTTGCCATTCGATTATCCTGATCCTTAAAATATACATTGTCTACGGATTCCATCTGAGATTTTGCAAGATTTTCAAAATGATTATCTCTAGCTTTTGCTCTATCCGCAGGCATTTTGCATAATAATTGACCACCAATTTCAACATTGCCTTTTTTAGCCCATTCTGAATTATGATCCATCATATGAATCTGTAACTCTGCGTGGTCTTCTAATCTGCAAGGCAACCAGCCTTCACGAAATCTTCGTGATACATTAGGATTATCAGATTGACCTAACAAGGCTGTTCTGATGTACCTAAATACCCATCCTATCTGTGGGTCTGGTGTCGGTAAATTAGCAGAATTTTCCCAGCTTTGTATGTGCTGAGTAGCCTCTCGGCTTTCTGTCTCTCTAGGAGTACGCTCTTGGTTTTCAGGAGAATCTTTTGTAACTGGGGTTTTTGTATTATTTTTAACTTCAGTCATATTAAGACTCCTTTAATAATTGATTTGCATACATTTCAGGACTTATGCCAAGTTGTCGAGCTATTTTAACTTGAGTCTGATTTATACGAATTTGCGTGGGTTTTTTATTTCCGCTATCCCTCGATGCGGATGCAACAACTGTTGAAGGTTGTCGTTTTGGTGTTGTATACCCTTGTGAAGATTCTGCTTCATTTACAGGTTGTACACCGAAAAAGTTAGGAAATTGACCTTTCATTGCTGAATCAACTTCTTTGTAATATTGTTGTGATTTACTAGCTGGGTCTACTCCCTTTGCCTGTAGAGATTGATCTACATACATTGCAAAAGATGTCATTTCCTTATGTGCTGGATCAGTTCCCATAAACCAAGGATTCCTTGATGACCATGCTTGCATATCTGGATCAAGCTGTGGTTTCTGTGGCTGAATAGGCTGCACAGGCATTTTATTAACAACTTCTTGTTGTACATTTGCTGCCATTGAAGAAGATTGTTGTTCTGCAAGCGTTGCTCTTGATAACAACTCTTGTGCTTTTGACATTTCATCAGCATTGCCTTCTTCGTATGCTTTTTTGAAAGAATCTTGAGCGTTTTGTTTTGCCCATAAAGCGTTGTTATATGCTTGTTTATTTAATACTTCACCGCCTTGTTCAACCATAGCTTGCAGCTTTTGGTTTTCAGACATTACAGTTTGTAATCTTGTAATTGCTTCTTTGGATTCTCTTGCAGCAGCTTCTTTAGCTCTGCGTTCTTCATGATACTCGTATTTAATTTTTGCTATTCTATCAGCAGCTCGCTTCGAGTAATTTTCTATTTCTTTGTCTACTGTTTCATCATCGACTTCAGGCGAAGCATCTTCTGCTTTTGCAGGTCTACGATCAGCTTCAGGTGTGTCATCAACTACTTCTACCTCAAGACCTTCTGGAATTTTATTGTCAATTTCTACTGACTTACCAAAAAATTTGTCTTCTGTAGTTTGTTGTTTTGTTTCTTGAACAACTGGTTCTTCATTTATAATTTCTGTTTTACTCATGCTCTCACCACTCCTGTAGGATCACTAACAACTGCTTCGACAGTATCGTCATTTATTAACCGAAACTCTTGTCCATACATTTTCATGCGAGTGCCTGAATAAGCTCTAAATACAACCCAATCTCCTTTTTTACACCAAGGACCATTTGGGAATCTATTACTATCTTGATAACACTCTGTACCTAGTTTTAAAACATAACCGCAAATATTACTGACTTCTTCATCTTTTACAGTTGAAGTTGCTTTGATGATGCCACCTTCAGTTTTTGTATCTGTTTTAGGCATAGCTATTAAAATCTTCCAGCCTTTAGGTTGAGGCAGTTGATTTTTAGCTTCATCGGTTAATTTAGGTATTTTTACGTTATCAATCTTATGTTTAGTAATGATTTTTGTATCCATATATATTTGCACGACTTTAGGAGTCGAGTTCCTATTTTTCCAAGTTCCTTTGAACAAAATCCAAAAGTTCTCGTTCTGCGAGGGCTAATCCCTCTATAATACCAGCCATTTTTTGATACTCGGAGAAGTCTTTACAAGCTCCTGTACTCATATGGTCAGCGTGATCGTTCATAAAAGTCCGAAGCTTTATTTTCATATGCTCGGATAATGATAGTTCTGTGCTAGCAATGTTCATACATATTACTTTATGATTGCATTATTATTTCTTTTAACTATCTTCAAGCAAATCTTTAGCCAAGTCAACTCCTTTTAAAAAGTCATCTGTCGCTTTTTGATTATCTAACTGGTCTGCTTTTAATAATTCACTAGCAGCTTTAGAACCTATTTGCGCTCCAGCTATTTGTGTTTGAGATTTAATTCTTTCTCTTTCTATTGCATCTCTGTTAGCAGCTTTAGCAGCATCAAGTTGTAAACGCTTCTCACCTTCTTCTGCTCTACGCAATGCTTCTTGTTCTTTAATAGCTACTTCTTTTTCTTTAGCTTGTATTAGTGGGTCTTTTTGCATTTCTTGTACACGAAGTTTCTCTGCTCTTTGTTGAGAAGTACCTAGAACTCTTTGTGCTGCTTCTGCAACCAAGCTAGAAATTCGTTTTTCCATATCAGCAGGTAGCGGTTCACCAAGAGGCGGTAACTCAACACCAAGTTCTTTTTCAATGTCTTCTCTGTATTTCATTGTTAGATGTTCATTTACATAAGCAGATGCTGCTGCAAGAATACCTGCTGCGTTTGGACTTTTTTCTACTGTTTGCATTATTTCTTGGTTTTGCTGTACTGAAGCAATCACTTCAATGTGAGCATCGTGATCTTGATTAATAAATGCTTTAACAGGTTTGCCATTAATAAGATTTTGAACGGCTGATACTGGATCAACTGGTTTAATGTCGTTTTCGTCAGGAACTATTTCATCTACATCATTAATGCCTAACACTCCCAGCATTTGTCTATGTAGCTCTGGTAAGTTATACATATTAGGTGCTGTTTGTGACAATTGCATAGCAGCCTGATATTGCATAATTCTTTGAGCCATAGTTGCTGCATTAGGATCAGATACAGGCAGTACATCTATTTTTTTATCAAAGTCTTCTGCTTTAATAAATTCTTCTTCGTCTGTTTCATAAGGATAGGCTGGCTCTGTAAAGTCTCTAACAATGCCAACTAAAATATCAAATTCTTTTTTCATTGCTGCATGAAGCCTAGCCTGTACAGCACTCATTACTTTTTGATTTCTTTCCATTAAAGCAAGAGTTGTACCTACAGGTGCTTGGCTATTCATATCAGATATTTTCATATCCGAAATGCTTGCAAAGCGTCTGCCTTCTTCTACAATATTTTGAAGCAACTGATACAAAGTTGCAGATGGTTCTTTGTAGGGTAAGAAAGCAATGTTGTCTCTTATAGCTCCACCTGGTACATCAACATCTCTAAATTCACCAGGCATAATAGGTGTATCATCACCTTTAATTCTAAGTCCTCTGGCTTTTAGTCCACCAGGTAAGTTAGATAAAGTGCCTGCATCTACAAGTTGTCTGAGGATTGATGTTGCTGATTTAGCTAATCCACCTACCATATGTATTAAACCAAACCCATAAAACCCTAGACCTGGTAAGTATTGATAGTGAACGAAGTGCATTCTTCGTAATTTTTTAGGATCATCTTCAAAGTAGTTTCTACGAACACTAAGAATTTTGCCACTGGGAAAATCTATTGTTACTACATAAGGTATAGCAACCCCTGTTTCTTCTCCAGATTCATCGGTTTCTTCATAACCTTTTAGGTCTAAATCTACCTGCATTTCTAAAATAGTATGCGTGTTGTCATAATTATAAGTAGATGATTCACCAGTAATTTCATCATACTTTTTGTCTATATCGTTGTAACTTCTTGAGCTATCAGGTAATTCTATGTCTTTATAGAATCCATTGACTTGCATTTTCCTAATAGAGTTAGAAGACTTACGCATAACATGGGTAGCTCTCTCACAAGTTTCTAGGTCACTTGCCCCATAATTAATAACAACATCTTCTGCTGGTATAAAGATAGAGCTAGGTCTATCTAAACTTGGATCAAAATATACTTTGCGAAACGCAGAACCTGCTAATGGTAAAGAAAATAACATTTTTTCAGTTTCTGTACGATACTCAGACATTTCATGCGTGAGTAAATAGTTTAAGTAGTCTTCTACTCTTTGTGCTTGTTTTTGTTTGTCATCAGTCATTTTACCTACAATCTTTGTTCTAACTGGACCCTGTGCTGGAAACATTTCAGTAATAGATTGAGATTGAAAGCGTATGACTGCTTCACTAAGCATTGGATGAAATACACCACAAGCACCAGACCAAGGTGTAGTTTTTTCTTCTTGCTTTAACCCTAGCTGATCAAGCCCTTTAATGTAAGTTTCTTCCCAATCAGATCGTGATTCTTTATCGCCTTTATATGCGCTAATTAATTCATTGCCTAGCTCATTAAGTTTTTGATCATCCATAAATTCAGCTAGGTTTGAGTCAAAATCTTCATCACCTGCTTCTTTAGAATTAGGATCAAAATCAATAATCATCCCACCATCTTCTGTTTCTATTGAAACTGATTCTGGGTTTTCGATAGCAATGCTTATTGCTTCTGGAGATTCTTGCTCTACTGTTCCTTCAATCGGAGTAGCTGGTTGTCTTTCGATTGCCATGTAAAATCCTAATAATAATTTGCAGTTCGGTTATGTTCTAAAGGTTCATCTTCTTCATCTGAATGCAATGGAATAAAACCACCTTGCCTAAATCTTAACAGAGCTTGCGTGGTGCTATCAACTAAATCATCATGTTCCATGTTAGGAAATCCAGCAAATTGTTCTATAACTTCTTCTGCCCATCTAGTTGAAGGAGCATATACAACACCTGACGCAAATAGGTCTGATACTGCATTTACCCTTGAAATTTTGTCATTACCACGACTCGGTGTATATTCTTGTACTAAAATACCTATTGCCCTTAATTCAAAGATTAGAGGCATACCAGCAGCTTTTGCTTCAATGATACAAGCATCAGGACTGTATGCTTTATATTTTTCTAATGCCATCTTTTTAAGATCAGGAAACTCTAATCGTTCTTGATAAGCATCTATCAGTATAACATTAGGACACATTTGTCCTTCATCATCTTCTTTGTAAAAAACACCCCATGTAGTACAAGCAGAATAATCAGCTCTTTGATTTTTTAAAAAAGCTGTATCCCAAGATTGTATAATAAACTCACAATTTGGTGGTTCTCTGCCTTCCCACGTTTTCCACCAATCTCTTTTGACTATTGCGCCTTCTTCGGAGGTGGGGTCTTGTTGGTATTGTGCCATCCATTTACTGTTAGGCAATTCAGCTTTCAGTGAAAGCAATTCATTTAGTTTCCAAAATTCTTCCCATAAAGGATTACCAGAAGGCATAATGGCTGGAAGTTCTATGACTTCCCACTGATCTGCACCACCACGTTTGATGCTTGCGTCTATTACTTGACCTGTTAGGTCTTTATTGTGCCATCGAGTCATTACAACAACGATAGCTCCATTTGGCTGTAATCGCTGTCTAGGACCAGAGGTGTACCATTCATAGGTACGATTGAATACATTGATGTCTGAACTAGCCCCTTCTTGCTCTGAATGGGGGTCATCAATAATAAGAAGATCAGCACCTTTACCTGTTACCGCACCACCTACACCAATCGCAAAGTAGTCACCACCTTTGGAAGTGTTCCAACGACCAGCAGCTTTACTGTCTGATTGTAGGCTAACGTCAGGAAATATGTTCTTGTAGTCTTGGCTATTAACAAGGTTTCTTACCTTACGACCAAAACCAACAGCTAATTCTGCTGTGTGGGCTGTTTGTATAATTTTTTTGTTAGGATACTTGCCTAAGAACCAAGCAGGTAATAAATAAGAAGCAAACTCACTCTTAGTATGTCTAGGTGGCATATTAATAATTAAACGCTTCAGCTCACCTTTAGCTACTCTTTCAAAAGCTTCAGCCATAATCTCATGATGTCTTCCATGAATGAATGCTGACCAAACCTCTCCAACAAAATCCATAAAACTATCTTGACACTTTTCTCTGGACTTAGCTTTTTCTAGTTCTTGTAGCAAAACTAATATTTCTGCTTTCTGGGATTCAGATAAGTTCCCAACTTTGCTTAAAATACTCTTATCCATTTACTGTCCTAATAAAAAGGGATTTATGAATTCAGTAATATGAAAAACAAACCTATACCTGGTACATACTTACTAGGTATATATACCTACTAGGTAAACAAAAAAAATAAAAACTTAATAAGTAAACATAGGTAGGCACTTACTGGGTATATACCTAATAGAAAGTATGTACTAGGTATAGAATCATACATGATGATAACATAATGCACCCCCTTCACAGCAAAAGCAACTGGTAAATTTGAAAAAAAATAGGGTGGGGGGGGCATAAAACATATTACCACTAAGGAAAAAACCAAAACAAACAAACAAAGCTAGCATAATGCTATATAAATAGGGGGGGTCTGTAAAAAGTAAGTGATATTACGAGCAGATTACTATGTAT
>Ga0208814_1000932_pt1 | contig 14883 bp, 13 predicted proteins | sample MalvirAntarct_55_FD_184253 | JGI IMG/M metagenome (GOLD analysis project Ga0208814, IMG submission 184253) | Marine viral communities from the Global Malaspina Expedition - Malaspina viral metaG Antarct_55 (SPAdes) (version 2) | ecosystem: Environmental > Aquatic > Marine > Oceanic | place...
CACTAGGATTAGGTACAAATGCAAATGACGGAACAGGTGATACTTTACGCATAGGCGGCGATAAGGTTAATGACAACTTTGTAGAATTGTACACTAAGTTTGGTGATGGTAGTACGTTATCAAGTAATGTATCAGTAGGAGGCAACGCTGCAACAGCAACTATTCTTGCAGCTTCAAGAACTATTGCTGGAGTAGCATTCAATGGTAGTGCTGCAATTACTATCGCAAGTACAAACCTGAGTGACACTGCATCCATCTGTCTTGCTGCTAATACACTAACACTGACAAACAAAACTTTGACTGCACCAATTCTTGGTGGAGATGTGACAACCGCATCAGGCAATCTTTTGATTAACTCTGCAACACAGATTGTAGAAGTTAAGGGTGATGGTTCATCCGTTGAGGGTCAGATTAAACTTAACTGTCATGTGAACTCACATGGACAAACAATTAAACCACAACCACATAGTGCAAGTGTAACTAATACAAGTTTACTTCCTGCTGGTGCAAATTCTACATTGGTAAGTAAAGTATCTGCTGATATCCTTACTAACAAAACTCTTGCAGACTTGAAGACAAGTGTACAGACACTTTCTGGTGCTGGTGCAATTGATGTAGTAACTGGTGTAACAGAAGTTACAACAACTGCTGCTGATGCATTGACACTTGCTAACGGAACTGTAGGACAAATTAAAATCATTGTGATGAAAGTAGATGGTGGTGATGGTACTATTACTCCAGTGACATTTGCTGGTGGTACAACTATTACTATGAACGATGCTGGTGACAGTGTTATGCTTACTTACGCAACCACAATCGGTTGGGTACTTGTTGCAAACAATGGTTGCACCATTGCTTAATAAAGGATAAATACAAATGGCAATTGATACAATTAAATCTACAGCAGTACTGGACGGGGCAATCGCTACGGCAGATATTGCAGATGATGCAGTAACGGCAGACAAACTTGCTAACTCAATCAATACATCTATTGCAGCCAAAGCGACAACTACTGCCTTAGGTACTACTAACACAGCGGTTGCTCTCAAGTCTCCCATTGCTAGTCCAGTATTCACAGGCAATGTAGGTATTGGTGTAACTCCAGAGACAGATTGGCACAGCAGTATAGATGCGCTTCAAATTGGTGCTGGTGCAAGCATTTATGGAGATACTACGGCAACGGGCAATCAGATTAGTTCTAACGCTAGAGCCACTGCTGGTTCGTCTTTAAATGGTTATAAATATATAGCCACAGATCATGCGTCCACATATCAACAGTACGGTGGGCAGCATAATTTTAGAGTAGCCCCAAGCGGCACAGCAGACGCAGCGATAAGCTGGAATACTGCTGTGGTTATTGATAACAGCGGCAATGTGTTGATGGGTGGTATGACTAGTCTAAGTTCCACAAAAGGCTTTAGCTTTCAAAATAATTCCACGTATGGGCAATTAAACCTCAAAAAAACTGTATCGGACACTGTAGTCGCAGTTAATTTTTACCACAATAACAGTGTTGTTGGTTCTATTAAATATAGCAATACAGCAACCCAGTATGTTACATCATCGGACTACCGCCTTAAAGAAAACGTCACACCAATGTCAGGTGCTACAGCACAGACTAAGCTACTCAAGCCTTGCAACTTTGATTGGATTCAAGATGGTTCTAATGTCAATGGCTTCCTAGCACACGAACTAGCAGAAGTCGTACCAGAGGCTGTCACAGGCACTAAAGACGCCATGATGGATGAAGAGTATGAAGTCACTCCAGCTACAGACACAGAAGCAGCAGTCATGGGTACACGCTCTGTGCCTGACTTACAAGGCATTGACCAAAGTAAACTTGTACCTTTGCTTGTGAAAACAATTCAAGAACTTGAAGCTCGAATCACTGCATTGGAAGATGCATAAATAAAAGTATAGAATATAGGAAAAAACAATGGCAGCAATTATAACAGAACATTTCAGACAGCATAATGCAGAACAATTTCACGAATCGTTCTCAGAAGCTGCAGCGACAACTTATTATCTATTCATTGGTAAGAGCTCTCCGTTTACAACAACGACATCTGGTGGTGATGACAGTTCACCCCCTGTACCTGTTGATGATGTAACAACGGAACATTACAAATGGGATTCTATGCTTGCTGCTAAACTTATCTCATCATCTGATGTTTCATTTGCTTTACCTAGAAGGAACTGGGCAAACAGTACAACTTACGATATGTACGAACATGACATTAGTTCATCAAACACTACAACCAGTAGTGCAACAAATCTTTACGCCAGTACATTCTACTTTATGACTTCTGCTTATAGAGTTTATAAAGTGCTTGACAATAATGGTGGAGTTGCATACAGTGGTTCAGAACCTACATCTGAAACTTCAACTCCTTTTGAGTTGGGTGGTTACAGATTGCAATACATGTACAAGATTACAACTTCAGAAGTTACAAAATTCTTGACATCAGATTTCATGCCAGTAAGTACAGACACATCTGTATCTGGTGATGCAGTGGATGGTGCATTGGATGTTGTGCGTACTGTTGCTGGTTCTGGTTACACAAACGGAACTTACTATTCTCCTGTTGATGGAGATGGTGCAAATGGTATTGTAAAAATTATAGTCTCTGGTGGTGCAATTGTAAAACAAGGTTCAGCTGGTACAAACATGTACACAGTCGGTACTGGATATAGATTTGCAAATGTAGACTTGACAAACGTGTATAGTAATACTGCATTAAGTACTGCTGCGAATATCGGTAGTGGAACTGGTGGTTCAGTTCAACCTATCATTTCACCAAAGGGTGGACATGGTAAGGATGCAGTACACGAACTAGGTGGACACTTTGTAATCACTAACGTAAAGTTAGAACAGAATGAAGGCGCAGACTTTACTGTTTCAAACGACTTTAGAGAAGTTGGACTTGTAAAGAATCCATTCAACTTTGGTACAACAACTGTAGCAACAGCCTCAACTGCAAGACAAACTTCCAAGATTACCTTGAGTGGTGCTCCGACTACTGCATATCAAATAGATGAAAAGATTACTCAATCTGTCACAGGTGCGGTAGGTAAAGTTGTTGAGTTTGATTCTACTAATAACATCATATATTATCAACAAGAAAAATATGCAAACTATGGACTCCATGCAAATGGAAACTTGGTTGCATTTAGTGGTACTAATGTTATCACTGGTGCGACTAGTAATGGAGTCGCAACTGCGGCTACATACGCAACACCAGAACTACAGCCCGACAGTGGTAAGGTTATCTATGTAGAGAATAGACGACCAATTAGTCGTGCGTCAGACCAAACAGAAGATATTAAAATCGTAGTGGAATTCTAAACAATGGAAAATACAAATCTTAATGTAGCCCCGTATTATGATGATTTTGCAGAAGACAAAAACTTTCATAGGGTTCTCTTTCGGCCTGGATATTCAGTCCAAGCAAGAGAGTTAACTGCACTTCAATCTATCCTTCAGAACCAAGTCGAAAGACATGGTAGACATATGTTCAAAGAAGGAACTATTGTAATCCCAGGCGCAACTGGATTTACAACTGAATACTATGCAGTTAAATTAGAAGGACTTCTAGAAACAACAGAAGTATCAAGTTACATTCAAGATTTTGTGGGTAAGAGAATCACTGGTTCCGCCAGTGGTGTTGTTGCAGAAGTTATTCAAGCAACCGCAGCAACAACAACTGACCCTATCACCCTATTTGTAAAGTATGTTGCAACAGGTACAGACAATGTAACAACTGTTTTCAACAATGGCGAAAAGATATCTGCTGATGGTACTGTTGGTTCCTTTGGTAGTGGTATTGATTCTGCACAACTTCAGGCCAGTGATGCAACCGCTATCGGTTCTTCTGCAAATATTGAAGAAGGTGTTTACTTTGTTCGTGGACATTTCGTTAAGGTTGCAACACAAAGAATTATTCTAGACAAGTATACAAACACTCCAAACTATCGTATTGGTTTGACTGTTACAGAAACCTTAGAGACACCAGAAGAAGATACATCTCTTTTGGACAATGCACAAGGTTCTTCAAACGTAAATGCAAAGGGTGCTCACAGATTAAAGATTACACTTACTCTTGCGAAACTTGCTTTAGATTCAGTTGATGACGGAGACTTCATCGAACTGCTTAGAACAAACACTGGTGTCGTACAACAAAAAGCAAGAAACACAGAATACTCTGTTATCGGTGAAACACTTGCTCGTAGAACTTATGACGAATCTGGTGATTACTCTGTACGTCCTTTCCAAATTGACATTCGTGAGACATCGAATGATGGATTGAATAATGGTATCTACGACCCATTAGCAACTACTGATGACCAAAACTCTGCATCTGATGACTTCTTGACAATTCAAGTTGCGCCAGGCAAAGCATATGTTCGTGGTTATGAAGTAGAAACTATTTCTCCAAGATACATTGATGTTCCTAAACCAAGAAGTTTTGAAAACTACAATGCCGCAGTTACCCCTGTAGAGGTTGGTAACTTTGTTCGTGTAACAAATGCATACAGTTCTCCAGAAATATCTCCATTCATCTCTGGAGACCTTTCAGAACCTTATAGACAGATTGGTTTGTTTGATACTAAAACTTCCTCTGCTGGTTCTAAGTCTGGTGCTCAGATTGGTGTTGCTCGTGCAAGAGCATTCGAACACTTCTCTGGTGTTGCAAACTCTCAAAGTGAATTTGGTACAGACGCACAGTATAACCTTTACCTCTTTGATATTAGAATGTTTACAAAACTCACAATGAGTGGTACTCCTTCTGCTATCCCTGTTGCTGGTGATAAGATTACTGGTGTAAGTACAGGTGCATATGGTTTTGTAGTTGCCCATGAGGTTGACGGAACGACAGACGTTACAAGTTCAACGACTATCACGATTGCTACTGTTACTGGTACATTCACTTCTGGTGAAAAGGTAACATGTTCTAGTTCTGCTGAGACTGATGAGATATTAGAAAATAGTTCAAATGCAGACTTAACACTTTCGGCTGTTAGTTCTTTTGACTTTAGTAGAGTTAAACAAACTTACATGCCTTCCACAGATAGTGGAACAGACCCACACTTTACATCTGATATTGTTCTTGAAACAAGTACAACTATCGCAGGACTTAATACAATTCTTGTTGGTGATAAAGATGCGGTTACTGGTTTCCAAACAGACTATGGTACAGAACTAGAAGTTGGAGATATTATTTCTATACCTTCTGGCGCGTCTGGTGCTTTGGAAGAAAGAAGAGTGGATGCAATTTCTGGACAGACTTTAGATTTGAGTGCTGATGTCACTAACGCAGTATCCTCAGTTGGGTTTGTTCGTAAGAGAGCAAACCTTCGTGATCAAAATAAAAACATACTTCTTCGTAAGTTGCAAAAGAATTCGATTAAAACATTAAAGACAGGATTGAACAACGGAGTCTCAGACTCTTCAGTTGTTATCCGTAGAACTTTTGTTGGAACTTCAAACTCTGGTGGCGACCTTTCGTTCTCTGTTGGTGCGAATGAAACCTTCAATGCAATATCTAATACCGATTATGTTATTACAGTGTTAACTGCTGGTACTGGTGGTACTGCTGTTGCTGGTGATAAAATTGATTTAACAAATGCACACATAGTCTTTACTGGTGCTGGTACTGGCTCCATTCAGATTGGAGATGGTACTGATTCTCCATTTGGTGATGGCGCAACAGTAAGACTTATTACTACAGTGACAAGAACCACAGTTCAAGAAAAATCTAAAACAAGAACTAGAATGCACCAAGTACTCGTTCATAATGCTGGTATTGGTGGTGCTGCAAAATATGGTACTTCTGCACACCAATCCGATATTTCATTAGGTGTCGCAGACATTCATAATCTATGGGCAGTGTTTGATTCTGAGAGTGCTTCAGCAGACCCCGTACTTCCTCAATGGACAGTAACAGGTGCTACTGGTAACTTCTTACAAGGTGAATTGATTACTGGTGGTACGTCTGGTGCAAAGGCAAGAGTTGTAAATACAATTTCTCCTGTGACATTCGTTCCAATCAACAACACATCCTTTGAAGCGGGCGAAACAATTACTGGTGCAGAGAGTGCTAAAACTGCAAGTCTAGATACCTTTACTGCTGGTTCTAGAATTATAACAAACGACTTTGTTTTGGATAATGGACAAAGAGATAACTTCTATGATATTGGTAGGATTATTCGTAAACCAAATACAGTCGCTCCTGTTGGACGATTGATTGTTGTTGCAGATTACTTTACTCATGGTACAGGAGACTTCTTTAATGTTGACTCATATAGTGCTATTAGTTACAAAGAGATTCCAACATATTCAGCAACTCGCGTTGACCCAGAAGTTGCAGACCCTACTGGTGAATATGACTTGCGTGATACAGTGGACTTCAGACCCCGTGTTGCAGATGCAACTACAGCAACTCAGACTATTCAAACTCAAACTGTTTACAGAGTAACTTCGTATTCCTTTAATATGGAGTCGCGTTCTTTTGCTGGAACAGGTTCATCAACAATATCAATACCAAAAGACAATTCAAATTTCATCTATGACTTAGACTTTTATGTTGGAAGAAAGGATTCTCTATTCATTGCTGCTGATGGTAAATTCAAAGTGGTTAGTGGTGCAGATTCAGAAGTTCCACAGACACCTAAACCAATTGATGACGCAATGAAACTTGCAGATTTAGATTTGCCTCCATTTGTTGTTAATGTTAAAGACGTAACTTATGTTGCAGTTAATAATCGTAGATACACAATGCGTGACATTGGTAAACTAGAAGCTCGTGTTGAGAACATAGAATACTACACTGCATTGAACCTTTTAGAGAAGGATGCAAAGTCTTTACAAATTCAAGATGCCGATGGTTTCGATAGATTCAAATCTGGTTTCTTAGTAGACAACTTTAAAGGACACGCCACTGGTGATGTTCAACATGCAGACTATAGAAATTCTATAGACATGCAACATGGTGAATTGCGTCCGAAATACTTTATGAAGGGTGTTACTATTGCAGAAGAAAATGTAACTGACTCTGACAGAAGTAATGACCAGTATGCAAAAACTGGTGACATTATAACTCTTCCTTATACACACAAGGTTGCAGTAGAACAACCATATGCAACTCGCGTTGAAAATCTAAACCCAACTCTATCATTTGCTTGGGCTGGTATTTGTAGATTATCTCCATCTGGTGATGAGTGGTTTGAAACTGCTAGAATCCCAGATTTGATTGTCAATCGTGAAGGAAACTTCGATACAGTTTTAGCGCAAAATGCAAATGCATTAGGAACAATATGGAATGCATGGCAGACTCAGTGGAGTGGAGTAACAACTTCTACTAGTAATGATTGGAGGTCTTCTGGACGCCGAGTATTGCGTAGAACAGTAACTAATGAAGCTGGTACAATGACCAGAAGAGGTGTTACCACTACTGTAGTTGCTCAAGTAGATACAGAGTCGCTAGGTGATAGAGTAGTATCTCGCGCTTTAATTCCATTCATTCGTGCAAGAAACATTACGTTTACTGTTACTGGATTGAAACCTCTTACTAAAGTTTATCCATTCTTTGACAAATCAAATGTAGCTGCATTGGTAACACCATCTGGTGGCAGTGCTGGTGGAAACCTTGTCTCATCTGCCTCAGGCAAAGTAGAAGGTACATTTGCAATCCCTAACCCTAATGTTCAAGGAAACTCACGTTTCAGAACTGGTGATAGGTTATTCAGATTAACTTCTTCTACTGTAAACGCACTTTCTCCAGAACCAGAAACTTTCGCACAATCAATTTATTCTGCAACTGGTATCCTAAGTACAATTCAAGAAACTATTGTTGCTACTCGTAATGCAACTGTTATTACTCGTAACGTGACTGATGAAGAAAGAACCAGCAGACAGGTTTCTGACAGAACAGCCCAAGTTGGTTGGTTTGACCCACTTGCACAATCATTTATGCCACAGGCATCAGGTGGTGAGTATATTACTAAGATTGATACTTTCTTCCAAGGTAAAGATTCTACACTTCCTGTTACTATTCAAATTCGTGAAATGTATAATGGATACCCTACAACTAAGGTTCTTCCATTTGCTACTAAGACACTTGAACCTTCAGAAGTTTCTATCTCTGAGGATGCTTCTGTTGCAACTACAATTACATTCGATGAACCTGTCTATGTAAAAGATGGTATTGAATATTGTATCGTGTTGTTCACTGACTCGCAAAAATACCTTACATGGATTTCTCGAATGGGAGAAACTGATGTTGGTGGTTCTCGTTTGGTTTCTGACCAACCATATCTTGGAGTTTTATTTAAATCACAAAACAATTCTACATGGACTGCATATGATTTAGAAGACTTAAAGTTTACTCTATATCGTGCAACCTTTGATACATCTAAGACTGGCGCAGTAACATTAGTTAATGATGTACTTCCAGTTAAGGAACTCAAAGAGAATCCAATTAGAACATTTGCTGGTTTGAGTAAAGTTAAAGTTGCTCATAATGACCATCACATGTACAGCACAAATAATAATGTGACAATCAGTGGTATTAGTTCTGGTGTTCAGACAACATTAAATAGTTCTCTCGCTGCGGCCGCAACTAGTTTATCTCTTGCAACAGATACAGGATTCCCAAATAGTGGAACTGTTTTTGTTAAGATTGGTAGTGAAGTTATCTCTGGAACTATTTCTGGAACAACCATTTCCTCACTGACTCGCGCAGTAGAAGGAACAGACGTTCTACATGCTAATGCTTCAATAGTAGAGTTGTATGAACTAAGTGGTATTCCTCTAACAGAAATCAACAAGACACATGTTGCATTAGGTGACATTCAGATTGATTCATATACTCTATCAACAACTGCTACTGCTGATGGAAGTATTACTGGTGGTGGTGCAAGTGTTACTGCAACAGAGAATGCATTGATTGATACTATGCAAACTCTTGTTCCAGTTATTGAACATCCAAATACAATCATTTCTGCTAAGTCAAGATCAACAACTGGTACTTCTCCAAGTGGTGCTCAACAGTCTTTCGTTAAACAAACTCTGTCTCAGGCAGATCAAATTCCGATTACTGATAACTACTACTTTGAAGAACCTAGAATTATTTGTTCACAGATTAATGAGACTAACGAATTGTCTGGTAACAAATCATTTGAACTTATCTTTACGATGACTTCATCTGTTGAAAACCTTTCACCTATCATTGATTTGGATAGAAAAACTATCGTTACAGTTGCAAATAGATTAGACAATATAGATGCATCTTCTGATGTTTATCCAATTGCAGAGTTTAATTCTCCAACTGAACCAGAGGGAGATTCGGGTGAGGTTGTTTATATTACTCGTAAGGCTCAGTTAAAAACTCCTGCTACATCTCTGAAATGTTTCGTTGATGCCGTCAAGTTTGATAGTGCAGAAATTCAGTTGATGTATAAGATACTACGTTCAGATGATTCATCGGATTTCAATGAAATCGGTTGGACTTATTTTAATACTGCTGGTTCGCCAGACTCAACTGTTAACTCTTCAGTTGATTTTGATGACTTTATTGAAAGAGAATATAGTGCAAATAATTTACCAGAATTTATTTCCTTTGCAATTAAGATTAGGATGCAAGGAACGAATTGCGCTGAACCCCCTCGTATGAAAGACTTACGGGCAATAGCATTGGCGACTTAACATGGCAGATTATTTAAAAGTTCAAGAACATCCAGACCTTGCTCGTGATACAGTTTCGGGGGCAATCGTCAACACAAATATGCAAGCGTATGAAGCTGCTGTAAATCGCTCCAGAAATGTTAAACAACAAAAAGATAGTATGAGGGATGCAGTAAGGGACATAAATAACTTAAAGAGTGAGATGCACGAAATCAAATCTTTACTTTTAAAACTAGTGGATAAAGAATAATGGCAGATCGTAATACACCAACATCATTTACCCTTGAAGAATGGAGAGTTGAGTTTAATGAACTTGCAGTGGATGTCGGTGACATTGGTTCTCTTCCCTCTACAATAAATGGCCAGGCCGTAACAGATGTCATAGAATCAGTTGTGCAACTTAATAGTGCAATTACAACTGCTATGTTTCCAAATGTCTTAGACTTCGGAGATTCGACAAACGCCAATACTGCAAGAATAAAGATGGGCGCTGCTGATGATCTTCAGATGTACCATGATGGAAGTAATTCAATAATCAATCATACAGGCACAGGTTCGTTGTCGTTAGTATCTGACTCAACTACCTTAACATTCCCAGCAGTCGGTGGTACTATATCAACTGAAGGATTTAGTATAGCCCTTGCAGTTGCACTTGGTTAAGACTTATAAATACTATAATAGATATTAAGGAAAACAATAATGGCGAATAATTTTAAAAACGCATTTGCAACGAGTATATCCACTACTGCTGGTTCTCCAACAGATGTTTATACAGCAAACAATGGAAGTGCATGTAATTCGATTCTTATCGAACTTGACATTTCAAACACAGGTACTTCAGCAGTACAGGTTACAGTTTTAATTAGGGACAGTAGTGCAAGTGCATCTTTCCATATTATTAAAAGTGCTCCTCTACCAGTTGGTTCCTCTTTGAAGGTGGTGTCAGGACAGAAGGTGGTTTTAAATGGTAATGACAAGGTTCAAGTTTACGCTTCTGCAAATACTGTAGATGTTGTTGCATCCATCCTAGAAGATGTATCATAAGGGAGTTTAATTAATGTCGTATATAGGTACTCCATTCATCAATCAAGTATCTCCTGCTTTTCATCAGGAAGACTTTACTGATTCTAGTTTTGGAAACGTCACAGTGGGTTCTGTTACTCATGCCAATGCAGTCACTCTAACCGAGTCTGTGCCAGGCAGTAACGCAGAAAACCTACAGGTTGTGATTAATAACGTAATCCAACAAGCTACAAGTGCATACACTATTCACCAGAACGCTGCTGGAGAACCTAAGATTTTAAAACTTTCTGAGGCTCCTGCAAGTAGTTCAGTTATTTACGTTATGCATAGAGGGGTTGGTTCTTTCCAAATGAAACCGCCCACTGGTTCTGTTGGTTCAACAGAACTGGCCGCAAACTTAAAGTCATTTACAACTGATGTATTCACTGGTAATGGTTCTACTACTGCATTCACTCTGACAGAGACACCTCCAAACGCAAACTCCGTGTTAGTGTTTGTTGATGGTATCCTACAGAAGTCCAGTACTAACTATGCAATCAATGGTACTACACTTACATTTACTTCTGCACCAGATGCAAGTGCAGAGATTGAAGCAAAACACTTTGGTATTCGTGGAGTGGTTCGTAGAAGTACAGATTATCAGTTAGATGTATTCGCTGGTAATGGTAGTGCAACTGCATTCACATTATCAAGTGGTGGTGCAACCACAAATAGTGCATTCATCTTCTATAATGGTATTGCTCTTAAACCAACAAACGACTACTCAATCAGTGGTGCAACATTAACATTGACATTCGCACCTGTCAATACATCCGAAATTATGGCGAGGTATCAACTCTAATGGCTACTAGTAATTCAAAAAACATTGCAGAACTTTTAAATGGTGACACTACTATTGGTACAACAGATATTGCAGATGATGCAATAACCGCAGCAAAAATTGCTGATGCAGTTGCACTAGGCGGGCCATCACTTGGTACTGCCAGTATAATCAGAACAAACGCACAAACAATAAGTGAGAACATTACCATTGGATCAACAACCAACGGCATGAGCGCCGGGCCTATAACTATTGCTGATGGTTACACAGTTACCCTGACGGGTACTTGGAGTATCGTATGAGTACGCTAACAGTTAAAGAACTCTCCGCACCTACGGGCGAGGTAATCAAAATCGCATCAGGTAAAACACTTGATTTGAATAGCCAAGGGACGCTGATACTTCCTACTGTACCCTCCTCTAAGATGCCCACAGGCTCAGTGTTGCAGGTAATCCAAACAACTAGTGATACAGTTACTGAATTAACAGCAGTCAATACTTGGACAACCGTGGGGACTGCGGCAACAATCACACCTACGTCTGCATCAAGCAAGATACTTGTAATGCACGCCGCAGGAGGTTTAGCTTCAGGCAGTAATGCAAGTTTTGGTTTTCAGTTATTGAGAGGCAGCACATCCATTAGCGCAAAGTCACGATATGGGTATACCGCAATATCTGGCTATGCTCCGATTAACTGGGATTTCAAATACCTTGACTCTCCTAACACTACGTCAGCAACCACGTATAATTTTCAGATTAGATTAACAAATACAGGAAACATAAGGCATACAGATGGTGAAAGCCAAATTTCTGCCAACGATTCTTGTACAACTATACTAATGGAGATACAAGGATAATGGCTTCTAAACTAAAAACAGACGTTCTTGAAACTGGCTCTGGCTCTGGCACGATAGCATTGAATAACCAGTTGAGTGGTATGACGAGTGCTAGTGTTCCTAGTGGCTCAGTGATTCAGGTTTTAACCAATAAAAGTTCTGGTGGGTTAGTTTTAACATCTGGAACATTCATAACTACTGGTATGAGTTTAGCGATAACTCCTTCCTCAACTTCTAACAAGATTTTAGCAATGTTTCTATCTAAGAGCCTGACAACTCTTGCTGCTAACACTGGTATAAATGTTAGTTTGAGAAGGTCAGGAAGTGACGTTTCTAAATCTGGTTACTACTCAGCTCAACAAGCAGGGAACCAGACTGTTCCGCTGGGAACTATGCACACATTAGATTCCCCTAGCACAACATCGGCAATTACTTATGAAGTATTTGTACAAAGATCGGGTGTCTCAGGGACAGTCCAAATAAACGGGCCTATAGAATTAACACTAATGGAAATCAAAGGATAACATCACATGACAGATAAAGCAGCAGCACTACAAGCCCTAACTCCAGCAGCCCAGTGGGTCTTACGTGGAGACGAATTAGAGTGGCTTGACGAAGTACAAACACAACCAACTGACGCAGCAATCGCAGCTAAGATTGTTGAACTACAAGCGGCTTATGACGCAGCAGCATACGCTCGTTCACGCAAAGTAGAATACGACAAATTGAATCAGGACGAAATGCGTTTTGATGATTTAGTCAACTCAACCACAACTTGGCACGATGCTATCGCAGCAATCAAAGTAGCCATACCAAAGCCTGAATAGGAGTAGTGAAATATGACTACAACTATAACGGGTGCTACGGGTGTCAATCAGATAACTGATGATGCTATTACAGCAGCTAAGTTACCTTCTGGCTCAGTAATCCAAGTCGTTCAAAATGCGGTGAACTCTTCATCGTTTACAAACGCAAGTGGCTCTTATGTAGCAATAGCAGATATGACAGTAACGATTACACCTCAATCTTCATCCAGTAAAGTATTAGTTACTTTTAATTGCGGTGGGTCAGTAGTTGGACAATCAACTAACCAAGAGGCGATTCATGCAAGAATAAAAAGAGGTTCTACTGTAGTAAGAGAATTAGGACGTTATGGTTTTAATCGTAATGATGACTACAGTTCATTGCCTGTATTTCTAACATTTTTAGACAGCCCAAACACTACATCAGCAACTACCTACACACTTGAAATGAAAGTTAACAATGGGACTCTTCAAATGAATAGAGATAATGTCGTAAATGGTAGTGTCACTATTGCACAGGAGATCGCAGGATGAGCTATCTAGGCAGGTCAGCAAAGTTAAGTCTCAAGGCAGATGCGTTGAAGTTATTATTGCCAAGTGACTAATAATTTATCAAAGATAATACTGAAGTAAATAAACTGTATAAATATATGAAACATATGGGAAACGATTAAATGCCATTTATAGGAAAACAACCACAAGTTGGTGCGTACTCTAAGTTAGACGCGATTACAACGTCTGCTACTGCAACGTACAACTTAACTTTGAATAGTGGTGCATACTATCCTTCAAGTGCAAACCATCTAATGGTTTCTCTGAATGGCGTTATGCAGGCTCCACAAGATTCATTCACCATTAGTGGTGCGACAATCATATTCGCCTCGACACTTGCAAGTACTGATAGTATTGACTTTATCATGGCACTTGGTGACGTTCTAGATATTGGAACTCCAAGTGATGGTACAGTAGTAACTGCAAAGATGCAAGATGCTGCCGTGACAACTGCAAAACTCGCGTCTAGTTTAGACTTGAGTGGTAAGACAGTCACTATGCCAGCAGGGGCAGTGTTGCAAGTTAAATCCACTTTTGTTGCAACAACATTCTCTTCAACAGCAGCTAATTTCACTGACATGGGGCTTGCAGTAACAATCACCCCAACATCTACATCGTCAAAAATTCTTGTATCTTACAATTTGGGCACTGTCGATACGGCAGCTGACGCTAGAATAGGATTTAGAATAGTTAGAGGTTCAACCGCTGTGGGTGTAGGAGCAACTGCTGGTAGTAGATATTTAGCGTCTACGGCTGCTACTACTGTGACTCAGCGAGGACAGCCGCATTCTTTTCAATTCCTAGACTCACCAGCAACGACTTCAGCAACGACATATAAAGTGCAGCAGTACAACCAAGGCAGCACTTTAACCCTTGGGATAAGAGCTGACAATGACGGAGATGGTGCTTCTGTGTATAGAACAGGTTACAACATCATAGTACAGGAGATCGCAGGATGACCTCTAAATTAATCAATAGGATAACATAAAATGACAGATAAAGTAGCAGCACTCCAATCCCTAAAACCAGCAGCACAGTGGGTGTTGCGTGGCGATGATCTAGAATGGTTGGATGAGGTTCAAACAGAACCCACCGCATTACAAATTTCAAACGAAGTCACAAGACTCCAAGCAGTCTACGATGGACAGGCATATGCTCGTGCTCGTAA
>Ga0208814_1000933_pt1 | contig 14866 bp, 16 predicted proteins | sample MalvirAntarct_55_FD_184253 | JGI IMG/M metagenome (GOLD analysis project Ga0208814, IMG submission 184253) | Marine viral communities from the Global Malaspina Expedition - Malaspina viral metaG Antarct_55 (SPAdes) (version 2) | ecosystem: Environmental > Aquatic > Marine > Oceanic | place...
CTGAACTCCTTAGAAACTGGAAGAAAGAATAGTTATGGCAATAAAAATATGGGACATACTGTATGGCCCTGTATCTAGGGAAGACAGTGAGGATGCTGAAGACTATCCTGATGAGTGTGATCACATGTTAGTGTGTAAGGTAGAGATTGATGGTGAGATGGTAGTTGCTGACTATTGGTTTGAAAACTTTGAAGATGCTAACGAGTGGGTCAAACACTTTAGTAAAAGCATTGAACCGCTTGAAATAAATTATGGGGGTGAGTATGATACATAGCTTGACTTCTGTAATTTGTTTGGTATAACTAGGGGTTTCCGAAGATGGAATATGAAGTTATATTAAATGTAAAAGTAGATCCAACCTGCAACTACTTAGAGGTTGATGACAATGAAAGCTCTAGGGTAGTCTTAGAGTTGATACAAGATATGCTATATGAAATAGATGATCTTAGTATAGATAAAATAGAAGTCACAAGACTTGAATGAGGTAGCATATGATAACTAAAGAAGACATGAAAGCCTTTCAAGACTACAGCGACTGGGTAGAAGATAAGATTGTGACCAACCCTAAAGATAGGCTCATGGAGAATGCTCTAGGTCTTATGGGTGAAGCTGGCGAAGTTGCTGAGAAGATTAAAAAACGTATTCGTGATGACACTAAGGTAGAGCCTGAAGAAATTGTCAAGGAACTAGGTGATGTTATCTTCTATGCTACCGCCTTGTCAAACTTCTATGGTGCAAGCCTTGGTGTTACCATTGCTGAGAACATGATGAAGCTTGATGGACGTCAGGCTAGAGGTACAATTAAAGGTAGTGGAGATGAAAGATAAAGACGTAAGTAAACGTGCTGCTGAGTTCATGAGACCCCTTGAGAAGCAGATATTAATGTGCGATGACAGAGAAGAAATTTTGTTGTTTGCTTGCGCCATGCTTGAGAGAGCCAAGACTATTATTGAGTCTCATCTTGGCGAGAAGGGACGTATGAAACTATTTGTAATGGGAAACGAGCTATGAAAAATAACTATCTACCAACAGACTATCAGACCTTTATTGCAACCAGCCGCTACGCACGGTGGTTAGAAGATGAAGGACGCCGAGAGACGTGGGGGGAGACAGTAGAAAGGTACATACAGAATATTGTTGGTGATCTACTACCAAACAATACTACCAATGAGGTGCGTGATTTTATTCTTAGCTTGCAGGTTATGCCTAGCATGAGGTCACTTATGACAGCAGGTAAAGCTGCAGACAGGGACAACACCTGTATGTACAACTGTAGCTACCTACCCGTAGATGATCCTAAGTCTTTCGATGAGGCTATGTTCATCTTGCTTTGCGGTACGGGGGTTGGTTTCAGTGTTGAGCGTCAGTTCATCACTAAACTCCCTGATGTTCCTACTCTTTTCCAAAGTGAAACGACTGTTGTCATCAAGGATAGCAAGGAAGGATGGGCTAAAGGTCTCAGGCAAGTGTTGGCACTCCTATGGGCTGGTGAAATCCCTAAGTGGGACGTGTCTAAGGTCCGACCTGCAGGTGCTAGACTAAAGACGTTTGGTGGGAGAGCATCTGGTCCTGCCCCGTTGATTGACTTGTTTAACTTTGCTGTTACTACCTTTCGACAAGCACAAGGACGTAAGTTGTCTAGTATAGAGTGCCATGACCTGATGTGCAAGATAGGTGAGGTAGTTGTAGTAGGTGGTGTACGCCGTAGTGCTATGATTTCATTGAGTAATTTATCTGATGATCGTATGCGTCATGCCAAGTCAGGCAACTGGTGGGAGACAGCAGGTCATAGAGCCTTGGCTAATAACTCCGTGGCTTACACAGAAAAACCTGATAGCATGTCATTCATGCGTGAGTGGACAGCCCTTATGGAGAGTGGGAGTGGTGAACGTGGAGTCTTCAACAGAGAAGCATCAATTAAACAAGCTGCAAAGAACGGCCGTAGAGAGTCTTGCTATGAGTTCGGAACAAACCCCTGTTCGGAAATCATTCTTAGGCCGAATCAATTCTGCAATCTCACAGAGGTTGTTGTCCGTGCTAACGACAGTATGGAAGACCTTGCAAGAAAAGTCGGCATTGCAACTGTACTTGGAACAATACAATCCACGTACACCCATTTTCCATATCTGCGTAAAGTGTGGAACACGAATACAGCGGCAGAAAGATTGCTCGGTGTGTCACTCACGGGGATAATGGATAACCCATTGCTGACCCTATCTAATGAGGGCTTGGCTAGGACATTGGAGTACCTTAAAAATGTGGCTGTTTCTACTAACGCTGAGTGGGCTGACCGTCTTGGTATCCCTCATAGCACTGCTATTACTTGCGTCAAGCCCAGTGGAACAGTTTCCCAACTGGTTGATTCGGCTTCTGGAATACATGCTCGTCATAGTCCCTATTATATCCGTACTGTGCGTGGAGATAATAAAGACCCACTAACACAGTTCATGGTTAGTCAAGGCATCCCTAATGAGCCTGACGTTATGAAGCCTGATGCTACTACAGTGTTTAGTTTTCCTATGCAGTCACCACTAGGTGCAATACATACGGCTGACATGACAGCACTAGAGCAGCTAGAGATGTGGCTGATGTATCAACGTCATTGGTGTGAGCATAAGCCTAGTGTTACAATCAATGTCAAGGCTGATGAATGGTTTGAGGTAGGTGCCTTTGTGTACAAACACTTTGATGAGATGTCAGGTGTATCATTTCTACCTTTCAATGAACACACGTATCAACAAGCACCGTACCAAGAGTGTACCAAGGAGGACTTTTACAATATGATAGATGCTTCCCCGTTAAAGATTGAGTGGGATAAGCTTGCCGAGTATGAGCAAGAAGATAATACTTCAGGTATGCAGACTATGGCATGTACGGGGGATGTTTGTGAAATGGTAGACATCACCTGAAGTATGCACCTTAGCATGTGGGTAAACTGCTATACAAAAGGAGAAATATTATGGTATGGATATACGTAGTAATACTAAGCCTTATTACAGAAGACGAACAAAGGTTTCATGTTAAGACACTTAACCTTGTTTTTAAAACAGAAAGCTCTTGCCAAGCATGGCGAGAACATGATATGCTACGGCTATACGAAACAAGACCTGATGAAAACTCTAGGGCAGTCAGTCAATGTGTGGCTATGCCTTTTAAACTGCAAGGAACTAGATCTTAATGGCTGTAAGAAAACCTTTTAACAAAGCTTTGTATGAAGCATACGATGCTGCTGCAAAAGATAAACTTGTAACCCTTCTTGAAAGTAATGGACATACTATTGTAAATACAGAAGAAAATTATTATGTAGACGTAGTGTCACAGAAAGAAGATTACACGTACTTCAATGAGGCAGAGGTAAAGGTAGCATGGGATGGTGACTGGCCTTCACACTGGGCAGAGATTAGAATTCCAGAACGAAAGCAAAGGTTGCTTGATAAGTATGAGGGTGTCAACGGCGTGTTAAACTTTTATATTTTTCGTAAAGACATGAAGCAATGTTGGCGCATTAAGGATACTTGTTTGACTAAAGAAAGTCTTAAAGAAGCTAAGGGTAGGTACATTCAGAAAGGTGAGCAGTTCTTTCATATACCTTACACTGATGCAGAATTGATTACCTTGCAAGGAGATGTCTAATGGTTAAGTGGAAAGAAACCGAAATGGCTAAGTGGAAAGAAACCGATGTGAATATGGTGGATCATCCACCCCACTACAACGCAGCAGGTATTGAATGTATTGATGCTATGCGAGCTATGGCTGAGGATGCACCTGTCAGTGCGCATGAAGCATACTGTTGGCAAAACTCTTTCAAGTATCTCTGGCGCTGGCCTTACAAGAATGGTCTGGAAGACTTAAAGAAAGCACGTTGGTATTTAGATCGACTAATCAGTGAGGTAGAAAAAGGATGAAGCCATACGATCAGGGCAAAGAAGCTTTCATTAGAGGCAAGATAGTCAACCCATATAAGATTGACACACGTCCTAGCAAAGATTGGGAGTTCGGTTTCAACACTGAGTATTTCAAGAACTTAGAAAAAGTGAAACAGTATGAGCAACTTAGAGCAAGAAGCTAAGAAGTACACACGCAAGAAGCGTAACCCAGACATGATAAAACCCCTCACTGCCCGAAGGTATCTAGCAGGACAAGCTCTTGCTGGAATACTTTCGAATAGTAGAGGGGCTTTAAATATGTCTGAGGTAAAGCGTTCATCATACGAGTGGGCAGACTATATGCTTGAGGAAGACTAAGGTGTAATATCAGTCGTGAGAGCTTTACCTGTGACAGATTCTTCACGTATTGCTAAATCACCTTCTATAACAGACGTCTCTCCCGACCGTTCTTTTACTATAGACATGAGTCGAATTTGCCGATTGGCAACCTCAGTAGGGCTTTCTGCATCAGCTAAGTATGCACCACTTGTTTCATAATTACCTTCCACCATATTTTTAGCAGCTTCATTATAAACACTTTCACCTTCTTTACTAAGGTCAATAAGATACTCATTCTTAATATAATTTATTTTGTGTTTAGGCTGCAAATTAACAAACAACATATCCCAGAAATTAACTTGATGACTAACTCTTTTTTTAACAAACTCATCAAGCATTACTCTTTGTTGTGCATAAGCTTTGTCTATAGGATATTCTTCTGGGTTCTCCTCAGCCCTCTCTAATATTTGATCGTAAGTAAGACCAAGAAATTCTCTTGGTGCATTTGGGTGAGGTACACTTTTTTTCCACTGTAGAAAGAATGAATTTAATGTTCCTGAAAGACTTTCAGTAACCTTCCTGTGCACTACGGCGTTCTCTATACTTCCACTAGACACATATTTATACTCTTCAAGTTTAAACTTGTTAAACTCTCTTTGTATTTCAGTCATAGTAGGCTCTGCAGCAACACCAGTTAGCTGTCTTTTTAGTGGGTTGATCTTACCTATTGGCATAGGGTTTAATATACTATAAATTTTTATATCTGTCTCGCCATTAATAGACTGCAACCTTTGTGTAGATTTTAAATCAGGCATAGCTTTCATAGCTTCTGTCATAAAGATATTGTTAGCAGATTCAGATGCATCTATCTCATTTACCCCTAAAGGAGTAAGACCTAAATCTCTGTTATATGTACTACCTGCTGCATCGTAGTTAAATTGACCTACTGTATCTCTAATAATACTAATAGGATAGCCTAAAACAGAAACAGTTCTACCTAACCCTTTATCAAAATCTTCTTGTAATTTAGGTGTGTTACCTTCACCACTAATAGCATTAGATATTTTAGAAAGACCATCTAGTAGAAGAGAAGGGTCAAAGCCCATGTCGTTAAGGCCACCCATAACACTGCCTACATCTGACAAGATATCCCCCATAGGTAATCCCTCTTGTTGACGATAAATAAGATCACCTATATACATAGGCGCCAGTAAGAAACCTACCGAGCTTCCAACCTCTACCTCAGCGCCTATTTTGTCCTCAAGTTCACTGTAGTTAGTCTCGCCTTTTTTAGACTTAGCTAACTCATAACCCATTGCTATCAACATTACACCTGTAGCAGATCTTACATACCTGTCTTCAGTGGACTTGTAAGCATCACCAAAGAATGTAAGCTCTCCTTTAGCTTTCTTGGTACCCATACGATTTAACACGTCAACAAGCGGACCCACCATAGGCATGTAGTCTGCTTGCATCTCTATGTGGTTGGCAATATACCTTGGAAAAGGAACACCAGCAACACCGGACATAATGTAAGGTAGTTTTTCATTTAGTTTTACTGCTGCCTTAGCACCTTTACCAAACAGAGAGGTGTCGTTATAGTAGTCTCGTTGCATAGTAAATCTTTTAGCATCATCAAGAGCTTTTTCTAATACAAAACCATCTAGCTTTTGAAGATTACCATTCTTAACGATAAAGTCTTTTACATTTAATCCTAACTCAGCGTTATTTATAGTGCGTAATTGTTTATCAATGCTACTAAAAAATGCCCCTTGTTTAAACACAGTATCAGTAGCAGTATTTAGTATGTTTGCAAATCTACCAGCCTTAGCTAAGGGGTTAGAACTTTTAGTACCTAGCTCTATTCGCATGGTATCATGAAAGGTTCTCATGTATGCTTCAGGCATCTCTAGTTCCATCATGTCTTTAAGAACACTGCTGGTAGCACTATCTAATGACATGCCTCTTAGAGTAGCAGTCATATTGCTTACCATGTTTGAGCTAAGACGTTTACCAAACCCAATATTAATACCTAGTTCACCAGCTTCTTTGGGTTTAATATTAATTAGGTCATTCCTACGCAGTGTTATACCAGCTAAGATAGCTCTGTTGAACTCATCCATACCTTCTACAGCACCTAACAAACCTGTTGAAGTAACATTACGTGCAGTGGTAGCAACCTGAGAAGTCATGAATGCAATACGAAGTTGGTCTAGTATTTGTGCACTACGATAGATACCCCTACCTACATCAACACCAGAACTTACGGTATTACTTACTGCTGCTTCCACGATATCTGCAGCACGTTGATCACCAATAGTACTAAGTGAAGCTTTAGTTAGAGTCTTTAAATCATTAAGGACATTTGTTTTTTTAAATGCAAGGCTATCTAAAGAACTTTTGCCTGCTTGTTGTGTACTTTTTTTAATAATTGAAGCTTCTGCTAAAGCTCTACCTGCATCAGAAAGGTCAGCTAAATATATTAGAGACAGTTGATCAGAGGTAAGGCCATACTTAGACTTAATATCATCAAGCACTTTAAATGTAGAACCACCATCAATACCTTCACCTCTTATTCTTTCAGCAATAGCTGCAGTAATTCTTGTTCCCTCTGGAACATCAAGCTCTTTAGAAATATCTAGTGTTGCTGCTGTTATAGAACGAAGTGTATCTATACTTAAACCAGAACTAAACTCAGGCACTGCTTGACCTTCAGGCAGACCTTTAAGTATTGCCTGACCCATAGCAACCTTGTCTACATCTAGTGGGTCTAGTGTAACATTCTTACCTTTCTTTGCAGCAAGAATGTTTTGAAGTTTTAAAGTTCTTTCTAATGCTGATGCAAATTTTTTAGACCCCACTCTCTCAAAAGTTTCTTTAGATACTTTATCTACCGCCTTACGATTAACTTTATTAGTAGCTTGCTGTTTAGCTATAAGCTCTTCAACATTTTTAGCTTGTCTACCTGAAAAATATCCCCCAACACCACCCGTAACAAGGCCTAAAGTACCTGCTATAGCCATGTCTTTTGCCATGTCACCTGCAGTAAACTCATAGCCCTCTATGAGGTTCTCCCTAGTCTTACCAGCACCATAACTTTGAACCCCAGCTACACTTGACTCAACAGCAGCACCACCTAATGCACCACCTAATGCGCCTTTTAACAGTGCTTTCTTTTTAAAGTAGTCAGCAATTCTATTTCTCACTAAAACTTGTGCGCCTTTAGTAGCTGCTTTTGCACCTACCTTTGCTAGACCAAGGCTACCCATACCAAGATAAGTAGAGGGAGACTTAACTAACGACTCAGTAAAATCACCTAAGCCAGCATTAAACCCAGTACCTGCTTCCTCAGAGGTATCCCAAGATTGAATAAGTTTACCAAAAGCTTCTTTACCATTAAAATTATACTTAGGGTTCTCAACATAGTTTAAATCTTTTACCGCAGTGAAGTCATTCCAAGCTTGAAACCTCATATGCTCAATAAACTTATCACGCATACCTTTATTACCAGCTTCAGTTACATCAGCATCCGACATATTATATCTTCCACCTTGAAAGAAAGACTTTAGATCAGACTGAAAATTTTTATTATCTGTTAGGTCTGTAAACTTATCAACAGAAGTTTCATGGTAATTCAAAGCTTCTTCTTCCATTAAGAAGTTCCCCTCATTACATCGTTCCAGTACTTCCACGTGTCAGTTACATCTAGCTCACTGTCGGTTAAAACACTTTTAAGCTCATCAATCTCCTTCATTAACCATTCCATACTGTTTTCATTTCTATTATAAGATTCGTTATGACCTCTAATTAAATTAGCAATTGTTTTATTAGCTTCCTGTGCATTAGAACCAGTTATACTAGTCATACCGTTAGGGTCATTAGATGTATTAGAAAAAGTTATTCCCGCCAGACCTGTTAAAGAACTGTTAATAAATTTTCTTACTTTTGTATCTGAATTAAAATTAAGTGCTTGATAATTTTGTACAGTCGGAATAGGTACAGTTACATCTGGTCTTGCTTTACCCCTTGCACCACTTAGTATTTCTCTTGCAGTTAAAAAGTCTGCATCATTTCTTTGAGCATTTACAATAGCGTTGATGAATTGATCTTGAAGATCATCAACATTATTAGGCAACCCATTATCAGTAAAGTAGTTTAATATTGCTTCTCTACCTTCATCATCAGGTATAGTACGCCAAATAAGATCGCTTGCGTTCATAAGTGCCTCTCTGTTTACAGCTCCACCTGTAGACTCACCAATCTTTTTAAGCTTAACTAGCTGCGTACCTAAGCTACCTTGAAACTCAAGTGCTTGTGCTGCCTGTTCAGTGAATCCCAGCTTGACCGCTTCAGCAATGTTAGCTTTACTAGAGTCTTTTAAAGTTTTAATTTCTTCAAATTTAGACAGGCCAGTAGTTAAAAGATACTCTCTATTCTTTGCAACTCTCTCTTGCATCCAAGCTCTTTTTTCATCTAAATTTTCACTGTATTTTCTTGCAGCTCCTCCGAGGACAGCTTTAAATCCCATCTTAAATACTCCTACTCATTAAGCCTTTTGAAGGTTTTGTTTCTTCTTCTTGTTTAGGTGGACCTTCTTCGACCCGATCTTTTAAAGTTGTTGCCATATCTTCTAAAAGTTCAAAGCCAGAATCTTGTTCATCTTTAGGCGTACTTTTTAATTCTGCTTTTAAAAGCGACAATGCTTTTTCTTTTGTACCTATAATTTTTTCATCAGGAAATTCTTTAAAATCTATCCCAGAATCTTTTGCTAGGTTATAAAGAAACTCATGAAGTATTGGTGCAATAAGTATACTAACATCTATATTATGCATACCTTCTGAAACTTTAGCGGTTAGATAAGTTTCAACTAAAACGTTTAAAGGTAAACCCCTTTCAAGAATAAGCAGCAGGTTGTCTATTGAATCTTCTTTTGAAAGATCCTCTAAGTGAAGTTCAATTATTTCATCTACATCATTAAACTTACTAGGTTTTTCCCAAGGATAATTACCGGCTTTCTTAGTTAAAGATTGACCGGGGATAGGGCCACTAAGTATTTTCATTTCATTCACCATTAAAAAGTTTTTGTTCTGCTAACCTTCTAGCAACCAGACCATCTAGTTTTTTACCGCCAGCTTTATTATATTCTAACATCATTTTAGAAATCTCTTGTGTGTTTCTTTTACCGCCATCCATTAACTGATTTAACCTACTTCTTCCTAAATTTTGAGTAAAACTTGTTAGAGCGTCTATTTGATTTTTTGTGAATTTATACCCGTACTTATCTTGTAAATCTTCAACAGATTTTTTAGCAGAACTTAAATCTTTTGACAGCATTATTTTAGCTTGTGCTGGAGTAACCACTTGATCTGTACTAGTAGCCTTACTACCGTGGCCTATAGAGTTTTGATTATAATCACCATAAGGAGTCTTACTAAAACCCTCAAAACCTACAACAAGATTTACTAGAGATGTTGATGTAGAATCTGGCTCAACTGTTGGCACTGAAAAATCCTCTAACATGTCACTTTTTTTAGCACTAGCAACCTTATACTCACTAGCTACTGAGTCTTTAAAAGATTTACTTACTTCGTAGTTAGCTTGTTCCCACTCTTTTATTTTTACAGCAGGTTCATAGGCTGCTTCTGCCCTAATATTTCCCAAACGATTTTTACCTCTTGCCATGCTATAAGCAACACCTCTTTCCATAAGAGCTTTAGATTTAAGAACACGTTCATTTTGAAAACCAACTTGCCCTAATCTTTCTCTTACTCTTAGGATTTCTTTCTTGTTATATAGACTCATTTACGGCCTCCTTTATTTTCCTGTTACCCAATCCATCAGCGCCTGACCAAGAGAAGCATCATCTTTTAAATCTTGTGCAAGTTGTATTGCATCTAATTCCGTTTGACCTTGAAGTTTTGCAACTAGTATTTGTGTCACCCTGTCTAGCCCACCTTCCTTAGCTGTAAAAGCATAATCCAAATCATCACGTTCTTTTTGCCAAATTTGATCTATTACAGCACTGGTAATACCAACGGCTACTGATACTGCTGTAGCATTAGCATCATTCTGTTCCGCTGTATCTATAGTAGCAATCTCTTGACGCCATTTACTATTAGCCTGTTCAATAATTAATGCATTAGAAGTTTCATACTGTTCTCTTGCACTTTTTAAAGATGCGTTAAACTTTGCATTTGCATTTTCTTCAGTTAAGTCTAAAGACTTAATTAAGTTTTGCTGTTCTAAATTAAACTTAGATGCATTAGCTGCTAAGTCAGCAAAGAATTGATTGGTTTGATTTTCAGACGCAGCATTAAAATTTAATGCAGCATTCTCTGCAGCAGCATCTGTAAACAAAGCAGTTACTTGTTGTTGAGATTTAAATATCTCAGTTTGTTGTTCGTTGTTAAGGCTAGATAAATCTAATTGTAAAAAATTATTTGCATTTTGAACTTCAGCTTGTTGCCTATTATTTAATTCGGTTAATTCTAAAGAAGAAAGTTGAGCAGCCTCAGCCATAACTAATGCTTGATCGTTACTTAGGTCTGCAAGATTTGCTGTTTGTGCAAGTTTAGAATTTTGCATTGCCTCTGATTGATCTTTAGCAAAGTTAAGATTAGCAACCTCAGCAACTCTTTCAGAATTAATAACTGCTGCTTGTTGGGCGTTACTAAGTTCTTGACCCACTAGAGCAGCTTCAATCTGAGCATTAGCTAATGATACCTGTAGTCTGTTAGAAAGGTTAGTAGTCTCTATTGTTAAATCATTAGTCATGTTATAGACTAAGGTAGCTTGCTCAGTTTCAAGAGTAAGAGCACGTTCTTGCAATTCATTAGCAACATTGAATATTTCCATTTGCTGTTTGTTATCCATGACCTTACCTTCCATAGAAGTGCGGGCAGCGTACTCTTGGACAAAAGACTGTTGTTTATTTGTTAGGGTAATATCATTTGCAGAAGCATAACGTTCAGTATTAAGTATCTCTACTTGTTGTTTATTGTCTAAAACCTTACCTTGAAGTGCGGCTCTAAGTTGTGCATTAGCTAGTGCTGTAGCTTCTCTACTGTTTAAATTTTCTACTTCAATAGTAAGAGCTTCAGTACTTTTTTGTAGATTAACTTGTTGTTCATATGTAAGATTTGTATCATTAACCTCAGCAATTCTGCCAGCATTAAATAAAGCAGTCTGCTGCCTTATGTCCATTGCCTTACCTTCAAGGGAAGCTCTTGATATAGCGTCTTGCATAAAGGCTTTATTTTTAGCCGAAGCACCAAACTCTGCTGCATTATAAGCATTAGTAGCTTCAAGTACAGCCATCTGTTGTTCGTTAGTAAGGTTCTGACCCATCATTGCTGCTTTAACTTGTAGGGATGCTATAGCAGATTGCTGATCGTTAGTTAATTCTGATAGTTCAATCTGTAAATTTTGAGAAGACTCTTGAAGTAATGCTTGTTGTTCATTGTTTAAATTTAACTCCTTCATATCAGCATATGTTGAAGCATTTGTTATAGCAACTTGAGAATTTAAGTCTAAAGATTTATTTTGTAGTGCAGCTTTAACAGTAAAATTTGCAAGAACAACTTCATTCATATTACTTAAGTTGTCGCTCTGAAGTGAAAATGCATTGGTAGAGTTTTGTATAGCTGCTAGATTTTCATTGGAAAAGTTTCCTAACTCAAGGCCTTGCAGTGCAACAGCATTAGATAAAGCTACAGCCCTAGCATCTGTTAAGTTAGACATATCCATATCGCTAAAAATTTTAGCATCTCTTTCAGCAATAGGTAATGCAGACTCTAACGAAGCTTGAAGCATAGCTGATGCTGCCATTGAGGATGCACCCATACCTCTTGAAGCCATAAGTGCTGCTGTAGCTCTCATTGCTGATGCTGCCCATGCCGGTGTACCATCATTAAACTCTTGCATAATGATGTTCATTTGGCCTTTAACAGTAGAGCTAGGTTTAACTACCCCTTGTATGGATTCTTGTAGGGTTATTTGTTCAAGAGTTGGCGCACGTAAAACTGCATTATCATTAAGTTCTTCCATAATTTTAGCAGCGGTATATACAGAACTATTTACAAGCTCTTTATTAACACCTATAATGTCGGCATCAATAAGTTCTTTTTCTCCTACTTTACCTGTAGCTTCTTCTATATTACTTTGATAGTCTGTCTCAGCCCCTTCTGCATCAGGAAAATCTTTATCTGTTGCTGCGTCTGGTGTTTTAGGTAGAGTAATATTTGAAGTTTCTGGCACAGATAAGTTGTAAGTATCTTCAGGGTTAATAGTTTCTCCAGTTTCTACTTTACCTTTAGCTGCTTCCAGACTACTTGTATGATCACTTACTATTTCATTTGACTGCTTTGCGGATAATCCTATACCCTGAGCCGAGGCTAATTCTTTTTCTTCATCAACGGTTCTTGTTGCATACTTTGATTCACCAAGATCATAATCCGTTACGGCTGTTCCTTTTGGGGTTGGGGTTTTAAATGAGGCAGCTTTAATATTAAAAGTTTTGTTTGTTACTACCTCAATAGCTTTTGGATAGTTTGGAACCATAATTGGTTTACCATCTGCATCTAAAACTGGCTCACCTTTTTCATCACGTTTTTCTATTTGGGGCAGAACATCAGAAAGTGTAGCTGCTTTCATTTTGTCTGCTTCAGATATTACCATATCAGCTGTTGTAGCAACTGTTGTAACAGCCGTTATTTTTGCAGGATCAAGCCTTGCAACCGCTGTAGTTAATTCTGTTTCTTGTTTTCCTTCAGCATCTAATACTGGCTTACCTTCAGCATCAAACTTTGGTTTTCTTGGACCTATTGCTGCTGAAACTTTGCCTACCCCTTCAGTTAAACTCGTTCTTGTTTTTGCAGCTAGTCCTGCTAGTTTATTATCAACACCAGTTGCAGTAGTTACAGCTTTGTACTTTGCTACCCCATCTTTAGGTAAAGGTTTTACTGTAAACGAACCCTGTATAATTGCTAGCGCATCCGTAGATGTAATCGTACCATCACCATTAGCATCAAAGCGAGGGTCATACTCAGCACCTTCTTGTATTGGATTACCTAAATCATCTAGGCCTACTGCGAGATTAAGTGCTATATTTGCATACTGCTCTGTAGTTAAGGGGTTTCCACCGGGAACCTCAATTGCATTACTTGTAATTTGTTTGCTAGCACCTGCATCAGTTTCTGAATAATATTGATTAAGATCTAGCCCTTCTTTAGACGCCAGCTCTGCAGGAGTGTATTCTTTTTCAGAAGTAATCTCTTGAAACTGTCCTTCAGCCGCACCTTTAACCCATCCTTTAGGTACACCGTAACCGCCCGTCATAACAGTAACTTGTTCACCTGTTGTTGGATTATGAAAAGCTTCTACTGCCTGTGTAACTGCAAAGCCGGAAGCAGGAGGTGTAAACCCAGCTTCTTCATAGTTAACTTGTTTGTAGTCTCTAGGAACACCGCTTTTTTCACCCACAATAAATTTATTTTTATCTGCGTTCCAAGATACACCTTCTACTTTTGAATCTGTTATAAGTTTTGGTATATTAAGGTTAGTTGACTTAGCTAAACCAGAGTCTACAGTTTGACTAGCTAAATCAGCAGCACTTTGTTCTCCAATTTTAATAACCTCTTGTTCAGGTACAAATGACATTGGATTAATAGCCATTGCTGAAGTAACTTCAGTAGCACTAGGTACACCAGATGTAGCTAGATTTTGTGCGTCTACTCCCAGTGTACCTGCCAGATCTACTTCTTTTTTTTGAAGGCCTTGAAAAGATTTAAACCTAGCAATTTCTTCATCTGTTCTTGTGTCTTCAACTGGATTACCTTCATCATCCAATATTGGCTTACCTTCACCATCAAGGACAGCAGGTGGATATTTAACCTCTCCAAAATCTTGTATTGCCGATCTAGTATCTGATAAAGATTTTTGTGTTACATTTAATTCGCTTGCATCGGTTGTATTATCATCAGTATTAAAAGGATTATACTTTTTTTCTGTTGTGGACTTTGTACCATCACCAACACTAACCCCCTTAGCAGCATTGATAACACCACCTTGATACAAGCCTTTAGACTTCATAAGATTAGCAACCCTTGCTTCAATACGGGACTTTAACCTTGGATTACCCAAAGTGTATTTATCTACCAATTTTTGGTGTTCTTTTTTCATACCCATTATTCAAAACCTTCTTTTAATCCGTCTAGTATGTCTTGCACACTAACTTTCTTTTTAGCGTTGGGTGTGTACCTACACGTAAATGTCTTAGGACACTCGCTAAACTTAAACATAGGGTAGTGATATCCTATTGTACCATTAGGTCCACGGTAAATGCAAACCATTTCTTTCTGTATCTTAGTTCTTTTTGCTAAGTGACACTGTACAAACTCAGGTCTACTTAACAACCCTGCTAACACAAGGGGTAACACAACAAGATTAATCATTTTAATTAATTCCTAGTGACATTAAATATACGCCCCCACCTAATACACTAATAATTAGTAATGATAGGCCACCTATTGCTGCGTTGTTAGCCATCTGTCTCTTAGATTCCATTGCTGCATACACAGTATCTTCACGTTCTTTACGTATCTGTCTACGCATACCTACCATTTCATCGTAAGTACCAAGGCCAAACCTATAGTCTAGCATAA
>Ga0208814_1000934_pt1 | contig 14855 bp, 21 predicted proteins | sample MalvirAntarct_55_FD_184253 | JGI IMG/M metagenome (GOLD analysis project Ga0208814, IMG submission 184253) | Marine viral communities from the Global Malaspina Expedition - Malaspina viral metaG Antarct_55 (SPAdes) (version 2) | ecosystem: Environmental > Aquatic > Marine > Oceanic | place...
AGTAAGTACAAGACTGTTGTGTATACTGTATTTATATTTACCGCCATTTTTTGTTTTTATTATAATAAAAGGCCCGAGTAAACGAGCCTCATATTAGTATTACATGTTTTTATAGTTTTTTATCTATAGATTTATAGATTTCTACTCCTTCGTCTGTTTTTAAGAAAGCCGCAAACGCTGAGTAAGGGTTTTCATCAAAAGGAACGTTCATTAATTTTCGACCAGTTGACACCCATGTGAATGTTCGTTGATCTTGTGATAGACTTATAATGCCAACTTCTTGTGCTCTAATAGCAAAATTCCTTAGTTGTACATTTTCATCATTAGCTAAGTTAATAAACAATGCAGGATTGCTTCTAGCGAATAACATTAAGTCTCTTTTAAGTTCTTTAGAACTCATTTCATTTACTTTAGAACCTAGTTCAACTCTTAATATAGCCTCTGCTTGATCTATATCTATACTTCTAGCAGCATTCATTGCATCTACTTGAAGATCTAATATTTCTAATTGATCAACAGCCTCTTCTTTAGCGCTAAACTCTTCGTATAATTTACCTCTTAAAGGGTGATACAAAGAAAGTAGTTTTTGAAGGTTTTGTTGTTCTTTTTTTACAGTTAAAGTTCCTTTAAGAAATCTTATGTGCCCCATAGTAGCCTCTCCTTTTTGTTCATCTACTAGAGGTGAGTCTTGATTTGTAGCATATCTTATTTCTCTTTGTTTTCCAGTTTTTTCATCAAAGTATAGTAAAGCATGCTTTCTTGTATGCCTGCCTGGTATTGTTAATGTTAAAGGGTTTTTGTTACCTCTTAAATAATAAACTCTATCTTTGATCTCCCACTCTGGTTTTGTAGGTTTTACTGGAGCAGCTATTGTTGTTACTGCTTCTTCTTGAGGTGCAACCTCAACTTGCTTTGCTTTAGCTTGTTTAGCCATAATATAATAAAATTAAATAGTTTAAAAATGTGACAATAGCCTTAGTATATAAATAGTAAGGGGCTAATGTCATATAAAAACCCCCGCCCGAAGGCAGGGATTGTTATTAATGTTGAATCATTAGATTCCTTTGAAAAGTACAAAGTTGTTAGCAGCTTGAGTTACTAAACATCTTTCAGATAGGAAGTTTACTTCCATAGCATCAAGAGTTGAAGTAAATGCACCACCAGCAGAACCAGTTAACCAAGACTTCATACGTCTGTCATCAGCTTGTGAAGCTCTGTAACGTACGTGTAAGAATGGTCGACGGATATTAGTTCCTAAGATCTGATCGTAAACTGTAGAAGTTCCAGCTGGTACTAATACACCTTCAACTGAATTGATACCGTTGATTCCTCCACGAGTAGAAGCATCGTTTAAGTATTTCCAGTCAGTCTTATAGAAATCGTAAGATCCTCTACGGAATCCGCTAAATCCTAAATTCAAAGCCATTTCTTCTGAGTTTTCAAATAATCCAAAAGCAGTACCTCCAGCAAATCCACCAGAAATAGCAGCTAACATATCATCAAAATCAAGAGATGTTTGTCTCTGTAAGAATAACATGTTTTCTTCAATTGCTCCTTGAGTATCTAAATTCTTAAGAATAGCATCAAATTCGTCAAGTCCAGCAGCAGCAGTAAATCCTACTTCTACGTTTCCACGAGATTGGATAGCAGCAAATAAACCTTCAGATCCTGGAATAACAGCAGAACCAACCCCTGCACCAGGAGTGATTTGGCTATACTCACTTTCAATCATTGACATTTCTAAGTAATCTTCAAAACGTAAGCGAGTTTCAGATTCAGCTTTTAAATACCATAAGTATCCAGATGTTCCGTCTTCAGTTGCAACTTCTACCCATCCAATTTGTGCCATATCAGATCCAGATACTACGTATTGGCTTCTTAATATGATTGGTGAATTAGAAAATTGAGTAAGTTGTGGTTCAACAGAGATTCTAGGCTGAGTTCCAGCGGCTACTGTACCACCATTAACCATACTAGTTCCTTTTTCGTAAGAAGAACCATATACAAACACTTTAATGCTTCCAGAAGTTAAAGCAGCTCCACCTACTACGGCAGCTCCACCAAATCCAGCAACAGTAATTGTTCCAGCTACAGCAGCTGCTGTTTGCACACTAGCAGTTACAATACCTTTTTCTTCAGCACCTGTAGCGGTGTCTAAAAGAACAACAGTATCATTTACTGATATAACATTTTGTACACCAGGAAATCCAGCAGCTGGTGCCACTGTAAGTATTCCACCTGCAAAAGTACAATTGTCATAGGATATATGTAATCTATTTTGTTCAGACCAAATTACTTGATCAGATGTCATTGGCATTTCTGCGCCAACCATTCTTAAGAATCCAGATAACGTACGGTTTCCGTAACGCTCTACTTCTGATTCATAAATTTCTGGAAGATACTGTTGAGCAAAAGAGTTTGAATCGCCCGTGTTAGCACCGCCGTTAAATTGTAGATAGTTGCTATTTAATAGCTCCTGTCTAGAGGAAGGGATTAAGCTTCCAAATTGTGGAGTTAAAGCCATAATTTTTTAGTTTTTTTTAGTTAAATTTTCTTGTTTTTATTCGTAAGCTTTTAGAGTCAGCACCGCTTATTGCTTTAACCTTAAGTCCGTTTACAAACACATCTCCTTGAGTAGACCTAGCTTTGGTACTACTTAGGTTTTTAGAGTTGCTTACAACTTCCTTAACGGCATCCGCTTTTCCTTGCTCATAGAAATGAGCTGCGATCTTATCTACATTGTCAGCAGCATACATAGCTTTGTGATAACCTTTCGTATCTTTAACATTACCATCTGAGTCTAGGAACTTCCCGACAAGGTTGTTAATATTCGATTGGCTCTCTGCAACTTTATCACGATTCTGAATATTGTACTTATAGCTTTTTTCACCGACTTTAATATCGAAACCTTCGAAATTGTCGTTGAAAAGCTCTTTAGTACTTTCCTGGAATTGTGCATGTTGTTGCTCAGCTGTTTCTTGCTGCTTGTTATATCGGTTAAAAAAGTCTGTAGCTTTTTGTTGGTCTTGAGTAACGCCCGGTCTCAACTTGATCTCGTCGTAATATTTACTCTTCGTCTCTTCCAAATAGCTTTTGGCTTTTGCAACTTCTTCTTTAAACGCAATTCTTTTTTTGCGTGCATCTCTATCTTCGTCAATGTCGTCATCAATAATAAAGTCTTCTAAAAGCATATCAATGTCTTCACCTTCTAAATAAGGTTTTTCTTTTTTATAATACTCTTTAAGTAACGTAATTTCGTCAACTTGAGAGTAATCGGCATTAAGCCTAGTATAGTCCTCTATTGTCCCACCTGTATCTTCCATAAAAGAAACTAACTTTTCTATGTTCTCAGGTAAAGCTTTACCAAGAATTCTTTCGTCTTGTATGGCTTTTTCTACTTCAGCTTCAACTTTTTCAGTTTCTGTTACTTCTTTGATTGCAGAAAACCCTTCAGTAGTTTCGTTGGACTCTTGTACAGATTCTCCCACCTTTGCGCTATCTCCGGATGGTTCTTCCACAGATACTTCCTTTGTTTCTCCGATTTGAATGGCATCTTCTTCTTGTTTAGGTATTACTACTTTTGTAACTTCTGGTGGTAAATCAACCAAAGGTTCTTTAATATTAACTTTAATAGGCTCGTCGCTTACTGGTGTTAATTTTTTTGGAGTTTTCTTTTTAATTTTAAACTCACCTTCCTGCTTAACAGGTTCATTTGTTTTTTCTTCTGACATAATAAAATATAATTAAATAATTGTTTACTTTCTACATGAAAGCTTGCATACCCTGATCGGGTTGATTTTCAAAGTCTACAGGTAAACTATCGTTTTGCCTTTGACTTATAAGCTCACTTTGCTGTGAAGCTTCCATTTTGCTACGAGTGTCTTTACGATTCTCAATAGCATTTTCTTTTTGTTGCATGTTTTGAACCTCAAGCTGCTTAAGCTGCATATCAAACTGAAACCTAGTTTGCATTTCTTGAGCTTTTAGTTGAGCTGCAATTTCCATGCGCTGAATTTCCATTTGATTCTTAGATTGTTCAAATTGAACGTTTGCACCCATTATAGCTTCTTGTTTCTGTACCTCGGCCATAGCTGTTTTCTCTGCAGTGTCTGCTTGTGATTGTCCTTGAGCTGCTATATTAGCTTGTTGATTAGCTTGATCTTGCTTAGCTTTAGCTTTACGCTTTATCTTAAGCATTTGATTTGCTAGCTTAAGGTTTTTAATTTGCCTTAAGTCAATAGCATCTTCAAGATCAATTCCACCTTGTTGTAATGCAACTTGTATATTTGCCTCTAACTGAGCTTGCTCTTCTTCGTCTGGTTCTAATTCTAAGAATATACCAAAGTCATGAAGATTTAAGTTTATAATCTCATCTAAGGTTTTTATGTTATATGTAGATATAGAATTTTGTAGAGCACTTCTAGTTAGTGGAAATTCTAGTGCGTCAGCTATTTTAAGCGCAACGTTTTCAGCTAGTTTAAGAGTTATATAAAGACCAGACTGATTGATATGTCTAGTTGCTACATTGGATGCATTAGCAGCCATCTTTTGAAGCCCTACTAATGAGTTTTTATCCATAGCCGAACCATCTCTAGCCTCGTTAAGCCCGGTTACATCACGAATCATTTGTAAGTAATATTGATACGTTTGTATAAGCGCATTTATCTTAGCTTGACCGCTTGAACTATTAAGCTCTTGAATAGGTACTTTACCTGGATTCATATCACCGTCTTGAGTAAGTGATCGACCAATTATAGAACCTGTTTGGAAATACATGTTTAATGCTTCCGCTGGATTGTAATTAGTTCCATTACCAAGATCAACCTCTGCAAGTCCGTCCATATCTAAATAAACACCATCCGGCACCATTCTAGATAATACTTGTTGTAATTTTAAATGTGTTAGCTGGATCATATCAGCAAATCCAATACATTTACTTACTAGAGATTCAATACGCCCTTTGTACATTCTAGGTGCACATAAAGCATAATTCATTTCTACTTTAGTTGTATCAGCTGTAGGTCTAGACATGTTTTCTGCTAGTTCCCACTTAACCATTTCATTTGAACCTAGTACTTTAGCTCCTGTATATAAAACCTCTATAGATCTTGACACTCTTTCAAAGTTATCATTTTCTGGTGGATTAAATGAATCTGGCTTTTCTAAAGCTTTTAATAATCCTTGTGGAGTTTCTTTTATTTTAAATACCTGATTATGGTATGTCTTATAATCGAAGTATAGAACTTGAACTGTATTTTCATCGTAATTACCCCAACCAGTTATATACTGACTGTTGCCTGGCATTTTTTGTATTCTTTCAAGCTCTTCTTCTGAAATGCTTGGAAATTCTTTTTTAAGTTCAGGTATTGTTATAGACTTTACTTCACCTACGTAATATACGTCATCAAAGTTAGGGTCTTCAGTATAAGAGTAAACCACATAAGCTGGATCTACGTAATCAACTGTAATTCCTTCAGCTGTATTAAAACCAGTTTTAGCACATGCAATACCTAAAACAGTTAAATCCATATTTAACCTTTTTCTAGTAAGGTCATATTTGTTTTGAGCAAGAACAGATGCTATTGCTTCTTCTTCTGCTATTTCAATTGATTGCTTATAGCTTAACTGCATATGAAGCTCTAGTTCGTCTTTAGACTCAGGTACAGTGTCAATATTTGGTGTTTGATATAAATCAATACCAAGTGTCTGTTTTAAACTGTCTAAATACTCTTTAGCCACCATATCTTCATAAAGCATAGAAGCGTAATCAGTTCTTTTCTTTATAGAAGATGGGTCTTGAGCGTAAGCTTTAATATCGTAAGACTTTCCAGATATACCATTCACTACGATGTCTACAAATTTAGATAGAATAGGTACTGGCTTCCAATCGAGGTTTAAATAAGATAAATCACCATTTATAGATAATTCATCTTTGTATTTTTGTATTGATTGCTCACCTCGAGCATATAATCTTAATTGGTGAAATTGATTCCAACTAGTTAAGTATCTATTACCATTAGTACGCCCTTGTCCAAACCATTCATATTCGATAGCTTGACCAACTTGCGTCCCGTATTCCCAGCTTGCTTTTTCTGCATCGCTTACTACTTGACTAGGAAAAGCGCTATTGGTGTTAGTATATATACCCATTTAACTTATTATTTTTGATGTTGAACCTTTATTATCGTACTTTTTAAAACCTAAATCTACCGCTTGTGGTTTTTGTCTAGGAGCATTTGGTGCGTATCTATGTTTATTACAAGCCATTAAAGCAAGTCCTGAACTAATAGACGCATCATGCTTTGTTCTATTGTTAATATCAAACTTAGCCCAGTCTTCTAAAGTTCTTTGAAAATATGTATCTCCGTGACCTGTTTCTTTTCTACCTACAAAATCGTTTATGTAAGTTTCAATTGCTGCTGCGTGCGCTTGTTTAATATCTTCACTAGAGTTTGGTATTCCACCTAGCTCTCTTTCTGTTACAGATAGTTTGTTGTATTTTCTATCAGGTCTATTAATTGAATAACCTCTATAACCTCGACGTTTGAAATAATACAATAGTCTAGGTTTATTATTTTCAGCTAATATAGGCATCCCGTAAAACACACAAGCCATTAGAACGTCTTCAAAGAATATCTCAGCAGTCTGAGGCCGAGCTATATATTCTAAAAAAAACATATTCGGAGGAACGTCTTCCATTGAAAACTTTGTTAAGCCGTGAAGCGATCCTTTAGATCCTCTACCGTCCACAGTACCTGATATATCGTATGGATCACAACCAAATGCTCCACAATGTTCATTGCCAGGATGATTAGTACCATTTTTTATATATCTTTTATTTTGAAGATGCGCAGGTGGAACCCAAGTTACTAAAAATCTACCATCTTTATTTGGTACAAATATCACTTTAGTATCTTGCTTAGCGTTCTCCCATTGAAAACTCCCTTTTGTTACTTTGATTGAGTTCTTAAGATCTTCATTAAAGTCTACTTGCTCGTATATCTTTGTTAAGTTAAATAGAGATTGTTTTGATTCATCTCTAAATGCGTGTTTAGTTGTGCGTGGAAATTGTCTGTAGAATTCATTTAAACCATCTTGATCAGACTTTAAACCTTCTACTTCATTATTCCAATACTCTATTACGCCTTGTGTTATTTTTGTTCCGTGTGGATCTTCAACTTCTTTTTTTGGTGTGTTGAATACAGGAAAGCCATAAGAATCAATGTATCCTTCGTAGTTCCATTCCATAGGTATGAACAAAGAATAGAGTCCTGAGCGTGTCTGTCCATTGGCGTTTCTTTGTGTAACATCTGAATCATTGTAAAGTTTTTTAAAGTTTGCACCACCTTTATCTAAAGCGTTTGAGGTACTACCCATCATACATTTACCAATAACTCTAGAACCTAATCTTAAACAAGTTCGAGTTACTCTCCAGTTGTTTAATATATTTGTAGGTCTTTCCCACTTTCCACTTTCATCGTGTACTAGTAGTTTTAATTTCTCCCCATCGTACGAGTTGTCGCCTGTGTTCTTCCAGTCGATCGTTGTGTCGAGACCGGTAATCTCCTGGAGCTTCTCATTCGAATCGAGTTTGCGCCTCGTGAACTTTGATGCCGGGACACGGTAGGCAAGTTCGGTCTTTGGACGATCCATACCGTCCTGTATGGGTTTGAAGAAAAATGGATAGTTGACTGAAATTGGTACGACCTTATCTGTGAACATCTTTTTTGCATCCGGACCAGATTTGGACAATATACCAAACCGTGAATCCGTTGATATTGTTGCAAGGTTAACTGATTCAGCTGAGGACATAAACGAGAATCCGCTTCGACGGTTCTTAAGATAGCACATACCATAAGACCGTTTGTCGGCTTTACAAGCTTCCCAGAATATATAGAATAATCTATTTGATTCTCTAAAGTCCGGTTGCCCAACATCAATCTTACTCCACTGCAAGTACATGTAGTTAGTACCAGTAATATAAGTAGGCTCGCCTTTGTTAATAAACCAAAAACCTTCATCACGTCTTGTGAATTCTTTATCGATGTAGTCATACCATTTTTCTTTAAAGTCTAACGGATATTCTTCCCAATCAAATACAGATTTTATTTTACTTAATTCTTTTGGGTACTTAGCGTAAGACCATCTGTCATTCTCAAATTCTATAATATCTTTTTCTTTAGGTAAAGCTATTAAAAGATCCTGTATCTTATATATCTCACCTATTTCACCAGTTTTACTAATAACCACTAAATCATGCTCCGCGTTGTGACCATATTCCCACTTTTTATACCTATTCATTCTCTTAAGAACTTTAGGTTTTACGTGGTCTTTCACGACCTTATATAGAGTTTGCTCGTACATTATTTAGATCTTCCTTCTGCAAAACCTTTAAAAGATTTCTCTTCTTTTACTTCTGCAGGTTTTTCGTTTAACAATGCTTCTTCAGCTTCTAATCTATTTAATATTTCAAATGCATCAAATATAGCTAGCTTTTTTGTAGCTGCTGCATTTTTTAATCTATCCGCCGTGATATCGTCTCCTGAATCAACAATAGCTTCTTTAGCTACTTTAATTAGTTCCTCAACTGCGACTTGCCCAGCTTGGATTATATTCAACTTCGTTTCCTTGGTATTCATATTTAATTACAATATCATTAGATTTCATACAATATAAACGCTTGCCATCAATTAAAAATTCCCATTCACCGTTCGGTGTATAGCCTACTAAGTCTCCTGGGTTAATATCGAGTGCTTTTAAGGAGCTATTACCGTATTTTAATATACCAATAAGGCTTTGCTCTTTATCTAGCGTTAAAGACTGATTGTCTTTTATTGGAGTTATAAAGCAACGATCGCCAAATGAATGCCAACCTTCTTTATTTTTATACAAATAAATTTGATCTATAGCGCAAAAATGTAAATCATCTTTAAACCAAGATCTGCTTTTCTTTTTTTCTCCTTTCATGTCATAGAATACTCTAAACACGTTTTGGTGTATAACAATTATATCACCTATTTCAATACCCGTATTAAATGCCTTGGGTGTTTCTAAAACTTTAGCTAATCTATTTACAAATTTAAAATCCTCTATTTTTGTATTTACGATTAACTCTTTATCTCCAACCTTGACTTTATTACTGTATTTTTCACCTAACGGCTCAACAATAAAATCGTAAAGGCTTCTCATCAATATTCTAAATCATATTCAACAGATATTGCCATGTGAGAATTAAATTTCTTCCATGGCATTACTTCGTTGTTTTTCTTTATATGAATATTGTAAGAGCTATCAGATTCGTCTAATAGTATGTGTGATATTTCGTGACCACCGTATACTTGTTGACCTACTGAATAATGCATAGCATCATTTTTGTAATCTGAACCAATACTTATTTTTCTTACAACTGAAGACATTACTCAGCTACTTTAAGTTTAGAGTCGTCCTCAATTTCAGTATATTCACCTGTTTTTAAGTCAATAGAAACAGTTCCATACTCTTTCTCTAGCTCTGATTTAAACTCTTCAACGTTTTTATTTACTTCAGCTACATCGTGTAGTAGCGCATGTTTTTGAGTTTCAATAACACCGATTTGATTTACTAATCCAATTAGTTTCTCTTGGTTTTCATTTGCAGTTTTCAACTGCTCTTCTGTTATTTTTTTCATTTGATTAAATTTGATTGTTTATATTAATATAGTTACTTGTATATTAGTTATTTACCGGCTATTAAATTAGTAGCAGTTGTTAAGTCAGATAAAACATAATCTACAACTACTGGAAACCACTCTCCTTGAATAACGTTTGTAAAAGTAATAGCTTGAGCTGCTGTTGGTAAACCAGCAGAAACTTCTATGCGGTATTTTGCTTGATTAACACCACCTTGACCACCTTCTTCTACTTCTATAAAATCTCCGTTTTCATAACCAGTTCCCGCGGTATTAACAGCTATTGTTAATATATTTTGAGGAGCTGCGTTTGCTACTACTACATCTACAGTAAGCCCTGTTCCATTACCCGTAGTGGTAGTTGCAAAAGTATTAACTCCTGGTGAGTATTGCTCACCACCGTTGTTTATAGCGTTAAACTTGCTTACGGTAAATGGTCCTACAACACCTGCGGGTATTACTTGAAGATTCGCCGCCGCGCTAGTTCCTACATATATAATAGAACCGTCTAAAGAGTCAGTTGCGGCTAGATTAGCTGCTAAAACAGGTGTTACTATTTGAATGTCATTTGTGATAAAATCAGGTTGATTACCGAATTGTCCCATATCTTTTTATTTATTTATTACTTATTGATTTATATTTCTCAAAACCTCGTGATCCAAAGTAAGCCACGTATACGGTTGTTAATAGTTGTTTTAATAATTCTATCCACTCCTGTTCTACAGTAAATGAAATTTCATGGTGACTATCAACCCATATAAAAGCTATAGCCATAAATGACAAGAATATAAGCGCCATTGGACGCGTGTTTTTACTAAGCCATGAATCAGATGTCATATCAGATTCCCAGCGTTTACTTATTTGGTCTTCTGCTTCCGCAGAGGCTTTTTCAACTATTACTTGGATCTCTTTCTTAATTTGAAGCTTCTCCTCTTCTGTAGTTGTTAGATTATCGATAACGTCACCAACATCCTTGATAACGTTACCGCTTAACCATTCCCAAATTTTTTTCATTTATCTTCTTCTAAGTCGTGCAGCTTCTAGACGTTTTTTCTGTTTGTCAGCTTTTGCTAATTCTAAGTCACTTAAAACAGTGTTAAGAAAACCACTGTTTATTGTTGTTTCTGATGGTGAAGCAATAAGACCAGAACGTCCACCACCTGTCGGTTGTGTAAATAATCCATCGTCTTGTTTTCTTTCGTATATAGTATCGTGACTATCGGTAAATCTTTGCTTCATTTCGGGGCTATAAAATTTACCTGATCTAGCTGCTTCTTTTTTAGCAGTTCTTAAATCTATTAAAGCTTGCTTTTCTTTATTGAATGCAGTTCTATCTTTTGATCCACGGTATTTTTCTTGTAAAGCAACTTTAGCTGCTTTAAAATCTTGTTGAATTGCACCCCTTGGATTTGAAGAGTAACCATCTCTAAATCCAGGAACACTAAAGCCTTTTGTTCTACCAAGTCCAAAGTTGTCATAAGCGTCATAATCTTCTTCATTTTTAATACCAACTACATAACCTTGTTCTGATTGAAAGTTGTTTCTATCTTGATCAATCATGCCGCTAGTGCCTCCTTGTTGTTGAGACGCATTTAGTCCTTCAACTCGCGCGTTTGTATTGGCAGAAACGTTTTCACCTCTTTGTATTATTTTATTTGCTTCAGCCGGGTCGTCTGTTCGACCTATATAACCCAATTTTCCACCTGTGCCAAAGTCTGTGTTATAAGCATACCCAGTGTCATAACCTGAATAAGGGTTTTCCATAGGGGGATTTTTTTCAAAAGTAGTTTCAACTCTTTGTCGGTTGTCTATAGTAAGTGGAAATAGTTCAAGAAATTTAGGATCAACAAGCTTTCTTTGGGCTGCTTCTTCTCTTCCAATTCCCGAATTGATTAACGAAGCAACATATTCATCATCTGGAAGTTTAGTTCTCCTACCTCCGGGAGTTACTTCTATATCATAGTCCTCGGTTATCATTTGCTCATTTATATTAGTATCTGTAAATGTACCAGAAACACCATCTTGGACACCTTCTCTAGTTGTTACAGTTCTATCTATTTCTTCATAATCCTCTTCAGCTTCTTCTTTCTTTTTCTTTTTTTCTTTTTCAGTAATAGGATCTATAGCAAACAAAGGAGTTTTTATATTGCTAAAGGGATTAGTTTTAAAACTTCCTTGTCCGCTTTTGTGTAAAGGCATTGAGCCTATATTTTGTGATCTTAATTTGAATGCCATATTATGAGTTTTTATAAGCTTCGTTTTCCCAAGGCAAATTTTTTGCCCCTTCTTCCATGTCAGCTCTTGAATATTTTTTACCTTTCCAATACACGTTGTTGTCGTCGTAATCTAAATCACCGCGTTTCATTTGATCTAAATGAACTTGCTCGTGAGCAACTACATCGTCTATTTGGCTTGGGTCTAAGTCTTTATTAATGATTATAGTACCATTATTATTAGCTTTGCCCATTACGCCATCTTCCATGTCTACGCGATATATTGGTGTATTGTCGCAATTGTATGGAGGGTTTTGAAGTTTGAAAGCCATGTATTATTGTTTGTAAGGAAATATTTTGTTTAATGCTCCTTTTCTAGCAGCACAACCACAAGGGACATTTAGCCCCTTGCTTATTGTGTCTACCATTGTTTTGATACCAGTAGCTTTAGTAAACTTCTCTATGTCGTCTCCTAAACCTGTTGATTTCATATTATACGTCTGTGTATGCAGAAGACGTAAACGTAGCGAAAGTTGCTGGTGCAGTAATTACGGTACGACCTTGTTGACCTGACTGAGCTTCTGGAGCTTGCGCTGTAAGAAGTGGAATTCCTACAGTAGATACAACTCCGCCTGGATTTGCTTTAATAGCGTCATAGATACTTAAAACAATCGCATTAGCGACGAGTGGCGCTAGATGAGTTATTGTGTATTTTTTAAGTCCATTAGCTAAGTCGATCTTAGTTGTTAATGTAGTTACTGTTTCTACATTTGCGATTTCAGATACTGGAATCAATACTTCTTCTTGTGCTCCTGTTAGAGCAAATTTTAAAAATTTTGCCATTTTTGTTAGTGTTTAAGTTAGTGTTAGTGTTAGTGTTTGGCTGAGGTTTATACAGTCCTCTCTGTTTTATTTAAAATCTTTTTTTCCTGGTTTTGTTTTGGATTTGTCTCCTTTGTTTCCACCTAACACGACATCGTCGTATTTATGTAACGCTGATCCGTGCATTTCAGCAGGTGAAGCTTCAATAGCTTTTTTAAGCCCTTCAGGTAAGCTATTTTGTTTTCCTACTAATTCTTTTTCCATAGGAGATTCCATTTTAGGTGCCATGCTATGTGCTTTACCCATACCTAATGGACTTGAGATGTGTTTTGACATCCATGATCCTCCACTAGCGCGTTTATCGATCGGCATGTCTCCTAATAAATCTTTTTTTTCTTGTGCTGCATAACCTTTATTTTGGTTTTGCATTGGTGTTCCGTAAGCCATTTTGTTTTTTTTAGTTAGTTAGTGTTTTTTTTCGTCGTACTTTAAATCACCAGCTAACTTAGAAATATGCTTCTCATCAGCTGTCATTTTTTCATCGCTATGACCGTGTTTGTTATCATAATCAACATCTTCTTTAAGATATTCCATATGTGCTTCGTCATCTCGTTTAGTAGCTCCCATATTAGATGAGGTTACTTTTGACCATTTTGCGTTTCCGCTGTATTCTCCGTAATGTCCTTTATGCATAATTTTTATTTATTAGCTTATTGTTCCTCTTTCGTTAGTACTGAGTTCATCTGCTTGCATTGAATTTATATCAAATTCAAATGTACCAGGTTTTGCCGTCATTACAGAATCAATATCTTCAAAATCAGGAACTTTTGTTTCTGACTCCGTTTCACCACAATCTTTACTAGCATCAGCGTATGCTCTATCTGTCATTTTTCCAGCGTGCCAATTATTTTTAATCGAATCACATTTTGAAACTTTAGGCTCCATGGACTTTAGGGTTGCATTTGTAATATCGCTTTGTAGTTTCGCGTAATGAGGTGCGTCAGAAACTGTAACCATACCGTCCGCTCCAGAAGCGTACGCTCCTTGTAGAGGCGTCTTTGAAATAAATTGTTTTTGAAATGGTGAACTCATATTTTATTTATTTGAGCATCCAAAGTTTTTGGCGTAATTAGCCATCTTAACAACTTCTTCGCTATATTTATCTTTCTTTGACATTACGCTTGAAGCAGCTGAACAAGCATCTTCAAAACCGTTCTTTTTAGCCCAAGCTGTAAACTTGCCTTTGTTCTCTTCTTTAATTTCAGGAAATCCACCTGTTTTATAAAATGGAGAATTCATTACTTGTAAACTTTTGCTAATTGAGTAATTGGTCCAGCTTTATATTCACAAGGATATTTAGATACTTGCATACCTGTAATACCTGAGCTTGATCCTACACCCATTGGGAAACCTTCTTTACTTAATGGCCCATCCCAAACAGCGTTTTCGCCTACTTGTCCTTGTAGCTTTTGATTTGCTAATGCTTTAATATTTTTTTTCATAATTTATTTTTTATATCCTTTTGTTCTAGCTTTTATAACATCTGCTTGTGTAATTTTTCCATCTCCAGTCTGATCTTCAAACATAAGTGGAGCGCCAACAGAGTTTTGCATAGCTTGTTGATTTCCAAACATTCCTTGTGCGGTTTGCTGTGCTTGGGGTGTAAATGGATTTATTAAACTTGAGGCAGCTGGCGGTACGTTTGTCATTTGCTGAACTGGCTGTTGAACTGGCTGTTGAACTGCTAAAGGATCTACTATTCCAACTTGTTTGTTTGGTGAATACATATTATCTGTCTTTATCTTTGTTTACATTTTTAATAGAAGTTATAAGAACTTTGTCTGTATATGTCTTACCCTTCATTATACTGTTTCTATGATTACTTACAGGTAAATCATCTTTGCCTAGTATAATTCTATACATATGCTTAATAAGATGCTTACATTTAAAAGAGGTTTTATATATATGATATTTCTGAGTTGTTCTATTTCTAGGTCTCCATACAACTATCCAACCTTCTTTAAGTAATCGATTCCAGCGGCGGTTATCCCAACTATAGGAATAACTACCAGCTTCGAAATCTTTTTTTGTAAACATATCCATGCAATCTAGATAAATTAAAAGCTCTAGATCAGCATCGTTAAGGTCGTTGT
>Ga0208814_1000939_pt1 | contig 14826 bp, 18 predicted proteins | sample MalvirAntarct_55_FD_184253 | JGI IMG/M metagenome (GOLD analysis project Ga0208814, IMG submission 184253) | Marine viral communities from the Global Malaspina Expedition - Malaspina viral metaG Antarct_55 (SPAdes) (version 2) | ecosystem: Environmental > Aquatic > Marine > Oceanic | place...
GTGTTATGATGCTGCGAACCACAGAGCAACCCACGAACGCGGGCGGCCTAGCTTGATTTCAAGCCTTAGTTATGAAGAAAACCACCATGCAAGAAATCAGCGTCCGCTCATCCGTGGGCATCACTGCGCTCAAAGCGATGGTTAGTGCAGGCGTCGAAATAAAAAACCATTCCGAGATTGCCGATTACATTTTAAACAAGCCCGCAAACCATCGGCCGACGAAGTGGCGCGGCGGGTATGTTGCGGAGGCCAGCACGCGGAACACGACCGAGGAAGCAACCGAGAATCTGGAGGACTTGGAACTTGAACCCGTTGACGTTTCGCGCGAGCTTAAAAAACTCAACTCGATGATGGCTGCAACGAATCAGCCGGACACTGTGGACATGTTGGCAAAGAAAATTTCCAGCTTGCACAAGTCCGTGGTTACTGATGAAAAACTTTCTGGCCTAGTACCACAGGCTCACGTTGACGAGCGCGAGCGCGTCGCGTTCTCGATCCTCACGAAATTTCTTCAACGTCTATTTTTAGAAATGCCCGCGTCGCTCGTCGGCTTGGAGGTTGACCAGATCACAAAAATTATACAAGAGGAAGTTGAATCCACAGTTTCTCAAATCATGGAGAAGCTAGAGGGCGATGAATAGCACCGAGAGAAATTTACACCAAGCGCTTAAGAGCGTGCGACTCGATCCTGTTTGCGAATGGGTGCAAGAGTTCTGCCCCGTGATAGGATCGAAGCACGGCGTCCCCATGTATAAGGTTGACGACTACGCGGAATATGTGCGGCAACCTTTGATGGATTGTATGCCAGACTCGCCGGTTCGCAATGTTAACTTCGTTGCGGGTATCGGCGCGGGCAAGTCTGAGATGATCAGCGCCCTGACACAGAGAAACATTAAAACGGGGCGTACGACTTTACTTGTGAACCGAACCGATAACATGCTACGGAAGTTTCTTGATACTCGCTTGATGCCTGCAATCAAACTCAACAAAGACATTAAACATCTAATGCCGACAGTCGGACGCAAGCGGATTTTCAAAGATCGAATCGTTCTTGACAACATGACGTTGTTCACCGCATCAATGACACTCTCACAACTTCAAGCCGTGTCCGTTGATTGTGTCATTCTTGATGAGATTTGGCTTGCTAAAGAAGAGGCAGGCGAGTTGATCACGTACGCGAAAGGACGAGGGCACGACCGCTCAAGTTTTAAATTTTTGAACGTGTCGCAGGCTAGCCTTGCATTTTCCCCTTGGCACTCGCACGCTGAGAAAGCAAATGAATTTCACTTCGGCACGACGTGCGACGGGTGCAAAGAATATTTCCTTTATGATTGGGATTTTATCAAGTGGGACAAAATTTTAAACGAAAAGAAGGAACTTGACCTTGACGCGACGGCAGCGACCGCGCGTCTTGAGTGCCCTCACTGCAACCATGCACACAAAGACGACCACCGCACACGCTCGCGACTTAGCGCGCGCGGCTCGTACAAGCAGATTTCAGAAGGAAGAAAGAAAGAAAATACATACTACGCTCCGGCTCTATGCTTTCGCGGCACCACGTGGGAAGATATTGTGATGCAGTTTCTCGAAGCAAACATGGAATACAAGGCGACGGATAGAACCGACTTGCTCGAGATCTTCGAGACTCAACGCCTTGTGAGATTTCACATACCCCCGAATAGATCAGTTTCCTTGGGCGAAGACCCGAGCGAACCTTACCACCTAAGTGCAGTCACTCCCGAAAACTACAGGGATTTCGTTCAAGACCGCGGCGAATTTGCTTTCAACATTATGGCTGTGGATTGTCAGAAAGGTCATTACTATGTTTCAGTGCGCGCGCATTTTCGCGACGGCTCGCGCGCCTTACTCCACAGGTCAAGAGTTGAGGATGACGACGACGGGGAAGGTGGATCTCTAATTAAAATTGCGGACGATTACAATGTGAAGAATTGCCATGTCGGAATTGACGGAGGATATAAACCAGCCGCAACCGCTAAGTTGTGCGTGAACTTTACACGACGCGAGGGGCAACCAGCCCTCGCTCAAGTTCTCGGCGCTAAAGTTCCGAACATGCCATTGATGACGCGGGGGCATACGGGCAAAGCTGATCAGACTTGGCTTATAAACGTCACGAGATCACGCAAAAAACCTGTAATGAGGCGCTTCCCTCACTCAGATTTCCAAGCGATGCAATACGGGAAACACACAGTTCTTGAGATTAAGATGCAAACTTTGCACTTTAAGGATCAAGTGAGGCAACTAATGACTGATGCGGACTTGTATCAAGTGCCAAGTGACGAGGAAATGAGTGATTACATTTCGCATATGACAATGGAGATCCGCAAGCAAGGAAAGGTTAAAGGCTCCCACAAATACGAAAAACCTTACAACTCCGCGCGCGTGGATTGGTTTGATACTGAGGTCATCACGGCGCTAATTGCGCGTATGCACAACATACCCGACCCAATGGGGGGCGGGCTAATCGAAACGAAGGATGAAAGCGGTGAATAGGTATGTGCTCTATACATGAAATTTCTATGATGGTTCGGTTCGGCAAGAAGTCTTCTGGAAATCTGGGGAGACTTACGGCCGCCTATGATGCTGTTATGGAAGACGTTCTAGCCGGCAAAGGCGCGCAAGTTGTTTCAGCATCAACCAACGGGGCAAGCTTTACTTTCGCGCAAGGCGGCGGGGCAATGACCAACACCGCGTGGGCAACATGCCTTGATCAAGTATTAAGACACGTCGAAAATTCATCTTCACCTTCCAACTTCGCAATCGCTAAAATCTGCTAATATGTCAATCACAAACCAATTCGGAACAGCAATCAGTTCATCACGTAAACTAGTCAAGGCCAGCGACAAACGCGCGCAGGGCTTGCAATGGTCACCAGATCTTACTAGAGATTTCGATGAATTATTTTCCGCTACTGATTGGCGTTCAGTCGTCACTCAGTCACGCATTATTTTCGCAAACTTTCCAGTACCTAAAAGCGCAAGCCTGCAAAAAGCATGGCACACAGTGGGCAACGCGTGGAAGCCTGAATTTGTAGGCGAAAGCACCGAGTGGGGGGATAACGAGCTTCTTCCTTTCCTTGAGTTGTGGGCAAAAAATCAAGACGTTCGAGGTGAGACTTTCGATCTAAAAATGAACTTGCATCTTGACTCAATCGCGATTGATCGCGATGGCGACGTATTCACCCTACTTACTGAAGATGACCTAGGATTTCCCAAGGTGCAAAAGATCGAAGCTCACAGAATTGGAGATCGTGCGGGAGTCGCCAAGGTTGAGCAAGGTGAATTTAAAGGTCGTCGAATCTTCAACGGAGTAATTAAAAATGAACATGGTCGTGCAATAGCTTACCAGATTCTCGGCGAGGAAAAGGAATTTGATATGATTGTGCCAAGTGATTCAATCATAATGAGCTTTGATCCTGATTGGCATTCACAGGGGCGCGGCGTTCCAGCGTTCGCGGCTGTAATTCCAGAACTTCGGAAAGCTAAAACGTCCGAGGAATGGGAACTTATGGCGCAACTCGTACACTCCGCTCACTCAATCATTGAGTACAACGAGAGCGGTTCGGCAGACTTCACGGGCGGAAACGGCGAGGAAGTCGTTGATGATGGATTAAACGTGCAAGAGTTCAGCGGCGGAATGGTTCGTTATATGAAAGCCAATTCTGGAAATAAAATTGAGTCTGTCACAAGCGCTCGTCCCTCGGATATGTGGGACAAGTTTCAAGATCGCGTTCAGCGCATGGCTTGTACTTCCGTAGGTTGGGCATATGAACTAACGTGGAAGCCTGAAGGTTTGAATGGTGTTAGCGTTCGATCAGTACAGGACAAGGCACGGCACGCGGTTTCACGTCGCCAGATTGTTCTGAAAAAGTCTTTGGCTCGTCAAGCTGAATGGGCTGTAGCTGTGGGAATCAAGAACGGCTACCTTTCCCCGCCTCCCGTCTCTTCAGATTGGGACAAGTTCACCTTCTCAATGCCGCCTCAGATGACGATTGACCCGCGCCACGATGCGAAGACCGACGAGGAAGAATTTAAGTATGGTAGACGCAACCTTACAGGACTTTTGAAAAAGGACGGCAAGACACTTTTGCCACACCTTAAAGAACGCATTCAGGAAGTAGTTTTGCGCGAGCAACTAATTTTAGAAGCGGAAGCAAAGCACGGCATCAGTATTGACAGGCGCGAGATTTTTATGCTCAACCCGAATGAGATGGCGGAAGTTGACGCCGTGGAAGTGGAAACAATTACAGAAGAATAATATGATTACAAAAAATAACGAAATCTTAGCAATCACACAGTCTCAATATGAGGCTAGCGTGCAGGGCTACACAATGGCAGCACAAGCAGGGCTTACGCTTACTGACTTTGTAACGCCACGCCAAGCAATGACAATCACCGAAGGTGTCGCGCGTATCCACATCAGCGGAGCGCTGACAGATCAAGCGCCCCCAATCCACGAAATGACGGGCGGCACTGATTATCGTTCTCTACGTTCGGAGATCGCAGAAGCTCAAGCGCAAGGCGCTAGCGAGATCATCTATATGATCAACAGCGGCGGCGGATCGATCCAAGGTATGAGTGAGGCAGCTTTTGCAATGGAAAATAGCGGCATCCCTTCAACATCCTATGTGGATGGCATAGCAGCAAGCGCAGCATACTATCTAGCCACGAACGCGAGCGGCGGCATTGTGTCAAGCCCTTCTTCAATGTCGGGAAATATCGGAGCAATTATGTCTTGGATGGATGCGACTAATGCAATGGATGCGCAAGGAGTGCAATCAATCGCAATTACGAACGAGGGCGCGGATCTAAAAAGCATTGGCAAGGGTGAACTTACCGGCGCACAAGAAGAATTTTTGCAAGGTATGGTGGACGAGATGGGTGCGGATTTTCGCGCGCAGGTTGAACGCACGCGGCCAAACATCAAGGAAGAAGTGTTTCGCGCAGGTTGGTACCAAGGAGACAAAGCGCTTGCCCTCGGTTTGATTGATCAAGTGGGCATTCTATCTTAAAGTTGAAAGTATATAATAAATATGTTCAAAGATAAAAAGACATTGGAACTTTTAGCCGAAGCAAATGCGACACTTGACGCAAACGTTCTCGAGCTTAAAGCATTTAAAGACGCTGAGGCGGGTCACGTAGCTAACGCGGAATTGCTCGCAACAGCCAATGTGAGTTTGCTTGAGCTTGAAGCTTCAGCGATTGACGCAAAGCAAGACCTTGAAAAAGTAAGCGCAGAGCTTGCAACAGCAAAAGAAGCGCAAGCCGATTTTGACGACAAGGTCAGCAAGAAAGTACGCGCAGAAGTTGCGTCTAAAGGCTCCGCTCCCGCTCCCGATTCCCTCGATGAAGACCAGCGACGTGTTGACCTTCAAGCAGAATACAAAGCTCTTGCGATAGGCGACCCGAAACGCGGCGAGTTCCGAAAGACTCACGCTAAATATTTCAAATAGCCGAAAGAAAACGAACCACCAAAAACACAAAAACAAAAACAAAAAATAAAATACAATGGCTAATACAAATTCAATCGACCTTGTCCCCGATTCAGTAGCAGACCGCATGGTTGTTCTACTTACCGACAAACTTGCCCCCCTTTCAGTTTTCACTTCTGATTTCTCCGATCAGCTTGTTGACCCGAAGCGCCCGATTCAAATTCCTGTGGCAATCTCAGGCTCAACAACTTTGGTAAACCCTACCAATTTTGAGCAAGGTGATACAGAAGTTGACACAATTCCAGTAAGCACTGATCAGTATTCTCAGCCGTTCCACATCACGAACGAAGAGTTACAGGTTGGACATAAGCTTGAGCGTAAGGTTGACATCAACTTGAAGACTCTTGCGAACAAGATTGCTGACGCGGCTTTTGCACCTCTCACAGTTGCAAACTTCCCGAACACTCCAATCGTTGCAGCTACAAGCGCTGATTTTGACACTGACGAAGTTAAAGCTCTTTGGGCTTCAATCTCTGATGCTGACGAAAAGAACCTTGTTCTACACGGCGATTACTATTCTGAGCTTATGCCAACCAACAGAGACCAGTTCTCTCTTGACGGCGGCGCTTACGGATTCGACAAGGTTGTTTATTCAAACCGCTTCGGCAGCGCAGGAGCTAACGTAGTAGGCTTCGCAGCTAATCCTTCCGCTCTTGTTGCAGTTTCACGCATTCCAGAAATGAGCAACGCAGTTCGCAACGGCATGGATACAAGCATGAACGTTGAGCTTCCACAGCTTGGCATCACTGTTCAATTTAACATGTGGGCTGCGCAAGGTTCGCGCCTCACTTGGGCTTCTTTCGATATCTGCTTCGGAGCCGCTAAAGGTGACGGATCAGCTTTGACCCTCCTCAAGACTGCCTAAACGCAACAAACTTTAAAGGCGGTAAGTTAAGCTTACCGCCTTTTTTTTTAACAAAAAAAATAAATATGAAAGCACTACTAGTAAAATCAAAAAACGGAAAAGGCGCAAGCGTAATTGCCTGCGGTAAAGTAAGCGAGCTAAACAAGAAAATTAGAAATCTATCTGAGTTTCCAGAAGGTTCAGATCTTGTCCAACTGTGGGAAAAGAATGGCGGCGTCCGTCGATCAATCACACTCTCGCAATTCAAAGCGCGCGCGTCACGTGTGGAATCTTTGAGCGTTGAAGTTTCGCCTGAAGCAGACGCGGCGAAAGTCGAAGAAGCTAAAAAGGTTAAGTCTGAAAAAGCGAAAGCTAAAAGGGCTGAAAAAGCGTCAGGCAAAAAACTTGCCGACATTCAGATTGAAGCAATCAAAGCTTTGTCCGAGTAATTGAAATCATCAAGCGCGCATGTTTATTCATGCGCGCTTTTTCGTGCCATGAAATCGCATCTTTAGTATGAATATCCAGAATTTAGTCAATACAGTGATGGCTCAATATTTACCCACACTGGGCGCGGAAGACTGCGATTTTGACGGCGTAACCATCGCCGTTGTGCTTGGCGAAATGAGGAAGGAAATTGACGTTTTCGGAGGCGAGCGGCCACGCCTCACGCTTCAAGGATCAACACCCACAAACGCTATTTCAAACGCCAATATCGTGGAGGAGAAATTTGCAACTGTTCGCGGCGTGCGGATGAAAATCGTATCTACAGCGGTCGGCCACGCAATGACTGAAATTGACTTTGAAGAGGCAAACAAGGTTAAGAAGTAATGAGCATTAGCGTCAAAATGGATGCAAAAGAGCTTGCGAAGCTGAATAGAGCTTTCAAGGATCTTGCTAAGATTTCCGACAAGCCGGTTGAGGACTTACTGAGAAGCGAGGGGCGCTTGCTTGCCGTCGCTCTCGCCAATCGCGCGTCGAGGAAGGGCGACACTAAAGAGACGGGCTTAAGGCACGAGGCTAAAGTTGAGCAACGTATTCGCGGCGTATATTCCCCCCCTTTGATATGGGTTAAAATCGTATCTAAAACGGCGGGAATCAGAGCGGGCAATGAGTTTGATAGGATGCTTCGCGGGCGTCAAACGTCCGAGGCTGAATCGTTCCTTGCTAAAATAGGGCTTGCAACCTACAAAGGGCGCCGCGTGCGCGTGATCATGTTTGACCGCGGCACACGGCACAGAAATGCCATTGAAAACAAAATCAAAAAATCAGAATATTACGTTGTCTGTGATTATAAGAAGGTTGAAACATACATAAAAAAATCCAAGCGAAGAGTTGGAAACTTAAAAAGCGGATGGGCACGCGCGGCAGAGATGTTGCGTGGCGGCAAAGGTAATCCGACGCGCGGCATACCGGGATGGGCTAAAGGCAAGGCTCGATTGCATGATAACAAAGGGGTAGGGAAAGTAACAGGCTCTAAGCATAAGAAGGTTTTATTCTTAAGCAACAAATACCAAGGGCGCATACCAGATAAATCTTACGGCGCGCAAGCAATACGTGATAGGTTTATAAGGATAAGAATAAGAATACAGAAAGACGTGAAAAAGGAAATGCGTCGCTTGAATCGTAAATATAAGTAATGGCTAACTCTCTCTCACGTAAACTTGAAAACGGAATCGTCGCAATGCTTAATGCAGAGCCGGCTTTTTCCGGCGTCTCAATATACGCGCATCACGATTCAAGCGCGGCCACGGACACGCACCCCACGATTATAATCCATTGCGAGAGCGCGGAGCGTGACTCTGATCTACCTCTAGAAATGGAGGTTTACAAGCCGAACATTAAAAGCTTCCTGTATTGGGATAATGTGGACGGAGATTCGAGCGCGACTGAAGAATGCTTAGAGGAAATTCTAGGCAGGCTTTCGGATTTACAGGAAACATTTAACTTGCAAGATCCGCCAATCACAAGACCGGTTGAGGGTGTGCATGTACACTACATTGAATCAATGGCATCAGACTCAGAATCCGACGGCTCAATTATGCAATTTACTGTTGAGCAATCTCTGATCGTGGAAAAGGTAATTTCTTAAAGTTGAATCTGTTCTGTAATTATGAGTTTAGACACAAAGGGCACGGCACACATTTTTGGCATCACCGCGGGCACCGGCTCAGTGACAGCCGCAACAGTTCAATCTTTCTCCCTTTCCGAGAGCAAGCAAAACGTTTCGCAAACTCTTGACGAAGCGGGCAACATGATCGAACGTAGATCAGACGACAATTTGACCGAGGTCAATATCAGTCTCAGGACTCAGGCGGCATATTCAAAGCCTGAAGTTTCCGACGTTTTGGTTTATGATTCGATCAAGTATGACATCCAGACAATCGAAAGCTCAGAGACCAACGGCGCTCACGTTGTGACCACTATTACAGCAATCACAAGCGAATACATCACGCTTCCCTAGTAAATGGACGACAATTATTTCAACGGCTTAATTGGCGCTGAGGTTAAGGTTTGCGGGGTAAAACTCGCAGACCTTTCTTTATGGCATTTAGCTATTCTTGAGGCCATCGGCTCGCCAATACTTTCGGGCGAGAGCGCGGGTATTCGTGATATGTTGATTTTACTCAAAGTAACAAAAAGCAGATATCCTAAAATAGAATCACTGAAGGCGTCTTTCGTGGATGGCCTTTGGATTTGGAGAATCGAGAGGTCGGACAAATTAGCCTTGCGCGAGGTCAACAAGCTTCGCGAGTGGTTTGCTGTACAGATGAGCGCACCCGTGATGTACACCAGCGAATCAGTGAGCCTACACAAAGGCGCAAGCTCCCCCAACGTCTTGTCACTCGTGACGGGCATTGTGTCGCGCTCAAATGAGACCATTGAGAACGTGTGGAACATGCGTAGCGCTGAAGCTCGATGGTATGACGTGTCGCTTGCCGAGCAGGACGGCGCGGAATTGAATATCTCCTACACCACGGAAGAGACAGCGCCGGACGCACCAAGCGCGGACGAAGCTCAGGAAATGGCAAAGAAGTATCTCACTGAAGACCAATTGGCGAGTTGGAATCGCCTTTAATGTATGGCTTATTCCTTCAAATTTTCCGCTGATGGCTCCGAGTTTACGCGCGGGCTGAATAAAATGAAAGGCGAGGTTAAATCTTTCGCCATGTCCGCGGGAAAAATCATGGCGGGAATGCTTGCCGCGGGAATTATCGTGGGTCTAAAAAAGATGGCTGACCAGCTTGATCGCGTGGGCAAATTGTCCGCGCGTCTCGGTAAATCTGCCGAGTCCTTGCAACGTGTCGCGTTTGCCGCTAATCTTGCGGGAACTGATATAGAGAATGTCGCAAACGCCTTAACCAAAGTTGAGCAGAACGCAGGGCAAGCCATGAACGGATTGACCACGTACAGCGACGCGTTCGAGCGTCTAAACATCGACTACGAAACATTCGCGCAACTCTCACCCGAAGACCAGATCTTGCAAATGGCGGCTGCTTATCAAGTCGCCAAGAAAGAGGGAACGGGGATGGCTGACGTTTTGACGATCATCGGTGGACGAGCCAAGGAACTTTTACCTTTACTCAGTCAAGCGCCCGAAGAGCTAAAGAAAACTTTTAATGCCGCAAGCGTGGCCTCTGAGCAAACTATACGAGATGCGGAAATGATGAACGACACATTCACCACGCTCAAGAACAAAGGCTTTGGCGTCATGATATGGTTCGTTGAAACTTTTAAGCACGCAATGGCCGGACTTGCGATTACCGCAATCGTGATCGAAGACACTTTCTCCCTACTCTTAACCGACATGAGGTTGATTGGCAAAGCGATGTCTGCCTTTGCATCTGGCGACGGCGCAGGAATCAAGGCTGCTTTCTCTGAGATGGGAGACGAAGCGGATAATACTTTTGACAGGATAGAAGCGCGCATAGCGGGTGTCCATATCATGCGGCGTGGCGATCTCAAGAAGAAAGCTGGAGCAAGTGGTGTGAGTGCTGAGGAAGCCACAGCAGTAGTGGCAGGCAATGACAAGGCAATCAATGGGGCTAAGGAAGTCGATAAGCTCAAGAAGGAGATTGCAGCCACGGAGAAACAGATAAGAATGGATCTCCTTAAAGACGAGGAAAAAGCAAAAGTTTTACAGGCTGAGAAAGCAGACGCTGAAAAGAAGTTCTTGCGCTTGCGTAGTGACGCTTTAGACGCTGAGCTAGCCAAGAAAGACACTCAAGCGGCTTTATATATCAAAGAGCTTGAAGCGAAAAAGGAATTACTCAGAATCTCGAAAGAGCTTGCAGGTATTGAAACAAAGATAGCCACAGGCAAATCTGAGACGTTCAAGAGCAGCATGAACGGCACGAACTCAGCTCTAGCTAAAGCGATAAGCGCTGAAGAATCAAACTTGTCACAAGGTCAAGGAAAACTCTCCTCCCTCAAAGGGCAGGGCGTGGAATCAAGCGTTATCGCTTCGGGCTTGCGTTCGATTGGCGGCGGTGGAAACGCGACAGTTACAAGAGACCCATCACTTCAAATCGCTAAACGCTCTCAGTCAATACTTGCGCAGATCGCCAAGAATACAGAGATCCAAGCTAAAATGGATGGCCTTAAAGCGGCTCAGAAAGAGGTTGCAGCATTTGAACGGGAACATTAAATTATGAGCTTAGACATTAAAGGAGACGAACGCTTACACCTACAAACGGGCGCAAGCATTACGGAAAACGACGACGGGACTTTAACAGGCACGGCGGTATTCATCGGCGCGGCAAGATTTGAGAGCTTCCGCCCGCGCATGGGAGATTCTCACCCGTTCAATCCGAAATGCGAATGCACTAGCATTAGTTTAGAGACAATGACAAATGATCGGGTTAAGGTCGTTTGCTCTTACTTCGGAATCTCAAACGACACGCGCCGCGTTAGTTATACGGCTGGCGTTGCTTCGGAAGATGTTCAACTGCATCCAGATTTCGAGAAATTCGCGGGCACACCCACGGCACCGAAAGGCGGCGCGCGATGGGCTGAAAGAATTTCAACTTATGACGACGGGGAAGAAGAAGAGTATTATGAGTTTTTAGGTTTCTTTAATGGTAAATCTGGCACGGCAGAAGGCAAAGATTCCTTGGTTGGAACGTCAAATTACCTCACACCCTCCGGCACTGTGGAGGTGTCATACTATACTAGCAGAGAGCCGCAAATGAAGCGACTCGCAACCATTCACAATAAGATTAAAGGCTGGAGAAAACCTGACGGCGTGAAGAATCTACTCTTGACCGATATGCCGTATAGACAAATCGGGCGATCACATTATCAAGTTACTGAGACTTATTTAGCAAGTGACTCAGTGGGCTGGAACCCTAAACTTTACAAGTAAAAAATGAGTAATAGATTTCAGACGGCAAACTCCCACACGGGCGCGAATGGTGGACGGCTATCAGGCTCTCACACGGATCAGCGTCGATGGGTAAGCGCGAGCGCGGGAATTGGCAAGGCGTCCACTCGTCCAAGCCGATCCACTAGGTCGCGTCAAACGGGCGCGGGAATGATTTTCGAATCAAAACGAACCATAATTGAGGCGGCCGAAGAATCAACACACCCTTGGAAGACCAGTATAAAAAAGATTGAAGGTGATGCGTATGAAATCAAAATAGCAGAGGGCAAAATATTCAAAGGGCTTGCTAGCTCTGATCAGATAATACCCGTGCTAAATGTTGCAACTGTTGCCGATGGCGATTTTGTTGTTCTGACTCATACTGAAGGATCGGAGGGCGAACTGGGCACAGTGTCAAGCTCTGTCACATCTACCTTTGAGGGTGTAAACAATGACGGCGACGAAACATCTGTGATCGTGGCGATAATAAGTTCTGGGGAAGATGACGACAAGCTCGAAGTTGAACAGGTGGCGCGAAACAACTTTAAAATGGTTCTCGCTTGTCTTGACGGCAAACCCTCTCAACACTTCCTAGCTTTATAACATGCCAACCGCTAAAAATTTCTCAACTCTAGGCGCTTTCAACGGCTTCTCTTCATGCCTTGAGCGTGTTGATATTAGCGGTTATGATTACTGGATCACACTAAGCGGCTACAGCAAAGATTCCGGCGGCGTACCCACGAAGAAATCAAAAAACGACTCCCTAAAGTTAGCAATGAAGCTGTTCTGGAACACTTACAGAGTGGAATTTTACAGCTTCGACACACTTACCTTGCTTGATATTGACGAGGTTCTGATTGAGGGTGACACGGGCGCGGAAATAGAGCCTAGAAATAGAGTTTGCGGCTACGGCTCGTTGTCTAGCGTCGTTAAGTTGGGGGATTCTGGAGCTACTACGGCCGCATCTGTTGATTTGACGCTAGATAAGGGGCTAGTAATGATGTATGATGGCAGCGTAATAGAATCTAATTTCATTGGCTACGGAATGGCGCGCGTTGATCCGTTCGGCGTCAGCCCACTAGAATCATATGTTTACGACGGAATTGTTGCGGATTCGCTCTCTATCGCGGGCGGCTACGGGTACACATACGTCGATGCCACCTCTGACGTTGAGCAAGGTTATACCACGTTGGATGATGTAAATTTATTTTTCATTGGGGCGGCGGCGCTCATAGGCGCGGAAACCACAGTGGACGTGGAAGAACTTTCAACGTCTATCGGTTCGCCCGCGTTTCAAGTGTCCCAAATCGTGGGCTTTGATTTTTACGCCTACGATTAAAGCTGAAAGCACGCCTCATATATATAGCACTTAAAACACTAAATAGAACAAATAAAATGGCACTAATCACAGACCCCGACAACCTACTGGACAGCTCTATCGATAACGGTAGCAGCAACGTATTCATCAACACGTCATCTTTAACTATAAAACTAGTTCCGGGAGTAGGTGGACTAGTCGCCCAAGATGGCGTGACAATCAAGGCAATTTATTCGTTTATAAAAGAGCAAATTAAGAACGACCCAAACGGAAAGAACTTAGCGGCTTTTGATAACCCACTTTCCCCGATCACCGATGAATTTTTCGAACTTATCAATGGCTGGAAATGGGCAGACTCCACCACAGAGCAGACCATTCGCCGCGGTGGATGGATTGTGAGAAACTTATCAGGACAAGTCACAGAACACTGGGCAGGAACAGCAATTCTTAATGCGGAATCAGATGACCAGATCTATTTTGACCTTGGCAGCGGTGCGGAAGATTTCACGTTTGAAGGAAACACTGCCGAGGCCATACAAGTCATATCAGACCCTAATGGAGATGGTGACTACGCGGACGGCTATGACTTATCCTCAAATGTAACAGCATACAACAGGCAGCAAGGCCAGCTGTACAGCGCGACATCATCAGTGGCAATCGGTGAAACATCATTGCTAGCACCAAAACTGTTTACATTCTCGCTTGGCACAGGTGACGACCTGAACATATCAGCCAGTGACGCGGACATAGCTAGCAATGCCCCATACACCGGGATGAGCATTACATTTTACGACTCAGCACAGTCCAGAACAATAGGTAGTACGACCGCTGATTTTGGTGTAATAATTGACGGAAACAACGGGTCTAAGCAGGAAATCTACGAATTTGTGCAATGGTCGCTGCGTCAATCAAACGATCAGGACGGCGGGGCAGGCTCCCTCTTCGGAAACGTAATGCCTGAACTTTTGGAGTTTGTTGGTTCTACACTTAAAACGGTGTCGGCAACTAATTACCAAGGTGGCGGAAGTGGTGTTTATATCGACAACTTTAACGCTCTTGATACTAACGATCTGTCATTTGCAGATTCAGCGGGGCAGGAACTAGCATTCCCGTTTGTTGCAGCAGGCAAATTGATTTTTAACACCAATCTAATTAACGATTCAGATGCGGTATTTAGGGTCTATTTCAGCGATGGCGTCACAGCCGGCAACGAATTTGGCGAGTCGGGCGCTTTACTGGTAGATGATAATTCTGGAACAGATTTATCGGGATCTATAAACGGACTGACCGAAATTGATTTCGACTTCGATTACGACGGATCTACACAGGGTGGCAGGGTAATAGGTCAAGACGTAAACGTGACGGGGATAGCAATCGGGCTAGAGACCGGGCAGTACGTTAAAACCACAGCAACAATATCGCGCAGCAACAGCAATGTAATCTCGTTCGTTTCAGCTGTAGAGCGTCAATATCAGAACCCCGCGTAATGGCCTTTAATCTACCATCAGCGCAATATCTTATGCGCACTAATGCTTCAACAAATCGAGGCTTTTTTGATAACGAGTTTCAGACTGGAAACAAAACAGGCGGAAATTTGCCAATCACTTTTAGCGCTCCGCAGCTCACTAATTCTGGAGGTAATGAGGGTATCTATTTCGGGCTTGATAGCCAAAATAGCACAACCAATTTTGACGCTTCATCAAACACCAAAGTGATGCTAACAAGCGTGCAATTTAACGCACCCAACAGAATACAAGTAGGCACAAAGGCGCAGCGTGGTGTTGTTGCTAGAT
>Ga0208814_1000940_pt1 | contig 14822 bp, 32 predicted proteins | sample MalvirAntarct_55_FD_184253 | JGI IMG/M metagenome (GOLD analysis project Ga0208814, IMG submission 184253) | Marine viral communities from the Global Malaspina Expedition - Malaspina viral metaG Antarct_55 (SPAdes) (version 2) | ecosystem: Environmental > Aquatic > Marine > Oceanic | place...
TGTTAGGGTTGCTATAAACAAATAGAACCTTATTGTTGTGTATTTATATCTTTCATCTCTTGAGATGTACTCCCATCCTAACATAAGTCTGTTATGTGGAAAATGAAATGCTATGTTTAATGTCCAATCCATATCTTATTTTTTTGTTCCTAGTATAATGTCCTTTTCTATATCTAATGTAAACGCTTTTGTTAATTGTCTTGGTAAGTTTTGCAAACCTAGTTCAAAAGGTGTAGTAAAGAATAGATTGGCTTTTATACCTTTGTTGTAAATGCTCATTGAGATAAGATAGTTCATACTTTCATAAGACATAAACCTACCTCGTTTGTCTCTAAACTGAAACCTTTTCTTTTTTAACCATTTTGCAATACCCTCTCTTAAACCATACTTTGGAAAATTTCCACTTCCATATTTATATTTAGATAATGCAGATTGTGTTTCTGGATACGTTGAGGTTTTACCCCTTACACCTTTATCTACAAAAGTCCCATAATCTTCCATTAGAAAATCTAATAAGAATAAATCTTGGCTTTTATCAAAAGTGTAAGCAATAGAATTATCTAAATCACCACCAGCTTTATTGCTACCATATTTATTTACATCATTTTTTAGATTGTCTTTTGATGCATCAACTACATATTGAGCAAAGGCTTTTAAAACATCATCTACATTTTTAAGTTCCATTAGCAGATGTATATATCATTGTAAATTAGTATATCCATTGTTGATGACCAACCAGCAAGTTGGTTTTCAAACCTGTCGTGAAATGGTATTAAGCTTGGGTTTCCATCTAGTTGGTACTTATCTTGGTGTAGCTGTCCCATTCTTAACCTTTGTATCAGCCTATTCAAGACCGCTAGTTGAGTGTTTAGGATATCCTGCTCATTATCATTACCAGTGAATCTATCTGTCGTTACATCCTTTGATTGGTCTACAATATCACAAGCTAGTATGCTTATATTAAACCTCAAAACATTTTCCTCAACACTAACACTATTTACAATCATATGAGCCAAAGGAAATATGTCTTGCTTGTTTAAATTTAGTTTACTTATATCACCAATAGATACAGTATTAGTATTTACATCTAGTAATAGTTGGTCTTCTATTGTTGAGGTTAATTGGTAATATCCCCTTACTGCTTGATTGCTCATTTAAAATTTTGTTTAATTCTTTTTGATTCTACTTCTGCTTTGTCTTTCATAAAGGATAACATCATAAAACACTCGTGTACATTTAATTTAGTGATATCTTCATATCTTGTAATGTCTCCTTGAGCAAGTCCGTAAATTGAGTTATACCATCCCCATTTGGTTGTGAATTGAGAAACCTTGTCAAGGCTTGCTCCTCCTCCTTGTCCAAATAATTCATCATAGTTTTCGACAAGTCTAGTCCTAAATTCCACAAAAAAAAAATTGATGACAAGACTGCATCCATAGGCATATCTAACATTACATCATCAGCACCTACTTTGTATTCTTCTATAATGTATTTTTCTTTTATCTTGTTTACTACTGGTCTATATAAAACAGCCATAGCTTTTTCTATGTTTTCCCAATCACCAATAAAAGTATCCAGATCTATATACTCACCTAAAGTTAAATCATCAAGCTGTGGATGAAATCCATAATTTATTTTGTCTAATTTAAAGCTTGTAACTAGGTTAGGCTTTTGTTCAAACATTTCTGTAAGTGTTTTTACTATTAATTCAGTATCATTAAACTTTAACCTCATTACCTCATCTAATTTCATATTGCAAAATATCTCTATAATCTTTGCATTTAAAAACCCCTCGTCCTCTACAGCTTTTTGTATTTTAAGAAAGTGCTTATACTGCCTTAAAGTAATTTCGCTTAAATCTGTTGGGATTGTAATATTGATATTCATACTTATATAACGTTTTTAAAATGGTTTTTTATACTAGAGTAAATATAATAAAAAAAGGCACACCATTTACGATGCGCCTCTTACTCAAAACTAACTTATACTAAATGTTTTTATTGATGTTATATGGTGTTATTCTATCTTTCATTATTTCGCAATAGGTTTTATCAATATCATAACTAACTGTATCAAATCCCAAATCATTTGCAACCTTACTTGTTGTACCACTTCCACCAAAAACATCAATAATCAAATCACCTTCGCTTGCAGTAGTTCTAATTATTTTGTTTATTATTTCCTCTGGTATTTGGCAGGGGTGTGCTGTTTTTTCCTTGCTCACATTTTTAACTTGGTTAATGTTCCACCAATCATAAAGCTTTGCACCCGTTTTCCCCTCTGAAATTCTCTTTATTATTCTTTTGTCTTTGAGGTTTTTATAAGGTTGTCTAACTTTTCTAAAGTCTGGTTTACATCCCCACCAACTAATAACTCTACTTTGTTTTCCCGTGTTACTATTGTAAACCCAACAAACAACTTGTTCACATTTCTCTTTAAATGCTTTAGGTAGTATGTTAATAGTTTCTTCTGGGTAGTGTATAATAACACAAGGCATAGGAATTTTAGAAAGTAATTTAATATAATCATTCTCACTCATTCTATCTTTGTATTGGTTATATGAATAACCTTGATTATATGGTGGATCTGTAATTGTTAATCCTTTTGGTATTTCGCAATCTCTAAAATCTTTATTTATTATTTTAATCATATTTATATACTTACTATTAAATCATACTTGCTTCGTGACAAGCACCAGAACAAACTCCGGGCTTATCTATTTCTGTACCACACTCTGTGCATTCATAATCTTTGTACTCTGGGGGGCTATACCAATCCATAATATTCTGTTTTAAGTTTACCATTACGGTAATGTTCTACAATTACACCAGTGCTTAAAGCTATTACCTTATATGGTCTGATGCTTCTTTTTACTAAAATTCTATCTATTAATTTCTTCATCTGTTTGTTTTTAAAAAAAAGTGGGTAGCTTCCTATGTAACCTCGCAACGACCAAGTTTAGAGTTATCGGATAACTCCCACCTTTTGCTTATTCATTAAATTCTGCGTGTTCTAAACACTCACCGCATATTTCATCACTTAAATAAGATGCTTCAGCATCGCAACAATCACTAAACATCTTTTTCATTCTTGTAAGATTGCATCCATAATATTAAGTAGTTCGAAGCATTTCTTTTATCAAACCCAAATTCATTCACGAGGTAAGGTGTAGCTCCAAACATATTTGTAACTCCGCTATCTCTTAATTCATTCAAGTATGTGAATACTTCTTTTACTTCTTCAGTGATTTCCTTTGCTATCTTTTTTGCATTAAATTTCGTGTCTTCCATTATCTGTTTTGTTAAGGAGGCTTTTACACCCCCAATAGTTATTAATTTATGCAAATTGTCTCATACCCCAATCACAAGGATTAAGACCATCTATTGTACAAGTACCATCTTCAATCCATTCTTCAACGTATACATACTCCGCAGAATGATCTGGAAGCCCTTGCTTTTCAAATACAGTCGTATACTCTGTATCACTGCTAAAACTTTGGTGCGGTGCGTAGTTCTTGTTCTCTAATGCTTTTCTTACTTGCTTGAAATTGTAATTTTTCATAATATCTGTTTTGTTTTGATTAATATACCACAATATACAACTTTATTAACATATAAACAAATTTGTTTTAGTGTAAAGCATATTTACCAAAGTTTGGTCTGCTTAATATTGAGTAGGTTGCGTAACGGCAAGGGTCAATAATATGGTTATTTTTATCCTCTGGAGTATTAGTCAACATTCCAGATTTATCCTCTTTCCATTTGTAATTCCTAAACTCACTTATCGCATTTGTTGAGGTTGATAGTATATGTATCTTATATCTCTTTAATAAATCAATACCGGCATTCACACTATCCTTTCCCTTTATACTAGAAAATATATTATGTCCCATTGACCGAAGTTCTGAAATTAATCTAGGTTCAGCACTATCCGCATATATGGGTTTGCTTGTTAGGTTTAATTCTTTAAGGAAGTTATTTATATCACTCGTTGTCATTTGAGTTCTATATAGATGCTCTTGAATATAAAGATTATGCCCTTGGCTATAAACAGCAACAAAAGTACTCGGGTCATTCGTGTAACCAAAATCCATTCCATATGCAATTAGTTCTGCTTCTTGTGGAATCTGGAGAACCTCAACATACTTAAAGATAGTGCTTCTGCTCGCAGCTCTTTCACCTAATCCGTATATCTGCCAATACTGTTCATCTGTATCTCTTAACCTTTCTATCTCATTTCTTATAGATGCTTCTATAAAAGGGTTATCCAGATAGGTTGTTTTAAAGAATACACAATCATCTCTAGTAATTAGTTTATCATATATCCAATGGTATTCATCCGATGGATTAAAGTCAAGTATTATTCTATCCTGTGTTCTAAACAACAACTGCTGCATATCTTCATAGTACAACTCATTCCCCTCGTTAACGAATAGCAAGTCCCTTTTCCGCCCTCTAATCTTTTGAGGTTGGTCTAAAGATATAAATTCAACTAGGTTCCCAAAGAGATGATATTCAGAGTTAGACTTGTTATGGTACTGCTCACTATAACAATTATAGTTTTGTAGGATAGTCATAAAATCCCTCATCACTGTTGCCCTTAAGCTAGGAAACGATTTCCGGCAGATGGTTATAATCTTATTATTGTTTTGAGAACAATAGTTAAATATAATCCATAAAAGAATATTGTAAGTCTTACCAGATCTTGTTCCACCTTGTTCAACTACAATCTTTTTATCTGTATTAGCTAAATGCTTATAGACTATGTTAGTCTGTATCTTCGGTTTTATCAATTATCTCTATTTGAAAGTTAGTAGGCATACCATCTGCTCCGGTAATTTCTTGCCTTTCAATGTATCCTCTTTTCTTACCTTTAGTCTTTAAATAGAATATTGTAGCAGCAGTTGAGTTATCTGCTATCTGTTTATGTAATTGGCTTTCCGCAAAATCTAATGCTACGTTTTCAATATCTCGGACTTCTATTGCAAATGCTTCATCTTCTTTAAGCCATTTATAATATGTTGATCTGGGGATAGATGCTTTCTTACAAGCTACTGTGACCACACCTAAACTTTGCTCAAGTGCTTTTAATAGGCTTTCCTTTTTTATGTGTCTACTTTCGTTCATATTACATTGTTAGTGTTATTCCAAATTCTGAATTTTTTCTTTTTATTTTAGCAATCATACCGGGATACAGATTAATTAGTTTTTTAATACATTCTTTTTCCATATTTACTGTTCTGTAATCTTTACACCCACCATCTTCTTTATAATGGTAATTAGACCAATATAAATACTTTATCCCTAGAATACCACCTTTTTCTTTTATATGCCTCAAGCATAATTCATAATCTTCTTTAACCTTAAATTCTTCATTAAACATATATTCTTTGTCATTTACAATTCCCATAATAGAGCCTAGTGCATAAGTCTTAAACATAATTGGTTTATAACTATATGCAGACCTTGTGCTATTATCAGTTGTCACTCCCCAAATTTTATAATTTAATTGTTCGGTTAAATCAAAATACTTTGTAAATTCATCAATCCAAAAATCTTCATTTATTAATGATATATGATTAACATTCTTTTCATTTCTTTTTACAAATCCTAATTTTTTTATATCATCATCAAGCATAACCACTCTGGTTTCATCTGTGTTATTTAATATCCAATTTCTTGTTTTTGTTATTCCTTGTATTTCATTAGGTATTGCCACCACATTTTTTACTAAATCTTTATATTGATGATATTCACTTTTTGGCACAAAAAAAGTAGCTGTGTTTTTAAATATTTTATTTGTAGTGGTAATTCCGGCTCTCCCTTTACTTGGTACTGCTATTAACATCTTTTAATCTTTTTTTAAATTCATCCCAATATAACACTCTTTCTAAACTTACACTTTCAAATGCACTTCCTTTTTTATATCCCCCATTGCGAACCATTTTCAATTTTAATGTTTCCTTTAATTCTTCCCAATCAACAGAATTAGGTTCTGCCATAATTAGTATATATTCTTTTGGGGGTTCTAGTTGTACAGATTGCGGTAATTCAATATCATCATCTTCTTCTAAATCATCAATTTGTTGGTCTAATGATAATTCTAACCCCCATTCTTCAAGTAAATCAGTATCCCACTCGTTGGCTAGTATATCCCAATCCCATTCACCAAAGCCTACATTATCTTTTACAATAAACTCTTTTTCTTGTTGTTCGGTAAGATCATCAGCTTTTAAAATATAAACTTCTTTTAGTCCGGCTTCCTTACAAGCCTTTAATCTCATATTACCACCCAACACTACCATATCTTTATTTACTACAATAGGGCGCAGCTTAAGCATCTTTGGGAAGTCTTTAATTGACTTTACTAGCTTTTTAAACTTATTGTCTTTTATAAACCTTGGATTGCTTTCATTTGCTTTTACCTTGCTAATATTTACTAGTTCCATATATATAACGTATTTAATTTTTGTTTTTATTTAGCTTTAAGTTAAGTAGTCTTTCTCTTATTGCTTTTCTTTTTTTACCCTTTGGTAATTTGTCTAATAGTTGTTGTAGCTTTTGTATTAGTTTCTTGCTCATAATTCTGTTTTTAAGATGCACAATTTATCACTTCGTATTCATTCTTTGGTTTCTGCCACTCAAAAGATTTTAATATCAATGCTGCCCTTTCATCATATACTTGCATTTGCTTTTCATCCAGATCTCTATATAGTATTTCGTTTTCAGTTAATACCGCTGTCGCTTTTCTTTTAAAGTCTTCTAAATCCTTTATATTTTCTTTTAACTTTTTTAATTTATCTTCGTGTCTTTTATTCTTGCTTTTTGCATTATAGTATCTGCTTTTATATAATACATATTTATTTACCATATTTTCTAAACTTGGTAATTGTTGGTAATTTTCATCCGCACTTATATTAAAATAAGTTTCCAAATTATCAAAATATTCTTTTCTATATGGCTTATAAAATTTAAACATTTTGAGCGCGTGTATTGCTGTTGCGTGATCATATGTTTTTAGTTTGGGCTGTGTTCTCATAAAACTTGAAATAGCACTTGGTCCCAAATCAAACTTTTCCTTTAATAGGTAACAGAAAAAAGCTCTATGCTCTATCACATTTCTTACTCTTGTTTTTTCAAATATATCTATTCCACTAATCTGTATTAGTAAGTCACTTATTTCTTTTGGTGTTTTTAATACCGGAACTTCAATTTTAGTTTCTTCCATTGCTTTGTAGTTTTTGTATGTATAATGCTGCATCCATTAATTCTTCTTTAAGGTGCTGCAAAAAATCATCTTTGTTATTGTCTTGTAAAGTTGTTTTGTATTTATCTATACCCACACAGCTTCTTACATCAAACTCTCTTTTTAAGTCTTCAACTATTTTGTCTTTCATTCTGTTCTTAATTTTAAAAGGTGATAACACTCTGCATATTTTTGTCTTGCTTTACCTTTGTATTCTTGTTTAAATAATTCGTATAGCTTTCTAGTGTATTGGTATTTTGTAATGCAATCTGCAAAATGTTTTTCTGCAAACTTCTTACCCTTACCCTTAAAGTAGTTAACATTGTCTGCGGTGTCACCCTCTATCATTTGTGAGTAAAAATTATACCTAGCTTCTTCTTCTGTAATATCTAATACGATCTGGTGCTTATAGTGATAGTTGTACATCAAGCAAGGGAATTGTTTATAGTCTTTATCTATTGATACAATCATCACTTCATCCCTACCTAAATCATCACTAATCTGCTTCCAGTACCTTGCAACCATATCATCTGTTTCAACACCGTAACCCCATATGCTATCGTATTGCTCTTTTACAAATTGGTGCATCTCATTTAAAAGCGGAGGTAGTTCTTGCTTCTTTCTATTGTCTTTGTACTTCTTTGTTATAAGCTTTCTAAAATTACCCTTTGAACCACTAAAGCAAAGCACCTTATCAATGGTGTACTTTTCTTCCAGATCGTTTACAATTTTCATAAACTGTTGGTCAAATTTATTTCTAGCATCTACAATATTTGTATAGTACTTTTCATCCTCCGGAGTTTCTCTTTTACGATAGCAACTCGCAAAGATTAAACTATCCGCATCTACTAATAAAATCATATCTCTGTAAGTGTTTCCTTTATCATCTTTAGGTGCATCTTCTGCATCTTCTTTTGCTCTTTAGTAACCATTTTTATAATAGATGGTAAGTCTCTAAAAAGCTGGTCAGCATCCATTACAAGTGTTTTGTCTTCATCTACATTACCGTAACCTATTACAAGTTCACCATCAGAACAATGTAAGGTATGAGTTTCACCTACGTATGTATGATTGGTGATGATTTCATAATGTTCCTTTTCATCTAGTTGCTTGTAAAGTACTGCAATTAGTTCTTGTTGTTCTTCCATTCTTGCTTGTAGTCTGTCTACCCTGTTATCTTGTCCCATTTGTCTATTGTTATGTTAAGTTTTAAATAATTTCTGTTCTTCGTTTCTTTTACTTGGTAGTTAATCGATATGTCTGATATAGATGTGTCAGCCTCTGTATAGTACTCTATTTGTTTTTTTAGCTTTTCCCAAGCCGCTTCGTTAACTTTCATATTAAAAGGATTGTATTATAAAAGCATCATCATCTATTTTTATAAACATTGTATGCCATTCAATAGCTGCTTCATTTGGGAATTCTTCTTTATCATAATCTAACCAGAATTCTTCTATGTTTTCATATTCAACATAATCGCAACATAATGCTATCACATCTAATTCTATTTCCTCATCGGTGCTATCTTCATATTCTTCTAAAAAATTAAATAGTGCTTTTTTTCCGGTGCTAGTAAAATGGTGCTCTCTATCCATTTGATAAAATGCATCTTTAAATTCATAAAAACTAATTGTCTGTTTCATCTGTTTTGTTTTAAAAATTAATATAACACAATATAACACTTATTAACTTATAAACATAATTTAAAATGGTTTAATATTTATATTAATTATACTTGCATCTTTTTCATTTATTAAATAAACATCTTTTAAAAGCCTTTTTTTTGTCCACATTGTAGTGTCTGGACAATATTTTTTTACCGGCTTTGGCATCTCTAAAGTATTAAGCCAATACATAAAGTTTCCTTTGGGGTCATTTACAAAATATAATTTTACTTCATCATCCAGATCCATCAACGCATCGTACTTGTCTTTTTCAAGCATCTTTTCCTCATAGTACTTATTGCGGAATTTCATCTCTATAACGCAATTTTTTCCTTTAGGTGTTTTTCCTTTTGCATCGTATCTACTGTAACCCTCGCCACACCATTCTAAATCCCAGCCATCAAGGTTAAGCAGAAATACAACTGCTTTCTCCCATTCGTTTATTGTTTTAATTCCCATTGTTCCAAATTATGTTTAATTGTTTTATCCATAATTTTATTTTGGATGGATTGCAAGTGCAAGGTTTTTGGTATTTATGTTTATAGTAGGTTGCGTGTAACTGACAAATCAATTCAAACTCCTTATGTTGTAATGTGCTTTTTGGTTCAGACCTAAAGTTGCTCCAGCTTTTAAAATCTTCTTTATTAAATTTTACCATCTATCAATTTTTATTTCATTTAACTTTTTTCTTCTGTTATTGCAATCACATTTAGTTCCTCTGAATTTGTGGTATTTATTCACTAGGTATTTTATACCAGTATATTTAGTTATGTAATAAATAATATTTCCTAGTTTCATAATAGTTTCTTTAGTTTGCTTTTGACTTTGTTATATGTATTATAGAGAGAGTAATAATGTATCATACTTTTTCTAGAAAATTCAGCAATGCTTTCACCCTCATTAATTATTTCAAAGACCTTTCTATCATACCAAAACATTTTTGATAGTTCTTCTTGTATTTTATTATATGGTTCTGTAAAATTTACATCCGAGGTTGTTAATTGAATATCATCCATAGAAACCATAGTAATGTTTTTACCCTTTCGTTTTAAATCATAAAACAATGTTCTTAATGTCTTGAAGATGTAATAATAATTTATTTCTTTTTCATTGTACATTATATCCAAACCCTTTTCAAGCTTTATTTGTATTTTATAATACATTTCTTGAACCAGATCTTCTGCAACTTCTTGTTTGCAACCAAAGGATAAAACTATTTCAAGCCATTCTTTATGCTTTTCAGCAACTAAAATCATTGTTTTTTGTACCATATCATTTTAACGGGTCATATAAATCATTTACTATTGTTGGCAATCCTTTTTCATTTACTTCAAAACTAAATGTATCAAAACAATATCCTCTGCTTCTTCCACACTTTACTGTAACCCAATCTTTGTTTACAGTGTTAGCTTCTAAACTTATAACTGTCTCCGCTTTCTTTTCTAATGCTGAACCTAAATGTCCGGTTCCTAACTTTTGACTTCCATAATTTTGATGTATCACACAAATAATGTGAACGTTCTGCTGTTGGCTTAATCTCATTAAAGCACTTACCAAATGGTTACTTTGTTCTATATTGTTTACATCCCCACACAAGTCCGCAACCCCATCAACAATAACCAGAGATGGTTCCTTAATGTTTTCCTTTAAATAGTATTCAATAAATTCCAATCGTTCTTTATAACCTATTGTACGCAACGCAAAGGTATGGTACTTATCCTTTGGTATGTTGCTATCCATATCTAATGGTCTGCGGAATACCTTACTACAATGCCAAGCTCCTTGTTCTGTGTCTATATGTATCAGTTCTCCAGATCCACGAAATCCTTTAATGTCTCCACCATAAATGTTTGAACCACTTAAATATGCACTAGCTAATAATGATACAAAAAATGTTTTCTTTGTTTTTGGTGGTGCAGTAATAACCGATAGGTTTCCATAAGTTCCTAATGCAATTGGTATAAGACTATCACCCTTATCCGATTTTAATACCTTTTCTCCATAGCTTAAACATACTGGAGGGTAATCTATTTTTTTATTAATATCAATATAACAACTGTCTGCTATAAATTCCATTAACATATTCTGCTCTGTTTGTTTTTCTGTCATTTGCTAAATATATAAAAAAAAGGTGTAAGTTATAAACTCACACCCTTTTTAAAATTAGTTTGATTAAAATGGTAAATCATCACTTGCTGGCTCTGTTAAATGCGTTTTAGTTGCATTCACATATTCTGGTTTGTCTTCACGTTCAGCAAGTACAATTTTGCTATCTGTCCAAACAACCTTTCCGTTTCCTAGATAGTTTCTAGCCACCTTTGCTTCCCTTTCTTCTTTGGTTTGATTATCCATTACCGCAACGTTATTACCGTACCTTGTTTCATCATTTACAGAAATCGTGATGTTATAGTAAACGGCTCCATCCTTGCCCTTTATAAATTTTTCTTTGGGGAGCTTATCCACCCTAATTGAAGCATTGATTATTGCACTCATTGTTAATATATTTAGTTATTATTAATATTTATTTTTGGTAATTCTTGCTCTGTTTGAAATCTAAAAAATCTCACCGATGGATTTCCATCAATAAAATAATTCCAAGCTTTTATAGTCATTCCTAATATCCAGTAAAATCCTAATGGCTCTTTGTTAATTTTTGCTTTATATAGCTTGCTATAAAGATAACTTGTTGCAGTATCTTGAGTTCTATTTAATCCATAAATATTTTTTATAAATTCATAAACCTTTAGATCTGGATACTTTCCTCCTATCATATAAACTAGATAGCAAAAATTTGATTTGCTTAAAACTTTAATTTCAGATTTTACATAAATATTTGTAACATCTAAAACAATTCTATATAGCCAATCATAATTTTCTTTACAATAGTTTAATACTTGTTGGTTAGTTAATTGTTCATCCCTACTATAACTCATTGGTGAAGCGGCTTTTGAACCTTTACCTTTATACTTATATATTAGTTTTATAAAAGTAGCTAATAAATTACCATTTTTAAAACCATTTATTGAAAGCACATCGGATGCACTTCTATTTTTACCAGTATCATATGTAGCCATTGATTTTTCTGCAACTCCTTTTACAACTGGAATATGATATGATTTACCAGATTTAATAATAGCCATTAATCTATGTTGTCCATCTGTAAGTTTCATATTTTTATCAAATACAATGCTTTCACCATTTTCAATAAATAACCCCTTATTCATTTGTTGGGTTAAAAAACTAATACTGCTTTCAGATTCCTTTCTGTTTTGTGTATTAAATCCTAAATAGTGTTTTGCTATTTCCGGAGTAATATATACCAAAGATACTGATATATCACTTTTCTTTTTTGTTACATTACTGTAACCTACTCTGTTTAAAATTTCTGTTCTCATTTTGTTAATTATTTATTTAGTTATTATTTATTTTAATTTCTGTTATTTTTTTTACTGAATACCCATTGAGTAATAAAAGATTTTTAGCCTTTTTAACCTCTCTTTGTTTTATTCGGTAGTGCTCGAAAATTTCATTGCTTATTGCCATATTATTTGCTCTTTTTAAAATCATCGCTTTCGTCTTCGCCAAATACACCCAACTCGTAAAAGCCTGTTAACTTAAGAACCGATCTGGACAAGGCTCTTTTTTCTGCCATCTCCATTACATAAAATGAGTTGCAATTTCCGTCTTTATAACTTGCACCTTTTAATGCACTTCCAAAGGTTTGTATTTCTACACCCTCTTTTTTTGCATAGGCTTTTACAACCGCAAAGCTAGGTTCACATTTTACAACCTCGTAATTGATTGATATGTTTTCTTTTGCTGCAATACGTTCTATGCCTTGTCGAGTGATAATAACATAGTGTTGATGTTTATATACATCTGTTTTTTCTAATTCATACTTTTTGTATAAATCTAATAATTTTTCTCTATCCATTTTGTTTAAGTATTTGTGAAACTTCTATTTGTGCTTTTAATTCTTCTATTATATTACATAAGGCTTCTATTCTATATGTATACTCGTCAAATTTACTTTCAGCGGTTTCTTTTGAAAAATTAGTCCCCATTACTGAATATTAATTAAGGTTGATTTTGCAATATCTAATCTTTTATTAATAGATAATTGTGTAAAGGCATCTAGATTAATTACCGCAAACCTTAATTGGTTTTCCAGATCTTTAATCTCTTGTTTTAAATCGTGTTTCTGTGTTCTCATTCTGTTAAGTTTAAATTAATAATAAACAAATATACAAAAAATATGTTAATAACTTCTTATAAAAGCAAAAAAAAAGGCTTAACATAAAGTCAAACCCCTTTTTCCTTAACAAAACAGAATAGTCAAATGTAAGTATTTAAAAACTATCTACCAACTCTTTGTAATGTTTTATCATATCTATTAGTTCATCATTAGAATACTTTACAGTTTCTTTTGATTTTATATATAACTCCTCCGCAGTACCATAACCAAATTTTTCATCTAGGTACTTACCAAAAATATACTGTTCGCCTGATTTAAACATATTACAGCCGATGCACTGCACAGCTACATTGGTTTCTAGCCATCTGGTTGCATAGTGTTTTCTGCTCTGAAAGTGTCCGCATTGCATACCTACCTTATAATGTGAAACCTTACCACAAGTAAAGCAAGTAACATTACCAATATGGTCTGCATCTTTTAACCTTATGTATTGGCTAAATATTGCATCTAGTTTTTTAACAATCTTGGATCTGGATAGTTTAGATGGCATTTTATGGATTTAATATATTTTGATTTTAAAATAAATAGTAATAACTTTGAACTTTTTTATTACTTCAAATATAGAAAATAAATACCAAAAAATATACCTAGAAATATACCTAAAAATATATCTAAATAAAAGATAAAGATATACGGAAAATAATCTATTTTGTTTTTGAGATATGTTTGTATTTTTCCATCCCCCGACTTCCAAAGTAGGCAACATAAACGACAATTAAAAGAGATTTAAGCAATTCTATCCACTCAATACCTACTAAAAAATCTATCTCAAGGCTATCCATAAGAATTAATAACCAAGTTGATACCGTAAGAAATATCAACATCATTGGTCTTGTGTTTTTTGAAAGCCAACTATCGCTGCTCATATCTGCAGACCATCTTTCAGAAACCTCTTGCATTTCTATAATATCGATTTCAAGAAGTTTTAAAGCTTCTTCTTTGTCTTTAGGAGGCAACTGCTCATCTTTACTTATAAGTCCGCCTACCAGCTTTAAAAGACCAGCATCAGGTACCAGATCACTCACCCCACTTAATATTTTCGGTGCAGTCTTTGATAAAAATTTACCTACTCTAGTATCTTTAAACTTTTTTTTGCTTTTTCTTTTTTCCATTGCTCTTATTTAGTAACCACCATTTTTGTAGTGTGTAGCCAATTGTTACCACAAGAAGTAAAACTTTTAATACTACATCTACGTTTGTCATTGAAAATAAAAATGTTCCTAAATTTATTAAAAGTGTTTTGTAGTCTGTTATCATTTTAGCAAGATTTACAATTAGAATAGGTATGATATATACCTTGTCTTTTAGTTACTAATATTTGTTGTCTGTTGTCTTCTTTTTTATAGGATACGTGTAACCATTTTGGTTCATTTCCAAATTCCCAAATAAGTTGGTCAAAAACTAAATTGTCTTTTATCCAATAAAACATCTCTAAATTAGACTTACCGCCCATACTTGTAATATCAAATGCTTCACCTCGTAGATGGCTGCTTCTTGCAGCGCCTTTTAAGGCAGTATTAAGTTCTAAAGACCTAAACATACTATTAACTTTAATTGGTGCGCCTACCCACTCCCTAAGTGGCTCAAACACCTTTTCAGCTAGTAGCTGCATATTCTCAACTTGTTCATCATTTGGTTTATTCTTTATACCGTATTGT
>Ga0208814_1000941_pt1 | contig 14809 bp, 16 predicted proteins | sample MalvirAntarct_55_FD_184253 | JGI IMG/M metagenome (GOLD analysis project Ga0208814, IMG submission 184253) | Marine viral communities from the Global Malaspina Expedition - Malaspina viral metaG Antarct_55 (SPAdes) (version 2) | ecosystem: Environmental > Aquatic > Marine > Oceanic | place...
GCTCCACTAGTGATTAAAGAAGCTGCTCCACTAGAGCCAACTGCAACACCTACACCGTCTATAGCTACTGCACCTGCTGCATTTATATCAAATGTTCCATCTACAACAAACCCAACGTTAGCCGCTGCTGCTGCTGTATCTACAGTCGTAATTGTAAGTGTACCGTTTGTTCCGGCAGCAAAAGTTACAGTATCTCCAGTTGAAGGAGTAAACACCAAGTTTGAAGCAGCTGCATTTCCTAAGTTTAACCCATCTAGAAATGCAGATAACCAAAATTTACTTGATGTTCCTAATTGACCTTCACTATCTGAGCGAGGTACTATATTTTTAGTCGCCATATTGTTTTTGTTTTATTTTTTTTATTAACTAATGTATTTTCTAACAACAGTTGGTGTAGCTTTTTCCGTTATCTCAGCTTCAATTCCACTCTTATAAACATTTACTTGATCTGCACCAATCAATCCTTGAACCCAACCATCTACATCTGATTCTGTTACATCTGAAAATGCAGTAAAACTAGAAAGATCTGAAGTGTCTATATCTGAAACACCAGTTGATGATGCTGAATTTTTTGCTGCAGTATCATCTACACCTTTTAGTTCCCAGTATACTTTAAATATTACATCTGATTCACCACTTTTTGTTGGGTAGGTGTCTACAGTTTTTGTGTCCCATGTATATGTTATTGCCATTGTTTTATTATTTTATTTTGGTTGTATATCTCCGTTAGCATCCACTTCGTAGTACCCCTCTTCTTTAGGTACTAATGCAGGCATGATATCACTGTTAGTGTCAAGATCCCAAGTATCATTAAAATCATAACCTATGTTTAGTGCTTGTAGTTGTCCACCACTAAGCTCCCACATATAATCTTCTATTGCTGCTGCTGTAGCACTAGGGAATACAGCTAAACTTAATCCTAAACCCGGCATTAATATCCAAAGTAACAGATTACACCACCATCATCATCTGCAGAAGGAGTTATTGTTGTCCATCTACCTACTATTGTAAGACCTTTAGGATATATGACACCATCGGCTCTTGTACCTCCAGCACCATGAACTTCATCAAGAAAAACTAATGTTTGACTTGCTGTTGGGGTTGTGTCAGCTGATAAAGTTACTGTTGTTCCTCCTCCGTAAGCTGTAACAAAAACACCTTGCTCATTGTCTCCACTGTATATTGGAATAGGTGTTTCAGAGTCTACAGTTAATCCTGTGTTTTCTGCATCATTATCATTAACAATTAAAACGTACTGACCAACTTTAATCTTACTGTTTGCAGCTGATATAGTAACTATAGCACCTGAGTTGGACCCAGTTGCAGCAGCAGTTGTAACACCGTTGTGATTCATAAAACCATCAGCAGCACCCACTGCATCAGTACTTCCTGTTATATTAGGAAAACCTGCTCCAGATGAAACTCTTTTTTCTGACACTAAAGCTGTTGGTGTGCTATCTGACAAAAATTGAATAGCAGTTATCACCATACCTTTGGGTGGAACTACTGGCTTTGCGACATTACTAACAACACTACCTAGCTGCCCAAAGTTATATGCTACTGCACTTGAATTTATACTCATTGTCTTTTTTGTTTTATTTGTTAGTTTTATTTAGGGTCAAAACCACCTAAGTTAAAATTACCACTAAGTATATCATTACCTGATGACTCAAAGTTTTTAGGGGGTTTCTCTTTTTTTCTTTGATCTATTAATTCAGATTGTTGAGATGCTTGAATTTTTGTTCTTTCATCTTTACGATCTTCTTTTTCTTTTTCCCTGTTTTGTATACCGGAAGTTTCCATTTGCTTTAACTGTAAGTTATATTGAAACTCTAATTCCATTAATTCTTTTTTAGCAAAAACTTCTTGTTGCATTTTTTGAGATTCTAATTGAGCTTTTAGTTGTTCTAACTGACTGTTAATTTGTATTAGTGACTGTTGTTTCTGAACTTCAGCTTGTGCCGCTACTTGTTGTGCTTGTGCGTTTGCCTGTGATTGAGCTTGAATGTTTTGTTGTTGAGCTGCTTGATCTCTTTCAAACTTCTTTTTTCTCCTAATTTTAAGTAATTGATTAGCTAGTTTTACGTTTTTAACTTGTCTAAGATCTATAGCGTCTTCTAAATCTATACTCTTTTGAGCTACAGCAACTTGAATATTGTTTTCAAGCATACCTTTTTCTTCTTCATCAGGTTCAAGTTCTATAAATATTCCAAAGTCGTGTATGTGTAGATTTTGTAGTTCATCTAATGTGGCAACATTATGAACACCTATGCTTTGTATAAAAGCATCTCTTGTAGGGGAGTATTCTAAAACATCAGATATTCTAAGGGATAAACATTCAGCAGTTTCTGCTGTTAAAAATAAACCTGATTGTAATATATGTCTAGTTGCAGTATTAGAGTTTGCTGCTGCTAATTTCTGTACACCGACTAAAGCATTTTTGTCTGGTGTACTACCATCCCTAGCCTCGTTTAAACCAGTTACATCCCTTATCATTTGTAGATAATAGTTGTAAGTCTGAATAAGTGTTTGCATTTTTTGACCACCACTACCACTAGAAATTTCTTGAATAGGTACTTTACCCGGATTCATATCTCCTTCTGATGTTAATGATCTACCTATAATACTACCTGTTTGAAAAAACATGTTTAATGCTTCTTGAGGATTGTAGTTTGTTCCGTTACCTAAGTCAATTTCAGCAATACCGTCAGCGTCTAAATAAACACCATCAGGGATTAACCTTGACATTACTTGTTGTAGTTTTAAATGGGTTAACTGAATCATATCGGCAAACCCAGTTATTCTACCTACTAAAGATTCTATTTTTCCTTTGTATAATCTAGGTGCAACAATAGCGTAATTCATCTTTACTTTAGAGTTATCACTTTTGGGTCGCATCATATTTGTTGCCATCTCCCACTTTAATAACTTTTTAGTACCAAGGACTAACACTCCTTCATATAACACCTCAACAGATCTAGATATTTTTTCAAACTTATCATCTAAAACTTCTGATGGAGGATTAAAAGAATCATCTTTAACTAATATTTTTGAAGATCCTGTAGCAGTTTGTTTTATCTTATAAACCTCATTCATGTAGGTTTTATAATTAAAATATAAAACGTCTATCTGATTGTTATCACTTTGATTGTACTGAGATCTACTATTAGGTATCGATGTATTATTTGGTTGTTTTACTATTTGTTCTAAGTCCTCATCACTAAGATTAGGAAATTCTGTTTTTAATTCATTTACAGGTATTGTTTTTAATTCTCCAGCATAATAAATATCTTCAAAATAAGGAGACTCACTGTAAGAGTAAACTAAATTAGCAGGATCAACATACTCTACTTTAATCCCTTCTGATTGACTAAAAGTGTTTTTAACACAACCAATTCCAATTACCGTAAGATCATAATAAAACCTTTTCTTTGTTAACTCATATTTATTAGAATTAAACAATACACTTATAGCTTGTTCTTCTGCTATCTCAATGGATTGTTTATAAGTCAACTGCATGTGTAATGCTAACTCTTCTTCTGAATCAGGTAATTTTTCTTCAGGGGTGTTTGCTAAATCAACACCAAAAGCTTGTTTTGTAAAAGCATTTAATTCTTTAGTTCTCATGTCAGCTAATAAGCCTTCCATGTATTCTGTTCTTTTACTAACTCCATAAGGGTCTTGAGAGAAAGCCTTTACATCGTAAGTTCTTTCAGCAATACCATTAACAACAATATCTACAAACTTTGGAATTATAGGTATTGGTGTCCAGTCTAAATTAAGATAAGATAAATCACCGTTTATAGATAACTCATCTTTATATTTTTGAATAGATTGTTCTCCTCTAGCATACAACCTTAATCTGTGAAAATTATCAAAGTTACTCCTAAACCTATCACTTCCATAATCAGTGTAGTAGAACCACTCGTTCTCTATAGCTTTAGCTACTTTCAAACCATACTCTTGACTCATCTTTTCAAGATCACTTGCTACTTGGCTTGGAAAATAATTTTTAATACCTGATTGAGCCATATTGTTATTTTATTAATTTAGATGATGTTCCTTTGTTTTCATACTTAGCAAAACCAACATTAAATTTATTTTTTTCTTTTTTAACACTTGGAGAGTATAGATTTTTATTACAAGCCATAACCGCTAACCCACTACTTATTGAAGCATCAAACTTGGTTCTGTTGTTTATATCAAATCTTGACCAATCATTTAATGTTTTATTGAAATACATGCTACCGTAATCTCCTTGATCTTTAATACCAACATGACCTTGTATATACATTTCAATAGCTGCTGCGTGAGCTTGCTTTATATCTTCACTTGAATTGGGTATACCACCTATTTCTTTCTCTGTAGTTGATAACTTATTCCATATTTTATCAGGTCTATTCATCGAATACCCCCTGTAACCTCTTCGTTTTAAATAGTATAATAGCCTTGGTTTATTATTCTCTGCTAAGATAGGCATTCCGTAAAAAACTAATGCCATTAGAACATCTTCAAAAAATATTTCAGCGGTCTGTGGTCTAGCAATGTATTCTAAAAAAAATTGATTTGGCGGAGCATCCTCCATAGAAAATTTTGTTAACCCATGAAGTGCACCTTTAGAACCTTGTCCGTCTACAGTTCCTGATATGTCATAACTATCGCATCCAAAAGCACCCATATATTCATTTCCGGGTTTTTTACCTTGTGATGTTTCTATTACTCTGTTTTGTAAATTAGCTCTAGGTATCCAGCTAATACTAAATCTTCCTTTTGGATCTGGATAAAATATAACTTTAGAATCTTTTATTCCACTTATCCATTGAAAATTACCAGTTGTAATTTTGTTTATGCTACCAACTCCTTCATTATAATCTATCTGTTCATATATTTTAGCTAGATTAAATATACTGTTTTTTGTCTCATCTCTAAATGCATGTTCCTCTGTTCTAGGGAATTGTCTGTAAAACTCATTTAAAGCATCAGGATCATTTTTTAAACCATCAACCTCATTCTGCCAATGCTCTAGTATTCCTATGTCTATAGTTTCATTATAAGGTCCTTTTATTTCTGTTTCAGGATTATCGAAGACTGGGTAACCATGTTTATCAATAAAACCTTCATAATTCCACTCCATAGGGATAAAAAGACTATAAAGACCTGAACTCGTTTGACCATTCCTGTTTCTTTTTACTACATTAGAATCTTTATATAGTTTCTTGAAATTTCCACCACCTTTATCTAATGAGTTAGAGGTGGATCCCATCATACACTTACCTATTATTCTACTACCTAATCTTAAGGTTGTTTTGGTAACCCTCCAGTTGTTGAGTATGTTGTTCGGTCTCTCCCATTTCCCTGATTCATCATGTACAAGGAGTTTAAGTTTCTCTCCGTCATAGGAGTTGTCACCGGTGTTCTTCCAATCGATGGTGGTGTCCAAGCCTTGTAGATCTTCCGGCTTGTCGGTGCTTGTAATACTCCGTCTGGTAAGTTTTGATGCTGGGACTCTGAATGCAAGTTCCGTTTTTGGTCTATCCATACCGTCTTGGATTGGCTTGAAGAAGAACGGGTAGTTGACGGATATTGGCACGACTTTGTCTGTAAACATTTTCTTAGCATCAGGACCGGACTTGGACAAGATGCCATAACGGGCATCGCTGGATATTGTTGCCAAGTTAACTGTTTCACCACTTGCCATGAAAGAGAACCCTGATCGTCTATTCTTAAGATAACACATTCCGTAACATCTTGTGTCGGATTTACATGCCTCCCAAAAGATGTAGAATAACCTGTTGGCTTCACGAAAGTCTGGTTTTCCGACATCAATTTTACTCCATTGCAAGTACATGTAATGAGCACCAGTAATGTAAGTAGGAACATTGTTGTTAGTGTAGTATAAACCTTCGTCTCTGGTTTTAAATTCATTTTCTATATATTCTATGTATTTTTCCTTAAAATCATTAGAGTAATTTTTCCAATCAAAGATTGTTTTAATTTTACTTAATTCTTTAGGGTACTCGGTATATTCCCAGCTATTACTTTTGAATTTTATTGTTTTCTCTATTTTTGGTAAAGCTATTTTAAGATTTTGTATTTCATAAATCTCACCAATCTTTCCTGTTTTACTAATTACAACAATATCGTGTTCCTTGTTATAACCGTACCCCCATTTCTTAGACTTATTAAGTCTTGATATTGTACTTAATTTAATTGGTTGAATAACCTTATATAAGGTTTGTTCATACATATATTATCCTTTTGTAAAAACTGCGTACTCTGCTTTTATAGTATTAGCTGTTGCTTGTAATTGTACTCCTACATCTTCACCAGCATGATTAAAAGGCATAAATAAAAACTCTCCAGCAGCTAAACGAGAAAAAGCCTCGTTATCTGTATTTTCTACATCTAAATTATCTGTAGATGCTGTAGTGCCATCTTGCTGAAATCCAGTGTGTTTTACATATAAATATTGAACAGCTGTTGCTGATGCACCTATTATATGACTTCCTCCTGCATTTGTGACCATTTCTATTGAAATACCTGATATCGGTTCTTCTACAGTTAAAGAATCTGTTATAGATAAATTTAAGCTATCAGTTACAGCATCTATACTTACTAATGTTAATGTAGGTGTTAATGTTGCCATGTTATTTATTTAAATTTTTTTATATTTTTATTAAGCTTCAAATATAGCTACTTCTAGCACAGGAGTTCCAGTAGCAGCATCAGCAAAAAGATTAACCGTTGATGCCCAAGGAAAAAATGCAAACTCTCCAGCACCTAAAAGCATATATTCATCTCCATTGTTAGCTTTTTCTATAGTTATTATCTCATTAGCTGTAGCACTTGTGTTTTTTAAATATACATAAGACTTTGTATAACTAGCTGCTGCTGCAAAAGAAGTTGAAGTTGTGCTAGTTGCTATTCTTTTAAACTGAACAGCTTTACTTATTGTTAAAGAATCTGTTACAAATAAACTTAAAGTCTCTGATGTAAGGTCTGTACTAGCTAATGTTAAAGTGGGTGTTAATGTTGCCATATTTTTTTATTTAGATCTTTTTTCTGCAAATCCACTAAATGACACATCTTTATTTGTATCAATAGGTATTTTGTTTTCTAGTATATTATTTTCTTCTTCAATTCTTTTAAGTATTTCAAACGCATCAAAGATAGCAAGTTTTTTTGTTGCTGCCGCATTTTTTAATCTATCAGCGGATATATCTTCATCTGAATCTACAATAGCTTCTTTAGCAACTTTAATTAATTCCTCAACTGCTACTTGCCCAGCTTGGATTATATTCTTCTTCGTTTCCTTGATATTCATATTTAATTGTAATTTGACTATTTAAAACTCTATATAGTCTTTCACCGTCAATAATAAATTCATAGGTACTCACAGGTGTAAAGCCAACCAAGTCACCTTCTTTTAAACCAAGATCTAAAAGATCTTTATTACTCTTTTTTAAAACACCTATGCATTTTTTTTCCTGTTCTGTAGAAAACTTATCTTCAGACTTTATAGGTTTTACAAAACAAAATCCATCTGAGGCAATCCACTTATTGTTTTTTTTGTAAGAAAATATTTGATCTTCTTTTACACAATAAGTATTTTCATCTATATAGCTTCTACTATTCTTTTCTTCAGACTTAACGTTATGCCATCTTCTAAATACATTATGATGAACTATTACTTCATCACCAACCTGTACTTTAGTGGGTACAGCTATAGGTATTGATTTTACTATAGCTATTCTACTAACGAATTGATGGTTGTATATCTCCGTATTAAGTATGAGATCCTTATCCCCTATTTTTTTTGTATTGCTATAACGAGATGACTTAGGTGATATTATGAAATCGTATATACTACGCATTAATATTCTAGATTATACTCTACAGATATAGCCATATTTTTGTTGAAGTTTTTCCAAATAATAACATTGTTATTTTTTTTTATAAAAACATCATATCCAGTATCTTCTTCGACTATATCACAAATCCTATGCCCTCCGTAGACCTCTTGACCTACGGAGTAATGCATGGATTCGTTCTTATAATCTTTACCAATACTAATTTTACGTATCAGCTTTGACATCTTCTTGTTCTTCTTCGATTGGAGTTATAGTACCGTCTTGAATATTTACATTCACTTTACCGTACTCTTTTTCTAGTTTCTCTTGAAAGTCTTTAAGACTTTTTTGAACTTCTGCAATTTGATGAAGTATTGCATGTTTTTGAGTTTCGATCTGACCAATTTGAGATTGACCATTGTTTATTTGTTTTACCAAATTTTGTATTGCTTCTAACTCTTCACTTGTTATTTTTTCTACTTTTGTATTTTCACTCATTCTTTTAAATTTAATTAAATTATACTTGTTGATATTACTATTACATATATAGTTTCTTTTTTAATTTTTTAAGTGTGAGTACCATCACCATCTTCTATTGTCCACCCCCTACCAACTAATGTTGTTCTAGCAGCTTGACCTGCTGAGTCTACTAAATTTGCAGAACCAAAGTGCGCTAGCACATTGTTTTTAGTTGATTGTGCTGCCCAACCTATAATAGTAGCTTTATAGTTAGCGTCTGAAAGACCAGAGTTCTCAAACATCCGAGCCATAGCCGTCACCTTACTCACATCCCAACTAGCAAGGTTTTGATTAAAAGAATTAGAATCAAAAAACATTAATTCCATATTCGTCACATTCGATACATCCCAAGAGCTGATATCTTGGTTGAAAGAAGTGTTACGAAACATACCACCTATGGTGGTAGCACTACTAGTATCCCAAGAGCTAATATCTTGATTGAAAGCACCTCTTGATACTTGGAAACAAGTAAACATATCAAGAAAAGATGTTACTTTACTTACATCCCAAGAGCTGATGTCTTGGTTGAAAGAAGTAGCTCTCGCAAACATTGAGTGCATATCCAAAACATTACTTACATCCCAATTACTAATGTCTTGATTAAAAGAGGTAGCAGCATCAAACATCTGATCCATATCCGTCACCTTACCAACATCCCAAGAACCAATGTCTTGGTTGAAAGAAGAAGCACCTGAAAACATTCCATTCATATCCGTCACATTACTCACATCCCAACTACCAATTCCTTGATTAAATGAAGTAGCATTTCTAAACACATTATCCATATCCGTCACATTACCTACATCCCAACTACCAATATTACCATTAAATGATGTAGCATCATTAAACATTTGAGATATATCTGTCACATCTGCCATATCCCAATTGTTTAATGTCTGATTAAATGATGTAGCACCAGTAAACATTTGTTTAGAGGTTAGAAGACCAGCTGTATTCCAAGAATTGCAAGGTTGATTAAATGAAGTTGCACCATTAAACATGTTTGAAGTATTAGTAACATCCACCATATCCCAAGAATTAATGCTTTGGTTAAATGAAGTTGCACCATTAAACATATAAGACATATTTGTAACTGAGCCAGTATCCCAACCATTTATGTTTTGGTTGAAAGAAGAGGCACCTCTGAAAATAAAACTCATAGTCGTTACATTACTAACATCCCAATTACTAATGTCTTGATTAAAAGAGCTAGCCCCACTAAAAACAGAACTCATATTTACTACATTACTAACATTCCAACCCACTAAGTTGCTAGAATTAAAACTAGAATTATTTAAAAAAGTATTAAGTAATTGAGCAGAACTTTGAAATGAAGGTGTATCACTTGCAGATATCTTTAACCCCTCTCCTGTAGCTGAATTCCCTTCATTTGAAAACTCTAAATTTTTCCATTTATTATTACCCCATTGTTTTATGTCAGTAACATTAATGTTATTTGTACCACCATCAGTCTTCAACGAAGGAAAACTAGTAAGTGATGCAGGTGTTATAGTTATTGTATAAGTACTTGAACCACTAGGACCGGGATTATCTAATTGAGAATAATCTCTAGATAAAGTTGTATTATTTGTTTGAGTTATACTTGTTCCGTCACCCCAATTTAAAGTAAAACTATATTGAGCAGAAACCCCGGCAAGAGCTATTTCAGCTTCAAATTTATTAAGACCTAATGCTTGACCAAAACCTGTAATTTGAGATGTTGAAAAACTGTGTTCAAATATAAAGGGTGTTGCTGTAAGTGGATAACCTCTATACTGATCAGATTTTGTTATCTGGTTTAAATTAGTTATAGTAGCACCTGCGTAGTCAGGGTCAAATGAATCTACATCCGAAGCTGCAATTAATTGAGAAAACTGAGTGTCTCCATCTACAGACCCATTACTACCTTGATCTATTGCACCTTGTATGGTAGTGGTATCACTACCATCTGTAGCACCAAACATACTAAAATTTCCACTAGTAGGTACACCCATATTACTTAAGTTTTTCCTCTATAGATATTAATCTTTTTTCAAGTTCAAGTATTGCTTTGTGCATGTAAGCAACAACACCCCTATCACTCATAGATAAATAACCTTCATTGTTTTGGTAAACCGCATGAGGTATTACCTCTTTAACTTCTTGAGCAATAAATCCTGATTCTTTTTCACCATCTTTAATGTAGTTGTAAGATGAAAATTGTTTTATAATTTCTAAACCTTCTTTTATTGGTTCTATTTCAGACTTTAATCTTCTATCCGATGTAGTTATAAAGTTAGATGCTGTTGCTGTTGAATGAACAAATAATTTTTCAGCTATACCTACACCTCCATCAACAATTAAAGCTCCTGAAGTTTTAGATGTAGTGCCAGTAGTATCATCTATATTTAAAACACCTGTAACCGTTAGATTATCACTAACTGTTGTTTGTGATGTTGCATGACCTATTGTCACAGCTGTACCGGACGTTACACCTAATAATATAGACCCAGCACCAGAACCACTATTTAACGCATCTATAGTTAATGTTTTAGCACTACTACTATTAGCAGTCATTGTTATATTTGTGGTATCCGTTGAGTCTATGGATAAAGTTGTTGCGTCTATTGTTGCTGCACTTGAGTTTATATCTAAACCACCGGTAGTTGTAAGTTCTATAGTGCTAGATCCAGAGTTAATATCTATACCTGCTGAATCAATAGTTGCTGCTCCTGTAGCGGTTAAGTCAAATGTTGTTCCAGCACCCATAACTATACCACCAGCATCTGAAAGTAACTCTATACTACTGCCGGAGCTACCTTGATCGGCATGTATTTTAATAGTTTCTGAAGTGCCACCGTTAGCGTGAAGTTTTATTGCATTAGCTGCATTTTCTGTAGAAGAAATATTAACTGAAGATCCAGTGGCTGTAATGTCAATATCTTCACCTGCTGCAGCACCTGACGCTAAAATATCTATACCACCTAATGTAGATTCTATTTTAATTGAATCTGAAGTGCTTTCATTAGAAATTATATTAACTGCTGATAGTGCACCAGATATATCTATATCCTCACCTGAAGCCCCTCCATTTGTAATGTCAATTCCACCAGCTGTTGTTTTAATTTGTAGGGCATCTGCTGCTGTTCCTGAAGAAGATAGTATTAAAGATGAATCTGTTGCACCTGCTAATGATATTGTAAAATCTTCAGCCGCACCATCTGTTGTTGATGTTATGTTTGCTGCTACCCCAGCATTATCTATAGATAATCCAACACTATCTATTTCGACAGCACCACCAGTATCTACATCTAATTTTAATACAGCATCTACATTTATACCACCAGCAGTTGATCTTAAATAAACAGCATCTGCATGACTTTCTGTAGATGTAATATTTACTGAAGATCCAGTTGCTATTATATCAATATCCTCTCCTGCAGCTGCACCTGATGCAAGTACATCTATGCCACCTGCAGTTGCTTCAATTACTATAGCATCACTACCATTACCTGTAGCATCTATATCTATTTTAGCAGAATTAATTTCAATTTCATCATCAGCATCAATATCTAATTGACCATCCGCACTAGAATTTATAAAAATAGCATTATCACGAAACTGCAACTTAGAACTAGTATTAATAGTTAATGCGGCAGCACTATGAGTTACAGTTACATTACCATTATTAAAGTTAACTACTGAGCCAGAAGCTAAGAATAAGTCTGACCACATAGCATTATTAGCACCTAAAGCTGTACCATCACTAGTTCCGGGTGTTAATGCATTTTCTTTAAGTATTAAATCTAAAGCGTTGTTTACTGTAAATCTTATCTGATTGTCTGTAGTAAAACAAATTTTATTAGTAGAGTCTCTACCTACACACAGACCAGTGTTTAATATGCTTGTAATTGTTGTTTGTGAGGGATTTACTTTTACTGTGGGGGTTGCAGTTTCTCCTGAGTTATTTAATAACTGGATACCACCACCAGCCACTAAAGACTTTACGTAGTCACCTGAAGTGTCAGTACCTAGCGTTATAGCTGGAAAGGTTACACTTGAAACACCTAATGAATTTACTGTAACAGGACCAGAGATACCGGCAAATATAAATTCTTTTAAACTTTGAAGTTTAAAGTTTTTTGTAGTTGTGTTACTAGAATCTGTACCAATTACTTTATCGGTATTAGAAATAGTACCATCTAAGTCGTAAGTCGATATTCTAGCCATTTATTTTTATTTTGCACTTGTTCCATAATAGTAAGCAAAGATATTACTTATAACAACACCTTCTACCATACCCATTAAATGGACAAACAAATCGTTTTCTAAAACAGATGGTACATATACCACTGCATATATTATAAAAGCAAATGACATTAAACCAACTATTCCGGTCAATGTCATCATAAAATCTTTCTTACCAGTTTTAGCAACCTCTATCTCCCTGTTTCTAGCAGAGTCTCTGTCAGCCACTTCTAGTTTGTACAACTCAGCAGATTGCTCGTGTAACATCTTTTTATCTTCTGGAGATATGTCTGGGTCACTATCAATTAGTTTACTAACCATACCTAATACACCGGCATCTGGCAATAGATCACCAGCAAAGTCTAAGACTTTTGGAGCTAGACTTTTTAATAAACCACCTAACTTAGTATCTTTAAACTTTTTTTTCTTGTCACTCATCTATCTTTTTCTTTTACCGTTTCTGTATTTTCTTCTACTAGTTTTTTCATAAGCTTCAGCCTCCCAAGGTAAATCTTTTGCACCTTCTTTCATTTTCTTTCTTGAGTACTTTTTGCCTTTCCAATAAACATCACCATCATCATAATCAAGGTCACCCCTTTTCATTTGATCAAGGTGAACTTTTTCATGTGCTATAGCCTCTTCTTTTAATTTAGGATTCTTTTTTACACTCTCATCTAAGAATATACTACCATCCCTATTAGCTTCACCCACTATATTTTTACCTAAGTCTTTATGAAGAATAGGTGTACCAGAGCTATGAAACCCTGCTACACCTTTCATTTTAAATGCCATAATTTAAATTTTAACCTAAACTATATAAAAGATTTAGATGTTTTAGATGTTTTAGTATTATTTTTCTGTTCTTTACCTTTTTTATTTTTATCTTCTTTTTTCTTTTTATTTTTCCTATCTATTTCTTTCTGAGCTAAACTTAATTTTTGTTCTAACCTTTTAGCACCTTGTTTTAGTTTTCTTCTATCAGAAGCTGTTGCTGTAGTGTTTTTTTCATCAACTTTAATTTGTTGTCCCCCACCTTTTCTGATTTTTTTGTTTGCTTTTTCTTGAGCTTTAATATTCCTTTCCGCTTTCCTTTTTTCTTTAGGTGTTAACTTTTTGTTTTTCTTAGCTTCTTCAGCTGCTGCTTTTTTCCTAGCTTCTTCCTCTTTCTTTTTCTTTTCAGCTGACTCTTTGGCTCTTTGTAAAACATCAGCAGCAGTATTGTTTGTTCCTGTTTTACCACTAATTTTATTTGCGTCCGTAACTGTTCCCGTTACCTTTCCTGTTTCTGTTTTTGTTTTTGTTTCTGTTTCCTTTTCTGTTTTTGTTCCTGTTGTTGCTTTTGTTTTACCTATTTTAACATTGTATGCTTTAGCTGCTTTTATAAAATCTGCCTTTGATTCATACTTACCTTTAGCCGCATCAGTCATTTTGTCCCACGCTTGTGAATAAGTTGTCTTTTCACCGCTTGATGAGGCTGCTTTTTTAGCTTGACTATCCTTCATTATTTTATTCATCAGCTTATTAGCCTCAGTTCCTGCTTTAACAGTTACAGTTTCTTTCTTTTTAACTTTTGTTTTTTCTGCTGCTTCATTTTCTAACCTAGCTTTTTTCTCACTTTTAGTTTCAAATTTTTTAGGGTCAAATCTTGGTAATTTAATACTTCCAATCGCATCACCAAAAGAGTCTAGAGCTTGTGTAATAAAAGCCCTTTGCTTTTTTGCTTTATTTTCTTTCTCCTTAGCAGGGCTATTTACAAATAAAGGTGTACTCTTTTCTGATTTCATATTAGATCCATCCATTGCCTTTAATCCAGAGGGTTGCATTTTATTAGATGAACGCAACATTTTAAAGTCTTGAGAATCTAAATCCCCACTTTTATTTTTATCTAATTTTTCCTGATTTGGTGAAAGTTTTTTTACTGCGCTTTTTTGCACAGTTTTCATTGCAGTAGTATCCATCTGTTTAAGAGGATTCATCATTTTAAATGGCATAATTTTTTTTGTTTAATTTTATCTACTTTATCTTTTATCATATCATCTAAAGCTTTTGTCATCACCTTGTCTGTATATGATTTGTTTTTGTGAAAAATGTTTCTTTCTGTAAATGGTGGATCTTCCTCACCTAGTAGGATTCTATATATCCTACTAATTATTTGACTGCATTTGAACGATGTCTTAAAGACACTGTACTTTATAGTAGTTCTATTACGATGT
>Ga0208814_1000942_pt1 | contig 14802 bp, 10 predicted proteins | sample MalvirAntarct_55_FD_184253 | JGI IMG/M metagenome (GOLD analysis project Ga0208814, IMG submission 184253) | Marine viral communities from the Global Malaspina Expedition - Malaspina viral metaG Antarct_55 (SPAdes) (version 2) | ecosystem: Environmental > Aquatic > Marine > Oceanic | place...
GATCAGTCAATGATATTCAACTATACTTATCAAATGAGTATAACCAAGATCACTGGAGACTCAATGCATACAATGCGTCGTATTTCGTATCGAATCTCGCGTTCACGTGTCTGTTGCGCATAGCTATAGTCCAAAAGGCCGTTGTGCCCCGAAGCGAAGACGAAATATCACACGATCAGAGCGTACCTGCACGATTTGTGTCCCAACCCGCAGGTGCAATTCGGAACGGGAGAAATACATATTTTGATAACGTCACAAACCGACTTGCGCGTCGTGGTATGTGAATTAAAATAATATCTTGAATACAAAACACAATGAATTCTGCACTCAGTTTCTTTTCGTCCAAACTGGCTGGTTTTTCTACAAATATTTATAATCTTTCGGTCGCTGGCAAAACGAGCGACATCCAAGCAAATGATCAGGTGATAATAAATCTGCCTAGCAGTTGTATCGTCGATTGCCGTTCTGTCAAAATTTACTGCAACGCGTATGTTTTGTCGGGGGCGTCAGGGCGTTTGCCCGGCAACCTTGAAAAGCTTTTTTCGCGCGTAGAAATACTCATCGGCGGCCAAGCGGTTTCAGCCACAAACAACATGCATAACGTTTTTCTGAGCATGAAAGAATGCCTGCACGGCAAAGACTGTAACATGGTTAACGGTCACCCAACGATCGTGCGGTCGATCGGGGATGTTAGTTCGGTTGCAATTGGAGCAGCTGTGGCGGAGGTTAAAGTAGGCACGACCCCGGCCTCAGGCAGCGCGGTGCTTGACGGCACATGTGCGCCCTATTGCATCGAACTGAGCGAGACGTTTCTATCAACAGTGCAACCGAGATTCCTGGATGCGTCGTTGATCAATAGCGTTCAGATTCGTCTGACTATGGCGCCAGATAGCGTGCTGACCGTTAGTACCAACAACACCGTACCCACAAAAACGATTTACGACGTAGCACCCGATGCGCCAAATTTTTGCTCTTTGAATACGCTTGCAGCGTCGTATCAAATCGATAATTTGACCGCAACATGCTCGTGTATTAGCTTCGCCTCGTCCGAGTACGATGTCCTGCTAAGCGACCAAATGAGCACCGAGGGTTTTCTTAGTCTACCTTTTACCAATGTGCTGGGTTTCAGGCAGTCTCACACTGGGTCGTCTAAGTTTCAGCTGTCCACACGGAGTCTCGACCGCGTTTATTTTGGCTTCCTCTACACCGGGAGTAGTGAGTACGGGGTGGCCGGAACGAAACCGACACTCAAAAACTCGTCAACGATTAATGCTCCAACGCTTGTACCTGGCCACGCTCTCAACATTCAGGAAACACGACCCGGCTCCGAAATCGAGGTCTACCGTGCTCCGTGGGAGACGTTTGTCTGCCCGTCAAAATCGCTGACTTGTCAACTTTCGATCAATAACTCGTTTATTCCACAAGCGCCAATCTCGGCACCCCAGCTAGCGTCGTTGACCGAATTGTCAACCGGATCTCGAATGCCGTCCTCAACCAACCTCCTACAGTACTTATCCACCGACTTTGTCGGATGCGTTTCCTTTGAACTGCCAGGAAGCGGTGAACACAGAGTTTCATCGGGAATCGACGCGCGCAGCCAAAACCTGTCGAGTATGCTTCAGACAGTCGGTACCTTCGATGTCGGCACAACCCCATCGTGGGATTCAGTAATTTTTGCCTCCATGACCAGCGAGTGCCGCATAAGCGTTGGTCGAAGTTTATCCGTTATCATGTGATACTTTAGTAAACACGCCAAAAAAAATACACAAAAGACTCAATTTTTTTTGAGAATCAATCGTCGTAAGTAGATCCGACAAACGGTAAAATGTGTGTTGTTGGTTGGTCGCAATTAAGACTGGTGATTTGTCCGCGCGTGCCGGGAGCATTGGACGCTGGGTCCACGAAGAAATCGAATTCACGGCGAACTGGGTTGTGAAATTGCATCGTATTGAAACCGGGGACGCGTGGTAGAACACGGCGAGCAACTGTGTCGTGAAACAGCGGCGTGGGTTCCACGTTTTGCATATTCGTGACTTTGCGATTTGTATTCTCAATCATGGCGACATTGGATTCCTTCTTTTTATACGGCATTGGCTTTTTACATAGTCAACATATTTTTTCTGACGTATATCATAAATGGATATTCGAGAGTACTGTAACCTACCCCAGAACAGGCTGAAACCCGTATGTCGTCGATATTTCGTGACCACCATGAATCAAACATACGTAGACACCGAGAGGATGCACAATTTTTTATCAGGACTGGACGATTCGTTTATTGACGATCACAGTGGCGGTGACAGTGGCAGTGGCAGTGGTGGCACTGGCAGTGGTGGCACTGGCAGTGGTGGCACTGGTAGTGGTGGCACTGGTAGTGGTAGTGGTGGCACTGGTGGAAGTGGCGGCACTGGTAGTGGCAGTGGTGACAGTGGTAGTGGTGACAGTGGCAGTGGTGGCAGTGGCAGTGGTGGCAGTGGTAGTGGTGACAGTGGCAGTGGTGGCACTGGTAGTGGCAGTGGTGGCAGTGGTAGTGGCGGCACTGGTAGTGGCAGTGGTGGCACTGGTAGTGGTATCTCTGGTAGTGACAGTGGCGGCGGTGGCGGCGACAGTGGTGGTGGTAGCAGTGGAGGCAGCGGTGGTAGTGACAGTAGTGCAAGCAGAGGACGCGAACTACAGGAATTCATGCGACGCGGGTACGCCACACGTACACTTCAGACAGACATTGCAGAGCTTTACGATAAACTTGTGGGAGAAGGCGTATCGCAATCTTACATAACGCAAGCGCTCGGAGACACCGTTATACTTACGCTCAACGGGCAAGAATCAGTGTCATTTGAGACGCTCGCCGCGGGTTATGCTACCCTGGCCCTCCTACAGGGCGTGCAACGGGGATACGAGGCCGGGGTGGCCAAGTGGATGAAAAGCCAAGCCGACAAAGCGGCGGCGGAAGAAGCGGAAGAAGTGGAAGAAGCTGCACAGGAGGCAGCGGAAGAGGCAGCCGAGGAGGCGGCCGTGCAAGAAGAGATGGAAGAAGCATCTAGGCTGCGCGTCCTGCAGCAGAGCAAGTTCGAGCAAGTCGGAGAGGTGATCGACGCGTACGACGAGGCGAACGACGTCGGACTGCAGCTATCCTTTGCAGAGAAATGGGCCATCGTGATAGACGACGGGTTAAAAACCGACGAGCAGATATATGACAAGCTTGAAGACTTTTACAGCTATAAAACAGGAGTGATTGCGAAGCCTTTCGATGCAGCGAAATTGAAAATGGATGGATATTACAAGGAAGCGAGCGATGCCTACAACGATCTAGGAGATAAAATGGAAGAATGGGGGGAAACCGACAAAGAACTGACAGGCCTGCTCGTGAGCGACCCGCTGTCGACGGAGATCGCGACGCTGCAGGCCACGCTCAAAACACAGACCGACGCAGTTCGCACTGCAAACACCACATTTGCGAGTAAATCACACTTACTCGATGGCGCAAACGCAGAATTTGAAACATCCCAACGTGAATTCAACCTCTCGTCGTCAGCACTAGACAGCACGTTTACCGACAGCGAAGTCGCCAGCAAGCTCGTGGAAAACGGCGGTCAACTCGCAATGGACGCAAGCGATCTAGTGACAGGGTCCACCGCATATCTCGACAGCTTCCCATCGCTACTCTCAGCGAAGAAAGCGTCTTACTTCACATCCTTGCGCGACGCAGTCAACAAGACCGACCTCGACATCCAAGCCATGAAGGACAAGCTTCCCACACTCAGAGACGATGTGGCGACAAAGGGCAGCGATGTGCGGGCGGCACTGCTTAAGCCGGAAGTCACAGCGGACGAACAACTCGCCAAACTGACGGCTCTATCAGACGCGCGAACCAAGTACCAGACTGCCCTCCAGGCCTTGAAGACGCAGACCACGAGCATCGACGAAGCGGTCACAACGCGCAACGACAGCGCGGGGTTCCAAACGCTGCTTAAGAACAAGCCATCCACCAGTTATTTGCTCGACGAAGCGCCCGCCATAACTGACGACATGACAGAGTTCAACGCGGCGTACGATACGCTCAGCGAGCTGCACGTCACTACCATGCAGTCTGACCTCGCATCCTTGTCCGATTTGGCGGACGTGACTGGGACCGAGCTGACGGAATCGGCCTCGCTGCTCGAGAACACGGCCGCGCGCTACAAGACGCTGCAGGCGGCCGAACCCGCGGTCGAGGGACCAGCGAAGACTGCCTGGCAGCTGCGCATGACGAACATGGAAGCCAGGCTACGCAACATGGGGGCCGAGATCGCGTCCAAGGCGCAAGACTTCGACACGCAGTACGAGACGTTCACCGCCGCAGCGGATAAGGCCAGAATTGACTTCATGACAAAACTCGGGTACACCGACACCGAAACGACGAGCCTGCTGAGCACATCGGCACCCGCGACAGAGATGGCAAGCGTCGACGCCAGCGTGTCCGCGAGCCTCGGCGCGGTGCCCACGAGCGCCGCGTCGGCCCTGTTGCGGCAACGACAAGCTGCGTCGGCAGGGGCGCTTGGTCGCACACTCGGGAAGACGTCGCAACTTGGGCGGGCGATATCGCGGTACACCGGGGTGACGCGCCTGGTACAGAGCATATACTCGCTGGTGCGCCCCGTGGGGACGTTCGCGCTGCCGCTCGCCGAGATGCCGCTTGCGAGCTCGTCGTTTCTCGCGAGCAGCGGGCTTGCGGGCAATACCACTCTTAACGCAATTGCACGCACGACTCTGCCGTTCCTGCGAGTGATGGGCGCGTCTATAAAAGTGCTAGGCATCGTCGGCTTGCCACTCATGGTTGGGCTGAGTGTCGCGGAAGTGATCATTGCGACCATGGCATACAACGCGCGCAAATACGTGGGGGGGAATTACGGCATGCAGATAAGTTCGTCCACACGAGACAATATGATCATGAAATCGCCCGACCCGGCGCTCAACGATAACGGACATGACCAGTACTATAACGATATGGGCGATAGCGACAACATTTACGTGCAATCGACGTCGTACCTGCAGTGGTTCAACTATTATCTGAATTCGACAGACATGTTCCAACAGAGCTTCACATCGGGGCTCAACGCTGATCACGCGTATTTCACCAATTTTGCTTCGTACACTATGAACTACAACCATAGCTCGTCGGAGGGGGTCAATTCGAGTGGAAAAGATTGCAGCGTTGAAATATGTAAAATACCGACATACCTGCCCCATTTTAATTCAGACGTCGAGACCAATGCTTGGCGCGCTTTTTGCATGATGTATGACTCAATGAACACTGACATAAAAGCACTTGTTGCAACGGGAATCAGCCAGAGTGACGCCATAACACAGGTGGTCGACAATACCAAAGCATATGTCGGTGCAGCAACCTCAAGTGACCGGCCACTATACATCACACGCACTACAGAAACGGGGCAAGAAGGGTATAATTACACGATGCTGAGCGGCTTCAACCAGCAGGATACGGCGAATGTCCTGGCAATGATTAAGAACGGGGACAGTTTAGACGGGTTAGGGGAGGGCACGCTTGCGCTCATGGGCCTGCCAAGTGACGCAGCAGATCCTAACTTTGTGAACACGCAAGCGTTTACTGACCTGTGCAACGCCAACCCGCTGTATACTTCGGCCCTCGGCACCTACCAGACAACACAGCTCCAAATAGTCGCCAAGGCCACCGTCAACTCGTACGAAACGCTACTGTCGCAGATCGACCCCTCGGAAACCGACACGATTCGATACCTTCAGTACCAACTGCAACTGTTGCGAACCGCCAACGAAACCACGCTGCCTGCAGACATGCGAGCACAGACAACCAGTATCACGCCAGAAGAAGCCACGACGTATTTTGACGCAATATACGAGTCGCCCAGCTACTTGTCGTTCGTTGCGGCGTGGCAGGCTGGGACGGACGTGCAATATAATCTGAACGAATTCACCCAGGAACCCGGTCGATACGCGCACATCCCGAGTTGGTTTTCTGTAGGCGAAGACAGCGTGTACTCCACCTACGCAAAATCAATACCCAACGAGCTGCAGAATACGGCACTGGAGCAGTCGGTCAACCTGGTGCAACAGCTGGGGATTTTTGATTTTACCCACGGGGTGCTGGGCAGTCTGGGCCACGGATCGTTTAACGAAACGCACACATTTGAATCGCGTGAATTCGACGATTTGGATACGGTGGTATTGGAACTGATGTCGTGGACAGAAGACACAAACTTCGAAGCCCAGTTTGCCAATTATCGATTAGAAAGCGCTGACGGTGTATTGCTAAACAACATGTACACCACATACAAGGACCAGCTCATTTTGGAGGGAGTGGCAGATCCAGAAATCGGCGCGTACAACGTGCTGCTCAACAAGATCAAGCTGGCGGACTCACAGGATACCATCCCCTTTATGATTGTGGACGAAAAAGACGCGACAGGCAACAGCGTGAGGACGGTGGGGGTGATGACTGCGAATCGTTACGAAATCGCGCACGTACAAGCGCTTTACAACAATGACAACAACCTGTTCGTGGGGACACCGGAGGCCGTGTTACATGCACTTGGATACAACGCGAGTTTAACAAATGGCAAATTGCCCGAAGGCGAGAATGTGGGGGGGTCGGGGTCATACTCCGCACCAGTCGAAGCGGACCTGGTTCAGCAGTACACGGTGGCGATCGACGCGCGCGACACTATTACGCAGCTCAACGAGTCGGCCAACGCGACCGACGGCGTTGCGACCGACAGCGCGGTGACCGACGGCGTCGCACCTGACAGTGCAGTGACGACCGGCGGAGATGTAGCGGGTGGCACATAAATAAATTGTATGATATGTATAAAATGTCGTCACTTCCAAACGCTCATAGACTGAATTCAAAAACGAAATCGATTGTACTTTCACAGGTAACAAATGTTGTTACAAGTAATGGAAATTTGGGAATTGGAGGAGCAATTAAAAACGCCACAGCGACCAACAGTGTTGCAATCGGCCATAACGCAGGAGCAAACGTTACCACAAACGAGGCAATTCTTATAGGACGAAATGTTGGCATGTCTAACGTAGGCAATGATTCAATCGCAATCGGGGGAACTGATGATGTGATAAGCCAAATCGACAAGAGTTGCGCAGAATTGGGTCTCGGACAAAACAGTATTGCAATCGGGTCCTCCTGTCACGGCAACGCAGCCACCCCTGAGGTGCGCGCAGCATTCGCGACGTGTATCGGCCCCGCCGCGTGCTACAACGGAAGCGGGCAGGCGTGTGTGTGTATTGGGCCCTTCGCTGGAGGGAATGTCGTGCCCGGGGCAAGCTCAATATGCATAGGCGATAACGCCGGCGGGAATTGGGACTCGTCAGGAGTTGGGCAACACGCCATATCCATCGGCACAGCATCAGGACAAAACGCACAAGAACGTAGTATAAGCATAGGTGTAGCAGCGGCCGGCACTGCATCTCAAACCGTTGCAATTGGTGAGACGGCTATAGCATCGGGGCATGCAAGCGTTGCAATAGGAAGAAACGCGCAATCAACCGGCGTTGACAGCGTCGCACTCGGGTTTGGCGCCAGCAGTGGTGATTACAGTCTTGCACTTGGTGGTCAAAGCGGGGGTACTACGGCAAACTCAATAACGTTGAATGCAAGCGGTGGCACGACCGCGTCTATTGCCGGTGAATTCGTGGTCAACCCAATTGCCCAAGTACCCGCGGCTCAATACGCAGCCGTTAGCACTGTAAATCTACCAACCAGCGCGTCCGCATTCACGCACATTCTGGTATTCGACCCGGTTACCCACCGAATCCAAGCCGTGCAACATTCATAAAAATGTCCTATATTTGTAAAACTATGTATAGACGATCACTGGTTGATACCGGTGAATCCGAATTGTCAAATCCCGACGTCACAGACACAACAACCGAAGATGTACAATCTCAAAATGAGGCAGCAGTACTGGCAGACGAATATCTGCCGTTTATTGACGCGGGTTACGCATCAGCGAGTGACCCCAACTCCACACAGCCGACGCTGGACAAGTTCATCGAAGGCTGGACGTATCAACAGGCAATAAGTTCGAAGGAGAACGCGGTATTCTATCACGACGCAGATTCAGATGTCATAGTTGCGGCCCAGGGCACTACAGGCCCCTCAGATGCGGCTAAAACGTGGAACGAGGTCGCAAGCGAGGGGCAGTCATTTTTGGGCAGCGTTGCGGCTACTTTCTTCCCGGGTGTAGCAAATGCAACGACAGGTGCTGCGAACGCATGGAATACGTTTTCAACAACACAATCTTTCGAGGAACGCGTTGATTCAATGCATGCAGTAATAGATCTTGTAAGACAAGAGAGAGGCGCCGACGCAAACGTCTTGTTGATGGGGCATTCACTCGGTGGTCACATTACGAGAACAACGGCGCAAGAAAGCGGCCTTAGCTCAATTGTATACAACTCCGCCGTGGGCAAGAACCACATATACAGAAAAAACACGGCAAAAAACGTGGAGGTACGAATTAGAAATGACGTTGTAAGTACTACTCTATTTCAAAAGCCACGTGAGTTCACTCTACAGCGAGGTGCATTTAATAACCCGATATCGGCGCATCGCACAGAGCAGTTTGCACTAGACCCCGCCTTTCATACACGCGTCCTCAACGGTGAAGTGAAGCTGCAATCGCGTGGAATTGTCAAATCAGAACAACAACCATTCGAGCGTCATACAAATAGACGTAAACTCAACGTAAGCGTACAACGAGATTTTGTAGACACAACATGTGGTCCGGGTTACAGACTAAATGGGAAAAAGTGCATACCGTATTAGAAAATTAGAAAACACAAATAGAAAAGTACGCTGTCTATTTTTTTCTAAATGTATATACAAATAGAAAAGTTATGGAGAAGACTAGAAAACCGCTGTCGCCCGAGTCGTTGGCGAAACTCGCGCATGCCCGAGAATTAGCACTGCAAAAGCGGCGCGATAATGCTCAAAAGCGCAAAGTGGACGAAGCGAAGCCCGACGAGCCTACAAATGAACCTGAAGTTGAGCCCAAAACTGAACCCGAACCCGAGCCCGAACCTGAACCCGAACCTGAACCCGAGCCCGAACCCGAGCCCGAGCCCGAGCCCCCAGCACCAAAGAGAAAACGCAAGGCGCAAAGAATAATAATTCAGGAAGAGAGTGAATCCGACGACGAAGAAATACCGACGATCGTCTTAAAACGTTCCAGGCGAAAGCAGGTACAGCCGAAATTTCAAAAAACGCGCAATGCAATTGGACCGAGTTCTATGCGCGTTCAAGAACCAGAGTCCCCCGAAGCGTCGCCACCTCCAACACCCCCTGAAGGACACGAACGGCGATCAATGCCGTCTTGGTGGTACGCATAAGTCAGTCAAAAAAAAAATAAAGTCGCATATCAAAAATGATTAGCGAAGCAACAGTATTGGCATTGTGTGCTCTAATTCTCGGAAGTTTCGGTGGGCTGCTTTCGTGCGTTTTACGTTCTCGTTGTAAAACCATTCAATGCTGTTGTTTGACATGCGAACGCGATGTACTTGACAATGTCTCAACAAACGTTGATCTCACCCCACGCGTGTCAAAGCTCGATCAAAACGTCGCACCATCGGTGACTACGTAAATGCAACTACAAAAATGCATAAAACTTGTGAACGCGACTCGTATGGTCCATAGCCGCGGCGGCCGTCGCCAATTCGACGCCCGTCATTCCGCTTTTGAGTTGCTGTGATGCATACGATCGCCGTAGACTAATAGCCCCAACGTGCGGTAGACCGTGTTTTGTGAACAGATAATTAACGCGGTTCGACAATCTCTGATACCCCACAGGACCCCCAGTTTGGTGTTCGAATAAATATAGTTGAGCTCTTGGTATTATACTTGCAATCGAATTAGGCACAGCGACAACTTTAGCGCCACGCGCCCTCGCGGTTTTATACTTTCGAAAAATGAACGCACGTTGCGATCGGTCGTACACATTCCCCTTACCGTCATCGACGTCTACCAGACGTACATTGCTAAAATCAGCATTACGCTGCGGCGGGAGGTGCGTAAAGCAACGGTACAGTAAAAGGTCCTGTGATTTCAGATTAGGTTCGATCGCTTGCACGTCCGCCCAGTCAACGTCGGTGGATCGGCGTTCACGTTTTTCATACGCCTCTACACGCTGATCCTGCAACGAATCGCACAACAACAAACCGTACTCCAACTCCTCATCGACAATCGTGTAATGAGGACACAGGCGATGAATTCGCAACAACGTTTTAATCAAATCTACACTCGTATTTAGATTCGTATAATTAGCCTCTACAGTCATAATTGGACTCGTCTCGAACGTATCAAATCGCCTAAGCGCATTCAATTTTCGCTTGTACGAAATTTTGGTCGCCTCGGTTACATCGCTATTATCGATCCACTCATAAATGGCAGTGAAGTCCATGTTTGGATTTACATACACTTTAGAAAATAAATATGGTCGAACGTCGAACGCGCAAAAAATAATATCTCTGCTTAAGATAAAAAATCATGACTCCCGAAGAACGCAAAGAATATATGAAGGGCTGGTTTGAATCCGACAAGGGGAAGTTGTTGAGAAAAAAAACAATTCTAGACAGAGCTGTTGTTTCCCAAAGAATTCCCAACAAAGAAACAATAAGCAAGCATAATATTACAACACAGGAAGTGCAGAACATCCTGCAGCAGATAAAAAATAACATCTAGAAGCAGTTTTATTTTTTGTGTGGCTTTTATTTTTGTGTCTGGCTTTTTATTTTTTGTGTCTGGCTTTTATTTTTGTGTCTGGCTTTTTATTTTTGTGTCTGGCTTTTATTTTTGTGTCTGGCTTTTATTTTTGTGTCTGGCTTTTTATTTTTTGTGTCTGGCTTTTTATTTTTTTGTGTGTGGCTTTTATTTTTTGTGTGTGGCTTTTATTTTTTGTGTGTGGCTTTTATTTTTGTGTGCGGCTTTATATATTGAAATCAAATTAGAAGAGAGCAAACACAATACAACCAGAACAAAAAAAACAAATGCCATTCAAGTCCAAGATTGATCGATGCGCATACATGTCGAAGTGGAATCAGACAAATAAAGGTCAAGTATTGCGAAAAAAAGCAATTATGGAACGCGCGTGTCGGAATGCGAAACTACCCGCGCTTCGTATTCTAATCAAATACGACTTCACTCAATGCGAAATTGACCAAATCAGGAAAACGATAGAATCAAGGCTAGGACTATGCACGACAAACAGGGCAAGTCTTCAAGTCAGTAGATCCTTGTAGTAAGCACTCAAAACATAGCATGTGACCACAGGATATCAAGACAGCCTCCTTGCTTGAATGAAATTGCTCCTGACAGATTGGACACGGGTCGATTACAGCATTTGCGTAAAACAGTTTTCGTTTTAGATAATTGCTGACACAGTGTTTTAGAAGTGGAGCACTCTTGTACATTTTGTTAAAACAATCTATAATTTTCGTGGTTGTATTTTCTATCCTAATATCTAAACTACTCTTTGTTTTTTGCCCACTCGCTCTTGGTTGAATTCGGCCGCGTGTTCCTTCATGTTGAACGCTTGAGCGAGCCCTGCCATGTCCCACCGGCGGCACTGATACTGCTGATTGCTGATTTTGACGCGCGGGTAATTGGACGCGCCGGTCGAGCTTTGCACCTTATAGTCGAAGCACTTCCGCCAACGGCTTACGGTGAAGTAGAAGACAAACTGCGCTTTTTTGCAATGCTCCACCTGTTTGGCGCAATTGCTATTAATCGCAAAGTCGAGAAAATGCTTGAAGCAAGCGTCGATGATGAATTGCGGCATGTCGGTGTCGGATGATTGGCAACTTCCACCTAAAACGTTGTAAATACTAGATTGATCGTCGCTGTACCATTTTTCAACAACCTCACGTATCCACGAATCGAACACCGTTGAATTCACCTCTTGTAGTTGGCGTTGAAGGTCGGTTTGCGGGAGATCGTCAGGCGGAAAGACATGTGGAGGGGATTTTGTCATCAAATATGCGTACACATCGATCGCAAACTGCGGATCAAGCATTCGGGTGTTGATGTCGGTCCAAAATGCCATGTTGCCAACGAGCTCGTCGCTACAACACACTATAACTCCGCGACGATCACCCTTTTTGGTTGGTACGGGGCGAGGTTGCAGGGTTACAATGAATCGACTGTAATTTTTTATATTCTTCTCTTGAACGTTCTTTTGGTTGACAGCCACGGTTGGACCTGTTATCATGTTTTTGAGTTGCTCGCTGCCCTGAAACAAACTCTTGCCATCGGCTTCGTCGAGGACTATCAAAAATCCGTCGACAAGCGCCTGGTTGAACTGACCCAACAATGAGCGCTGGACGTTGTTTATTTCTTTAACTTTGCTTATCCCTATGAGCAACTTGATAATTTCAATCAAGGTACCCTTGCCCGTTCCCTCTTCTGACATCATAATCAGCCAGGCACCCGGTTTAGTTCCTGGGAATTTCAACATATGAGATATGAATAACTCGATGAAATTGGCCAACTTCGGACAATTGTCGGCAAGCACTAAAACGAGGCGACGAAAAATCTTGACGTTTTCGGAGGTCGAGTAGTCGTAAGTCTCGTCAACATGAAACGAATCGCAAGGAAATGGCGTCCACAGGTTGTAGACGTCCTCACGACAATCTTCGGGATCTGGGTACATCTCCGCGCGCTCGTATGTGCGCATCGCGGGATCTCGACAAAGGGTCCCTGCGAAAGTAGACTTATACCAGTCAGGCGCATCAGGATGGTTTAGCAAACACTTACTCGTCTCTGCACTAAGTCGATCGCCCAGGCGCGAGCTAGATTCGAATACACGTTCACCGTCATTGAGGGCGATTAAGTACTCAGAGCCAACGCGACAAATCTTCTTCAACCACAAGGCCGATAGCGATTTGTACGGTATTTTCAGGATTTTGTTTTCGGAGTCTGGGTTGAGCTTTGTATACGAAAGTACACCGAGGTGACGCTTCAACATGAATTTGAGTGTAATCCCGAATTTGTCATGCACGGCTGTATCTAATAACGGACAAATCGCATGGTCTACGCAAGTCGAGTCTTTGCCATCAGGGTAGTGGTCACCGCGAATCATTACGCCGTCAAAACAATTTGCACAAACCGTGTAGTTGTTGTCAGTCAAAACCTGGCAGCAATGGCCGATGAGGCGGTTCTCCCAGAGGCAGAGAACGCGATTGAGAAAACTGCCAGCAACATTCGGTTTCGTGCTTGTAATTGTTTTGCGGTCGCGACGCAGCGCTGCTACCTTCTCCTCGTACTTCTTCTGCGCTGCCTTCACAGCAGACGGCATTATGAAAGCATAATCACTCAATTTCAAAAACGCTTCCTGAATTTTCTTCATTTCTTTGTCGAATTTACGAAAGAACTTGGTAGGTGTCGCAATGAAAGCTTGATCCTGACTGTTCATCGCAGCAAGGAACAGCGACTTAACCTCGTCCTTACTCATCCTGGTTTTGTCGATCATTTCTTCCATGTGCGTTGCGCGGTCGGCGTTAAATTGTGTGAGGTAAGGACACGGAATATCGTATTGATTGCACTGCCACTGCAAAATTACGGGGTGTGCATTAACCATGTCGACATCGGTCATCAAACTTACCGTTTTTTTCTCGGTATCTTCAACACAAACATACTTGCGAATCTCACGGACAATCCCCTGAATGCCGGTAACGCCAATCATACGACCGAAATCGAGATCGTCTGAGAAACGGTATGTGCACTTCACACCGCCACCTTTTCCGGCCTCAGCATGTTTGATCGCCCACGCAATGACCTTTTTATACGTAGCTTTCGCCTGCGATTCCTTCTGATTTGAGGTGGCGAAGATAGGCAAAAAGTCCTCGAATGTCAGATTCATTATGTGAACAGCGCGCCCATTGTTGATGTACTCGGTCATTTCGGTCGGCGGGCTCACAAATTGGTTTTGCATTTTTCTTTCTCTCACGTAAAGATTTTATTTCTCGCGTCACGAGTAGATGCCTACCATACTGGGTTTCACCTGAAACAATTTGATGCAGAATATATATTTTTTTATTTTCCCTTTTTATTTTACCCTTTTTATTTTCTCCTTTTTATATTCTCCTTTTTATTTTCTCCTTTTTATATTCTCCTTTTTATCTCCCAAACAATCAAAAGTTTTTTCGACAAAAAAATGGAACACCTTCGCATAATCCAAGACCTCATTGACGAGAACAAGGAGTCGCTCCCCACCGGAGTCACGACAGAGCTCATGAAGCAGTGTCAGCTCGTTTTTGACACTGGTGCGACTTTGTACCGGGTGTGTTGGACGACCGTGAATGTTTGCGCCTACATGACGGATGAAGGAGAGGAAGCAAAAATGATTGAAAGTACGCAAACCGCAATAATGGAAGCGAAGAAAAGCTACAGCAGCACCACGTCTGAGTGTTTGCGAGATGGATTTCTGCACCCATACTTGCTGACTGCGAAAATGCCACACATTCACAATACGGGTTCTACGATGCTCATCTTTCACTCAATCGAGCCACATGACCCCCGCAAGCGCAAAAACTAGAAATCGTGTTGCAAATACCAACAGCTGAGGGCGTGGGCGCCCACGTAGCTTTGCCGCCTTAGCACGTCTCAACCTGCGACGGTCATAGTTTCGAACCGGTTATACAAGGGAAGCTGAAGTGTCTAGGAAATTTCCAGGGGTAACGGGGTAGAGGGTGGGGGGGGTCTGAGACCTGGGCTCGAAAAAAAATGCACACACACACACACATGTGTGTAGGCCACCA
>Ga0208814_1000944_pt1 | contig 14796 bp, 12 predicted proteins | sample MalvirAntarct_55_FD_184253 | JGI IMG/M metagenome (GOLD analysis project Ga0208814, IMG submission 184253) | Marine viral communities from the Global Malaspina Expedition - Malaspina viral metaG Antarct_55 (SPAdes) (version 2) | ecosystem: Environmental > Aquatic > Marine > Oceanic | place...
TTTTATTACAGCTATGATAGTAAACCGCTATCTGATGGATCTAAAACAGATTATGGTACTAATCTTCAATTATCCTATTCATTATAACTAATCATAGAAAAATTCAGCGTTCGGTGTTTAAAGCTATTTAAATTTAAGAGATTGATGAATTGAAAGAAGAAGATATGCCTATAATTTAGTTGAAATAATTTACTATTAAATATTTTCCAATAAACATATATCTGTTTTTATTCCAAAAAGGGGGTGTTTGGTAGGGTACAACCTCAACCCCGCCCCCCCTGTTTTTTTTCATTTAAACAACACCCAATTACCCTTTGGCAACTCCATTGGCAATAGATCAAGTATCAAAGTAGGATTACTTCCGTATTTAAAGTACAAATACCCTTTTTGGTTCTTAACTATCAATAAAAACTTATTAGCATCGGTTGGTAGCGGGAAACCTTTATTTTTTATAGCACGATGCAGCCTCTTTTGAGTAATTAACTTCAAAACTGCTTGAATATCGGTTGGGTTGTTATTGATGAAGTACATTAAAATAAAGTTTAATAGATATACCGTACATAAATCGTACAAATTAGAGCAAGAAAAAACCTTAACTGCTTAATTAAAAGTCTGTTAAGGTTTAATGAAGTGGGCAATGAGGGATTATAGATCCCTTATTGAAACCCCTGTTGCAAATACAATTCCTTTTGAGCTTTGCTCAGATCGTCTTTTTTATTTTTAAAAAATTATAAAGCAAGCTTCTAATTTTTTAAAAATAAAAAATCCTGTCGAAAATTCGACAGGATTGTAGTTGAAGTGGGCAATGAGGGATTCGAACCCCCGACCCCCTCGGTGTAAACGAGGTGCTCTGAACCAACTGAGCTAATTGCCCTTCTTGCTAGCGGTGGCAAATATAAGGCAGTTTTTAACTTCCACAAACATTTATATAAAAAATATTATAAAATTTCTGCTACCACAAAAGTACTTCCTCCTATAAAAATTAGGTCTTTGGCCTTGGCAACAGTCATTGCGCTTTTATAGGCCTCACGCACGGTAACATATGATTTACCTAAAAGTTCAAAAGCACTTGCTTTTTGCTGTAACTTAGCTACAGCTAAGCCACGCGTAACTGCTGGTTTACAGAAATAATAAATGGCATTTTTTGGAAACAATGGTAAAATAGTATCTAAATTTTTATCAGCTACGACTCCTAATACGATATGCAATTGATCGAAATCTTCTTTTTTTAATTGGTTTAAAACCAAACTAAGCCCTTCTATATTATGAGCCGTATCACAAATTACCTTTGGGCTTGTATTTAAAAGCTGCCACCTTCCTTGTAATCCTGTATTTTTAGCTACATTTAAAAAACCATTTTGAATGTTCTTATTGGAAATAACCCATCCCTTTTGCTTTAAAACACCTAATGTGGCATAGGCGGTTTTGTAGTTTTTAATTTGATAGTTTCCCAATAGGTCTGTTTTAAATTTCGGAAGCTCCTCTTCTTCAACAAACAGTATAGGGCTTTTTTCTTCTCTAGCTTTATCGAGAAAAACACCTGTTGTTTCTAGTTTCGCTTCACCGATGATCACCGGAATTTTTGACTTTATGATTCCTGCCTTTTCTGAAGCAATTTCAGCTAAAGTGGTTCCTAAAAACTGTGTATGATCCAAACCTATATTGGTTATTACAGAGACTTCAGGGTTAATTACATTAGTGCTATCTAACCTACCCCCAAGCCCAACTTCAATAATCGCAATATCTACTTTTTCATTTTTAAAATAATCGAAAGCCAAACCGACGGTCATTTCAAAAAAAGACAGCTTATTTTCTTCAAAAAAAGAACGATGACTTTTAATAAAATTAACGACTTTCTGCTCAGGAATTATTTTTCCATTGAGTTTAATTCGTTCTCGAAAATCTTTTAAATGAGGAGATGTATACAAACCTACTTTATAACCTGCATCTTGTAAAACAGAAGCCAACATATGGCTGGTAGATCCTTTTCCATTAGTTCCTGCAACATGTATTGACTTAAAACTGCTTTGAGGTTCTTTTAAATGCCTCATTAACTTTAATGTGTTAGTTAAATCAACTTTATAAGCAGCAGCACCAATACGCTGGTACATTGGCAATTGATTAAAAAGCCAAGATATGGTCTCTGTATAATTGATAAAAATTATTTTATGATTAACTTTTTTGTGAATTTTATTCTTTTAGAAATAAGGTGTACATAATAAACTCCTTTATTCAAATCATCTAAAGAAATTGGAACCTCATCGCTTTCATTTTCAATATCTTTATTTAAAACAATCCTCCCTAGCTGATCATAGATAGTTATCGAACTATTTTCAGAAGGATCATCTAGTGAAATAGTAACAAGGCTTGATGCTGGATTGGGATACATCGTAAATCCTGAAACCAAGGGGTTATTATGAATTCCCAATACATTTTCACTGATGTCTATTTTATAACTGGAACGCCCATAAGTTGCGGCATACATGTATTCTGAAGCCTCATGTATAAACAAATCGTTGATAACTACGGAAGGCATGTTTTCTCCAAATGGCTCCCAATTAGCACCATCGTCTAAGGAAGACAACACACCGATATCAGTACCTAAAAACAAGTTTCCATACTGATCTTGCACGATATCATTAATTGGAATGTCTGGTAAGCCCTCAGAAATATCCAACCAATTTTCTCCAGAATCGGTACTTTTATACACATGTCCATCATCTTCTCCATACCGATATCCAGAAAAGGTAACATATAGGCTATTTACATCTTCTCTAGACGCTAAAACTTTGGTAACCCATCGGTTTGGCAATGCATCTGAAATTTTTGTCCAATTAGCACCTCCATCACTTGTTTCCCAGACATTCCCATCGTCGGTTCCTGCAACTATTACATTACTATTTATAGGTGAAACGTCAATGCTTGTAACGGTTCCAAAATCAAGATTCCCCGCATAAGGCCCATTGCTTAAATCTGGACTTATAGAGGTCCAATTTCCTGCAGCATTTGTAGTTTTATAGACCTTTTGTGTTCCATAGTAAAGTGTTTGAGAATCATTGGGATCGATTGTTAATGCTGTATCCCAATTATTGGTATCACTTGAAGGAATCCCGTTTAATGCTCCGCTAAAAGAAGTTCCATTATTGCTTGATTTTCCTAAGTTTCCTCTTTGTGATAGCGCATAAATAACATTGGTATTTGTGGGATCTACTATTGGCTGAAATCCATCACCTCCATAAATTACCTGCCAATCATTAATGCCTCCAGTTTGAGTTCTGATCGTGCTATTGTCTTGTGTTCCTCCATAAATTTTATCTGAATTTTGTGCATCCACATAAAATCGATAAAATTGTGTTATTGGTAGGGTGTTATTTTTTAAAGAGGAATTACCATCGTCGTTACTTACATACAATCCTCCATCATTTCCTATTAAAACTTCCCCAGGAACTAAAGAGTTAAATGCCATTGCATGTTGATCTACATGAACATTTGGAAAGGTGGAGTTCCAAGTGATTCCTCCATCGACAGATTTTTCCATTACAAAACCTGAATTATAAATAATATTTTCATTGGTAGGATCAATAAATATCCCCCCAAACCACCAATGATATGAAGTACCATTACTTATTGAATTTACTTCAGTCCACGTATCTCCGCCATCAATTGTTTTAAAAGTTCCTTCTACATTTCCAATTTTATCGGTATAAAATGCATAAAGCACATTCGGATTTGATTGTGAAATATCAATACTTATTCTTCCTTTAGAATTGGGATCGCTAGGCAATCCATTGCTTAGTTCACTCCAAGTATCTCCCCCATCTTGTGAGCGATATATTCTAGAGGTTTCGCCTCCATATTGACGATTAGTAGGTCGTCTTATTCGCTCCCAGCTTGCTGCATATATTATATCACCGTTATTAGGATGAATGGCCATGTCTATAATTCCTGTAGAGTCACTCACTAATAATCGTTGTTCCCAAGTATCTCCTCCATCAGTAGAGCGATACACTCCCCTATTGCTGTCTTTTCTAAACAATGGACCCATTGCACCTACAAAAATTGTTTCATCATCATTAGGGTCTATCAATACCTTACCAACACTGCCTGAAGCAGGCAATCCTTTTGCTTGCCATGTTAAACCTGCATCTTCACTTTTATAAATACCGTTACCATCATAGGCTAAAGATCCACCTCCCGCATTTACTTCACCGGTACCCACCCAAATTATATCAGTATTGTTTTTTGAAATTTCTATGTCACCAATAGAAAGCATTTCTTGCTCATCGAAAATAGGGACCCAATTAGCTCCTGCATCTATAGTTTTAAAAATACCACCTGATGCCGCTCCAACATAATAGGTTTCTGAGGCATCAATCGGAATTTCAATATCTGAAATACGTCCACCAACATTTAATGGCCCTGAGAATTCCCAAACAGGAAGTACAGCGTTATTTCTATCAGCTTGTTGTTTTTTCCACTGTATGGCCTTTGAATAGGCGTCTGTTTTAATTTCCCCGGTAGGATATGCACGTTGCACAAACATAAAGTCGTTTGGTGATTTTTTAAAAACTTCCGTTTCTATAGCAGAGGTTTTTATAGAATTAGTGCAACTTGATAAGGATACTATTGTGATTAATAATAAAGTATAACGATACATAGCAGTTTTTTTTTAGTTGCTCTAAAGGTATTGAAAATGAATTTTTAAAAATGAATTTTTTTTAATTATTCAGAAAGACTAAATCGGTAAATAATTTTACCAATTTGTTTAGAAGGTGCTTTAGCATCTTTATTAAATTTAGTAGCTAATGCAGCTCTCTTTGCAGGCTCTAAAAGACATTTAGAATTATTGGTGGTACCTCGTACTCCAGGAGTTGCATTGATTACCTTTCCATTACGATCTACTTCAATACTTACCACCACAGTTCCTGCTTCATTGCAATCCTGAATAAATTTCTTTTTATTCAAAGCTTTTCGCCCGCCTAATAAATAATTTCCGTCACCATCCAATCCTTTTCCATTGCCATAATAACTTTTTGAATTTGGATCACCAGTAGGATTTCCTTTATCACCAGGGTTTTGATCATCACCCTCTCCAGCTTTATCAACTCCATCAGATTTTGGGCCATTTATTAAACTAGAAAGCGCATCTGAAGTTGATTGATCTGGTTTAGGGTCTGGTTTTTTTTCAAGTTCTTTTTTTGGCTCTTTTTTTGAAACTACCTCAACTACCTCTTTTATTATATCTTTTTTTTCTTCCTTTATTATTACCGGAGCTTCTTCAGTATCTTGGCTAACTACTTCTTCTTTTATTTCCGCTTTTTGTGCTTTTACTGGTTCTGGTGTTGTTTGTTTAGGAGCAGTTTTTATTTTTTCTTTTGGCTGTACATTACCACTACCCGCATCCATCGTACCAAAATTTACTGCAATGCCATTTTCTGGAGGTGGATCTAAATAAGAAAATCCTACATAAAAAAACAATAGCAGTATCATCACATGTAAAACCAATGTGATGGCCATACTCTTTTGTTTATGTTTGGTATTTAATAAGCGCATTTTATAATATTAATAGAAAAGAGATTTTTCGCATTTGTGCCGAATGGCAGTACCTAATTTGGTCTTACAGCCAACACTACTTTATAGTTATTCTGGTTTGCTATGTCCATTACAAAAACAGCATCTTCAATTGGAACCCCCTCTTCTGCACGAAGAATTAAAGTAGGTTTTTCTTGACCAGCAAATACTTTTTTTAATTCCGTTTCTATAGTGTATTCACTTACTCGTTCTTTGTTAACATAATAAGCACCATCCTTTGTGATACTAACTGACGCATTTTGCTTATTGGTAGATTTTCCTTTGGCTTTTGGCAAAATTAAGTCCAAAGCATCCGGTGTTATTGAAGGTGATGTTAATAGAAAAAAGACCAGTAATAGAAATACTATATCCGTCATTGAGCTCATACTAAACTCCGCACTCACTTTATTTCTTCCTCTTAAATTCATGAAGCTGGTTCATTTAAAAGATCTAAAAAGTCTACAGCAGTTGCTTCCATTTGATGCACCACCTTATCTGTTTTAACAACGATGTGATTGTAACCTATATAGGCAATAATCCCAACGATTAATCCAGCCACCGTTGTGGTCATTGCAGTATAAATACCTTCTGCTAAAGTTCCCATTTCTGCTTGACCACTGCTTGTTGCTAAGGTATGAAATGCCAATACCATCCCTATCACAGTTCCTAAAAACCCAATCATTGGAGCAGCACCAGCTATGGTAGCAAGAATACTTACATTCTTTTCTAATTTGTATACTTCTAATTTTCCTGCATTTTCAATTGCGGTATTGATATCTTCTAATGGGCTTCCAATTCTTGAAATTCCTTTTTCGGTTAATCTTGAAACTGGTGTGTTTTTTTTAGCACATAATACTTTTGCAGCTTCTAGATTACCGGAACTTACATTATTTCGAATCTGATCCATAAAATTAACATCATAATCAGTAGCAGCTTTTATTGCAAATAATCTTTCAAAATAAAGATAAACAGCAGTAAATAAAAGTACAAATAGCACTCCTATGATAATTTGTCCTGCCATACCTCCATCCATCAGTAATTCCATGATGGAGAGTGTTTTTTCTTGAACTAATGGCTCTAAGTTCTCTGCAGTTTCAGAACCGTCTTGAATAAAAATACTTAACATATAAATTAGGTTTATTGAATAACGTTTATGTTATTGATAAATTGTGAGACTTTTAATTGTCTAGGCAAAAATCACCCTTTCTAGAAGTATAAATATAGCTGCTCCTGCAATAAAACCTGCAAATGCTAACCAGGCAATTTTTTTAAGATACCATATAAAATCTATTTTTTCCATTCCCATTGCTGCTACTCCAGCAGCAGATCCAATAATTAACATACTTCCTCCTGTTCCAGCAGAATACGCAATAAAATGCCAAAGGATTGAATCGGCAGGTGCATCATACATACCAATTGATGCAGCTACTAGAGGAACATTGTCAATAACTGCAGAACAAATTCCTAATAGCACCACTACAACATCTTGATTTGGTATGGCTGCTTGCAATACTTCTGCTAAATAACGAAGTGTCCCTACTGGGTCCCCATTTTCTGCGACACCATAAACTAAACTCTCTAAACCAGCCACCGCCATTAAAATTCCTAAGAAGAATAAAATACTTGCAATCTCAATGCGAGATAATGCTTTATGGGCTGAATAAAGATGACGTTTTGACTTTGGAAAATCTTCTTCTGGATGAATGTATTCTGAAACTAACCACACTACTCCTAAAGCAAGCATCATTCCTATATAGGGAGGTAAGTGTGTAATTGTTTTAAAAATTGGCACAGAAACAATCATCCCTAATCCTAGAAACAACATCGTTTTACTACTTAATAAACGTTCAACCGCAACATCTTTAATAGCATCTGTTTTAATATTTCCTTTAAAAACTTTTAAATATCCTGCAATAAAAAATGGTACTATAAAACAAACTATAGAGGGTAATACTACTGTTTTTACTAAACCTAAAGCTGTTACCTTATTAGCTATCCAAAGCATCGTTGTAGTTACGTCTCCAATTGGAGACCAAGCACCGCCAGCATTTGCTGCTATTACTACCATTGCTGCATACCAAAGACGTTCTTCTTTATCTTGTATTAATTTTCGCAATAAGGTTATTAGAACTATGGTTGCTGTTAAGTTATCTATTATTGCTGAAAGAATAAAGGCTAAAATTCCGATGATCCATAATAACTTTTTCTTACTTTTTGTATTTACTGCTCCTTTTAATATTTCAAAACCCTTATGTAAATCTATAATTTCAACGATGGTCATCGCTCCAATTAAAAAGATAAGAATTTCGGAAGTTTTTCCCAAATGGTGTAATAAAGTATTATCAAAACCGTGTTCTGCTGCTTCTCCACCGGAGAGAAAGTTAAAAACATTTTCATGAGTATCAATAACATCAAACCAACCCGCATGAAAACCAATAGCAAGTAATGCCCAAATAAGAGCTGCCATAATTAATGCAGGTACTGTTTTATCAAGTTTTAAGGGATGTTCTAAAGTAATTGAGAGGTAACCTATAACAAAAATCAAGATAATTATAGAAGTCATAAAGAGGTGTTTTTTTAAAAATTAAATGCCCAAAATAAAAAATAAAATTAAATATTTAGGGCTTAAAATAGGCTTGCGAATATATAATGAAATTAAGCCTTTTCCAATGGATTTTTAGGAAAAAATACAACTCCTGAGGAATGATCTTTTTTTGCTCCAGTCACACTTTTTAAACAATTATTTTCGTTCCTTAATTTTAAAATTCCCAACAAAGCAAATATTAAAGCTTCCTTAAATTCAATCAATTCTGCTGGTGGAATGATTAAATTTATTTTTTTATAATTATTAATACGTTCTATTAAATAGGAGTTATAGGCACCCCCTCCCGAAACTAAAATAGTTGAATCTTTTTTAAATGTACTTGATAACTGAAAAGCGACATGTTCAGTGATGGTATGCAATTGATCTTCAATTGAAATGGCGGAGGAGCTAAGTAATGGAAACAGCTCTTTTTTTACCCATTCCAATCCCAATGATTTTGGTGGAATCATTTTATAAAAAGGTAAATCGTTCAATTGTTGAAACAATTTCTTAGAAAACTTTCCACCTCGAGCCAAATTCCCGCTTTCATCAAATAAAAACCCTAATTGTTCTGCTAAATAATTAAGCACAATATTTACGGGACAAACATCATAAGCTATTCTTTTTGAACCTTCATTATTAGTTCTTTTTTTTTCGAAAGAAATATTTGCAAATCCACCTAGGTTTAAACAATAATCATATTCACTAAACAGTAATCGATCTCCAATTGGAACTAAGGGAGCTCCATTTCCTCCTAGACCTAAATCTTGAACTCTAAAATCACAAACTACTTTTTGGTTTATTAATGATGCAATTTCAGGTAAATTTCCTATTTGTAACGTAATTCCTTTTTGAGGCTGATGTAAAACCGTATGCCCATGACTGCAAACAGCATCTAATTTAGATATCTTTTTTCTTGATATGAATTCTGAAATTACCTCAGCCAAATAAAGCGTGTATTCAGAATTTAGGATTGTTAAATTTTTATCAGAAAAGGATATTGCTTTCTGAAGCTTATCTTTCCAGCCTTTAGTATAAGAGAGCGTTTCAGACGCTATTACTTTATAGCTCCAAGTTCCATTTTCTGATACATCAAAAATGATTTGAGCTAAATCTATTCCATCCAATGAGGTTCCACTCATTACGCCCAAAACATGGTATTTTATTTTTTTCAAAACTAAAACTTATTTAGACTTTAAATATACAAGACCCTCAGGGTTTCTTCAAAACTAATACCAATAAAATTCTAACACAATCGAAACCATTTCTAATTTGACAATTGAGATTTAAAAAGGTATATTTGCATGTTATTTTTTTTAAAACTATTTAACACTCTTTTCAATGAATTTTAAGCTTACTGAAGAACACATTATGATTCGCAACGCAGCTCGTGATTTTGCAAAGTCTGAATTATTATCGGGAGTAATAGAACGAGATAACAAACAAGAATTTCCTACCCAACAAATAAAAATGATGGGAGAAATGGGCTTTCTTGGAATGATGGTAGATCCGAAGTATGGTGGTGGCGGAATGGATACGCTTTCTTATGTATTAGCCATGGAAGAACTTTCAAAAATAGATGCATCAGCCAGTGTGATTATGTCTGTAAATAATTCTTTGGTCTGTTATGGATTAGAAAAATACGCTAATGAAGATCAAAAACAAAAATACCTTATTCAATTAGCTACTGGTAAAAAGCTAGGAGCATTTTGCTTGAGTGAACCTGAAGCAGGATCTGACGCTACTTCACAAAAAACCACTGCTATTGACAAAGGAGATCATTATTTATTAAATGGAACAAAAAACTGGATTACCAATGGAGGTTCTGCAGATTATTATATTGTAATAGCTCAAACAGATAAGGAAAAAAAACATAAAGGAATTAATGCTTTTATTGTTGAAAAAAGCTGGGATGGATTTGAAATAGGGGCCAAAGAAGATAAATTAGGGATTAGAGGAAGTGATACTCACTCATTAATGTTTAATGATGTCAAGGTTCCTAAAGAAAATAGAATTGGTGAAGAAGGATTTGGATTTCCATTTGCCATGAAAACACTGTCTGGGGGAAGAATAGGAATTGCAGCACAGGCTTTAGGTATTGCTGCTGGAGCATATGAATTAGCAAGAGACTATTCTAAAGTAAGAAAATCTTTTGGTACTGAAATTTGTAACCATCAAGCTATCGCTTTTAAATTAGCCGATATGCATACGAATATTGAGGCAGCTAGAATGTTAGTTTATAAATCTGCATGGGATAAAGACCAAGGTAATAACTACGATATGAGTAGTGCAATGGCAAAGGTATTTGCGTCACAAGTTGCAATGGATGTTACCGTAGAAGCCATTCAAGTTCATGGTGGTAATGGCTACGTAAAAGATTACCATGTTGAACGTTTAATGCGTGATGCTAAAATCACTCAGATATATGAAGGAACTTCAGAAATACAAAAAATTGTAATTTCTAGGGGATTATTAAAAGATTAATAAAATGAAAAAAAAACACTACCTATTAATAGCTATTGTCCTTTTAATATTTGCTGGATGCAGTACTTCTGTAAAAGTATTAAGTGCATGGAAAAGTAAAGATATAGACCAGATGACCGATAGAAACATATTGGTTATTGCAAGAACCTCAGACCTTGAAATACGTGCTGATTTCGAAAGTAGTATCGCGAATAAACTAAGAAACGCTGGTTATAAAGCTACTGAAAGCTTTACTAGGTTCCCAAAAATGGATCATGACGAAGAAATGACAGAAGAAAAGCGAAAGCGTATTCTTGATATTTTTGGTTACGAAGGATATGACGCCATATGCATAAGTGTACTAAAAGATTATTCGGAAACTGAAACCACCAATTATTATAATGATTATTATGGAGGTGGCATGGGCATGATGGGACCTTACAACTCTTATTACCCATCTTATTATGGAGGTTTTAATAGTTATTACGGGCATCCCTATTCATACTCTACTTTTGGAAATTATTATGGTTATGGTGGTTCTTATACCACGATTGATAAAAAATATGTGCTTGAAACATTATTTTATAATTTAAATAATGACGACGACGAGCAACTTATGGCTGCTACTACAACAATAATAGAAAACCCAAGGGATGCTGTGAAAACTGCAGATAAATACACTGAAAAAATAGCAGAAAGCTTAAAAAAACTAGATAAATAGTAATTCAATAGTTTATTATAAAAAAGGCCTGACAACAACTGTTAGGCCTTTTTTATAATTGGAATCTAGGTATTGAATGTTATAAGTCTCTTACAAATCACATCAAGAAATTCCATACAATTCCAAATCGAATCACGGCATCACGATACGGATATCCAGGAGCCGAAAAATAAGTATTGGTCTTTGCAAATAATGCATTAAAATTTTCATATTTAAAATAAAAACGAATTTGTTGTACTCTTGCATTGAAGAAAATATCAAATTGAGGATATCCTCCTAGCGCTGTATCATTTTGGACATAAAACTCTGCTAACACAGCATCATAACCATTCATCATATAGTTAGAATAATATTTAAAAGTAACACCAGTTTGCATAAACAAGGCTTTTTTAAATAAATAATCTTCAAAAAACAAGGTGTTTCTGGTAATAAATTGAGGCAATTTTAAAACATCTTCACCATTTAAAGCGTTTTGATACAAGAGTGTGTTATCCAATCTAAATTTCTTAAACTTAAGTTCCTTTTGTAATTTAACTTTTACATAATCCACTCGTTCTCCATATTGTTGTGGCGTAGGAGTTGAATCATTTTCTTTGATTGCAAAATAGGTGTATTTATCAATCCCAGTGTAATTCAGAGATAAGTTTGCTATTTTATCAGATTCAAAATCTACTTTTAACTGCTGTGTTTTTATATTATCAAAATTATTTTGCCAATTATAATTGATATAATCACTTTGATTTAATAAGAAAACAAAGTTTGGCGCAGTAGTATGGGTTTTAATTTCTGCGCTAATTTTATGAGCGTTTTCAATAAGGTAAGAAGCTCCCACCTTTAAATAATTACCATCATAATCTCCCGAAATATTAATGGCTCCTTTACCAAATAATTCAAATCCTTTATATGTTTTTTTATAGGAGGCGCCCGCTTGAATCAAATTACCTTTTAACCTATTTGCAATTCTACCATCATCAAATATGATGACACTATTATATCCATAATTATAATCCGTATACCCAATAAAAGCACTTAGACTCCCTATATGGTTATTTTCAAAACGAGTATATCCTTGAATGTTAAAATCTTCAAGTTTTCCTTTTTTATACAAATCAGAAGTTTTGTAAGACTCCCCGTAATCATCGAAGGGAACATCTTGCTTAAACACATACGATTTATCTTCAAAGCTCAATACATTGCCAATAAAAAGCTTGTTTTGGTCGGTACTATCTTTTTTGGTGATCAACTCAAACTCTTGTTTTCCGTAAATACGAAACCCTTTTAATTCATTTTCTGCATCTTGAAAATTTACTTCTAACCGTCCCCGATCTCTAAATTCACTATTATTACTCTCAAACAATAAAACAGATTCATCAGTAAGTCCTCCGTTTTGTTGATTGATAAGGTCCAATGCCATTACATGTGCTAAAATATTATATCGATTATTTTTTGTGTGATAATTTGTAGTAAACCTAAAATCTCCTGTACTCGTCAAACTATGTTGATAAGCTCCTAAAGATCGCACTCCCTTATATGCAATAGAAAAATTAAATTGTTTTGAAGTATTTATTGAAAAAAAGGCGTCTAACTGTTGTCCTTGCTTAAATGCAGTTTTAAAATACAATTCTGTTAAAGGAGTGGGAAGATTGTAATAATCCATGTCTTCAATTTCACGATAACCGAAATGATGAGATTGAGCCAAAAATAGTGGCTTTAAATTTATATTATCAAAGTCATAACTTAAATCATTATAGGGCTGACCGACATTTGAAAATTGTTGCAATTCAAAATTATCCTTTCGCAAATAGTTGAATTTATAATACTTTTGGATAGTAAGAGAGGTGTCTAAAAACGTAGTATCTCGTTTGGCTGAAATAATTTTATATAGCGTTATAGAAGGTTTTTCCTTGTTCTTTTTCTCAGGACGCTCTCCTCCATTTTGAGAAAAAACTATTACTGAAGAGCATAATAGAAGAAATAAAAAAAACGTTTTGCGCATCTATTTTTAACTTACAAAGCAAAGGTATACTTTTGAAAGGAATATTTAAATAATGAATTCCGTTAAATATGTTAAAACTAAAAATCAATAAACAATTAGTTGAATGCGGTACTGATGAAGCTGGCCGAGGATGCCTTGCCGGGCCAGTAACAGCTGCTGCTGTTATACTACCTGATAATTTTAAAAATGAAATTTTAACAGATTCAAAACAACTTTCAGAAAAAAAACGAGCAATTTTAAAGCCTATCATTGAAGCCCAAGCAATTTGTTTTGGAGTTTCTCATATTATGATGGGAAAAATTGATGAAATAAATATTTTAAACGCTTCCATTTTAGCGATGCAGACCTCTATTAAAAAGCTATCCAAAACACCTGATTTCATAGCTGTTGATGGCAATCGTTTTAAACCTTTTTTAGACATACCACATCAAACTGTTATAAGAGGAGATGGAAAATATTTACACATAGCAGCAGCCTCTATATTAGCAAAAACATATCGCGACGCATATATGGAAGATATTGACAAAGAGTATCCAATGTATAATTGGAAACAAAACAAAGGCTACCCCACCAAAGAACATCGAGAAGCAATTAAAAAATACGGAATCACCAAATACCATCGCAAAAGTTTTCGGTTGTTATCGGAACAATTGCTAATGGAATAAGCATTTAAATTTCATTGTTAAAAACCCATCAATAAACTTTTAAATTTCTAACAGATGCTGTTATTTTCCTTATTATTTTTGTAGCATGAAGGTTTTTATTCAATTCGTCGCAACGCTATTCCTTTTTAGTTTTTTTATAAGCTGTGATCCAGCACCTTCAAAATTAAAAGTGCTTAGCGATTTTATCCCCAGGAACCCTTCAGTGGTATTTAGCATCAATGATTTTGAAGCTTTAAAATCTGATCTTAAAAACAATAGTTTCCTTAGTAATTTAAAAAATGCTCAAGCTTATTCTTATCTTAAGAATAAAGAGATTTTTAAGTACTTACATCCTAATTCAAAAAGCATACTATGCATCTCTGAAGGAAATGATGAACCCGCTTTTACTTTTATGACTAAACTAAATAAAGATCTATTTAATGTAGACTCCATAGCCGGTCATACCATTGAAAATAGTTCGTTTAATTCCTTTACATTTCAAAAAGTAATTATCAATAAACAAGCTATTTTCACAACTGTTGAAGACAGTATATTTTTCGCATCAAATTCAGAAAAAACATTAGCGAATATACTAAGCGGTAAAAACGAAAATAATGCGATTTTTAAAAAAATAACAGCCCTTAGTAATCATCAGGATTTAACAGTATTTATTCCTGCAAACGAGATTTTAGCAAACCAAATATTATTTAATTTTGGATCTTGGGCGGCACTTAATATTGAAGTGTTACCAGATGCATTAACTGCTTCAGGAGTTGTATTAACAAATGATTCAATTCCTCAATTAATATCGGTTTTT
>Ga0208814_1000946_pt1 | contig 14782 bp, 14 predicted proteins | sample MalvirAntarct_55_FD_184253 | JGI IMG/M metagenome (GOLD analysis project Ga0208814, IMG submission 184253) | Marine viral communities from the Global Malaspina Expedition - Malaspina viral metaG Antarct_55 (SPAdes) (version 2) | ecosystem: Environmental > Aquatic > Marine > Oceanic | place...
TAAGTTAAACACGCTGTATAACGAGGCCAAGCCTTACCTAAGTAGAGACGAAGGGTCTAACAACCTAGATGAGTTTGTGTCCGAGTACATGAGTAACGAAGCATTTGTACAAGAGCTAGCTACTATATATAGCAAAGACTCAAACGTAACTATCGGTAAGAGATTTGTAAATATAGTGTCTAACTTTATACGTGGTAAGTTAGGTGCAGACTCGACACCTATAGACAAACCTAACTCAGATGTAGCCCAGAAAAAGTTATCTGCGTTAGACTTGGAGATTAAAAACTTGTTAGCCCCTGCACCTGAGTCGCGTAATGCAGGTGAGTTGTTGATGGCTTCTAAGGAAGGCACTATAGGCACACTATCTAACAAGCTAAGTAAGGCTATATATGACGGTGGCAGAGAGCGTAGCAAACAACCTGCTGTAGTTGCCGCTGACTCTGTAGCCAACTTTATTACCTCTACTATACCTATAGGGGCTAAAACTTTAGGACTTAAATTTTTAAATTCGTCTGGCCTAGCCGAAGTTCTCAAGAGAAACTTCAACATAGATGACGGCGAGGTTATAGACAAGTTACTAAGTGCGTCTGTAGCTGCACAAACTGAAGTTACTAAGAGGTTAAGTGCTACTCGTGACTCCATAAACAAGTGGCTAAAAGCTAACCCTGACTTGAACGAAGACTTTAGTGAGTTGGTTATAGAGAGCACTAGAGATCCAGAGCTAAGTGCAGACCCCACCAAGCCTAGGAAAGTGTACAGTGACTACTACCTGACTAACACTAGAACCGGCAACCGACTAGGGTTTGCTACCGAAGCGGAAAGGGATCAAGTTGCGGCTAGGCTAAATGCAGCTAACAAGAAGACCGCTATAAAGGAAAAGTTTAACGAGGCAAGGCTAGATAACTACGATAACTTACGGCCCCTGTATAAAAAAATACAAGCGGCAGGGGGTAAGAGTACTTACGTACAGCTACGTGACACATACAAGGAATTGTTTAGCGACTTAGAGGCTGCTACAGGTGCACTAATAGATGGCCTTGAGTCTGCTGATGGTACGCCTGTAGCTGCAAGTATACGTAAGAGTCTTAGAGATCAGATATACAGCAAGATATTTGCAGAGACAAATATAGAACCGTACTTTCCGTTAACTCGTGAAGGTGAGTTTTGGCTGAGATATGACGTTAAGGTTGAGGGCAGTATTGAGCACGTAGTAGAGGCTTTTAAAAACCAAAACGCTAGAAACAGAGCTAGACAAGCCGTAGTTAGAGCTTCAGATACTAATGCTCCCGAAGTGGTCGCGGGTTCTGTAGTTGTCTATAACGGGCGTAAAGAATTATTTAAAGGGTACAACGACAACCCTCCACCTATTCAGTTTATAGGAGATACACTGTCGCTACTAAACAAGGCAAAAGTCTCGCAGCCTGTACAACAACAGTTTCTTCAGTTGTTTATTGATACCCTGCCAGAGTCTTCTACCGTCAAAGCACTAAAGAACCGAGTAGGCTACAGAGGTTCTGAACGAGACGTAATGGTCTCCTTTGACCAAAAAGCGTTTAGCATGGGTAGGCAGACTGCTGCATTGCGTAGCAGTAGGAATTTGTACAAAGCATTTGATGTAGCTAAAGAAAACCTAGCTAAGTTAGACGAGAAAAGTAGTGGCTTGCGAAATGTTCTATTTGCTGCGGAGACTTCTGGTGATGAGAAAGCCATAGCTAATGCTGAGTCTGCTATCGAAGATGCCAAGAAAGCTAGACGGTACTTTAAAGAAGACGAAGCGCGGTTAATTGAAGAGTCCTTCGCGGATAGTATCGACTTTGTGGTTAACCCTCCCACAGGCAACCTTGAAGCATTTTCTGGGCTTGCTAACAAGGTTAGTTTTTTATGGACGCTAGGCGCTAACGTATCTTCGATGGTGGTCAACATGGCTAACCTAGGTACAGTTGTCGTGCCTTTCTTAGCAGCTAAGGCCGGTGTCGGATTTAACGATGCGCTCTCCGCTGTATCCATAGGCAGTCGTTTGTTTTCCAGCAGTGGCACAAGTCACATGGTACGTATGTATGGTGCGGAAAACCTAGCGGAAGGGGATACCTCTAAAGTAGAGCAAATGAGAGTGGTAGGTAACTCTATAGACAACTACTACGTAGCAGATGCAAACGGTAACCTAACGATACGCGATGACATGGAGAGCCTTGATGATCCTTTCTATGACATGAAGGGCAAGGGCGGCAAAGTAAAGACACTAACTAAGCGTGAGTTCCTAGAGTTAGTCATGCCTATAGTTGCCGAGGCAGATTCAAGAGGACTGTTAGGGCGATCCTTGCTAGCAGATACCTTGGACATACAGGTAGACAAGAAAAGTACAGGGGCATTTAACTATGTAACTGGGCTTGCTGCGCTACCTTTTCATACCGCAGAAAGATTTGTAAGGCAGTCTACGCTTATAGGTTCGTTCCTCACTGAGATGCAGAGGATAAACAATGAGCCTAACGCCGCTAAAGGGGAAGCAGACTTATCTACCTCTGCTGTGTCTGACGCTGCTGTAGCACAGGCTATATACGACACACAGCGTACCAATGGCGGCTCATCCATAGCAACTGCCCCTGCCATAGCAAAAAGAAATATCTTTCGTACTGCCATGATGTTTAAAACCTTTGGCGCACAGATGTACTTTACAGAACTTATGACCTTTTTTAACTCTTTTAAGGACTCTGGCTTAGACGATTACTCTAGGCGACAAGCGGCTAAACAGTTCCTAGGTATACAAGGCGCTGTGCTACTGCTTGCGGGTGCTTCCGGTACTACTATGTACGGGATAGCAGCAGGATTTGCTAACTTAGTTATACTGGACGACGAAGAAGAAGATTTTGAAACCCTTACACGTCAGGCAATAGGGGAGTTAGTATATAAGGGTGGTGTATACGGAGTCACTGATGCTCTTGGCGCAGGGCTAGATGTGTCTGAGCGGATAGGTCTAGCCAATATGTTAATTGGTACTGGCAAGTACAACTTTAACAACACATGGGAGGCTGACTTACTTTCTATAATACTTGGCCCAAGCTATGGAACTATCACCAGTTGGATGCGGGGAGCCGAACAGGTAGCACAGGGAGAGTTGGCTAGAGGGATCGAGACGATGGTACCTACGGCCTTGCGTAATCCTATAAGAGCGTACCGCTATGCTACTGAGGATGGTGTTAGGTCTAATAGGGGAGACATAATACTGGAGGATGGTACTCTAAGCAGCGGGCAATTTGCCGCTAAGTTCTTTGGTTTTATGCCCGCTGAGTACAGCCGAGTTATGGAATTACGTTCTGTTAGTAAGGGCATAGACACCGCCATACTTGAGAGAAAGTCTCGTATAGCCGGTGAACTTTATAGTCGTAGAAGAGAGGGACTTCCCGAAGCAGATGTGCAGAATAAGATAAGGGAGTTTAACCAAGAAAATCCCCAGACTCCTATTAACAAGGAGTACTTAGATAGTTCGTTAAAACAGAGAGCAAAAACTTCTGAACAAATGATAGCGGCTACTACTATAAGTAAACCGAACCGGCCTATAGCGTTAGATATAATGAATAGCACGTCTCACTACCCTAACATGGATAGGATGTATACTAATTTTGACAAGATATTAGGGCTAGACTAGAGGGATATCACACCATCCTCCATACTCTTACACCTAGTCTACCGCCCTCTACCACAACTTTAACGGTACACTGCCATCCCTTGCGATCTAATATCTTAGTTAGTTGAGCAATAGCTTTCTCTGTATTAATACACAGGATAAACACAGAATACCCACAAAGCATATCGCTCCAGTTAACGACTATCTTTACCCCGTCAGGGTTAAGGTCGTCTAGCTTCAGCATCTACGGAAAAATTAACTGCGATGACTTCACTAGGAGCTAGGCGTACAAGCGTACCCTTACTCAACCTTACTTTGTCACGCTTGGCTCCCATTTTGGTCATCAATTCTTCTACAAAAGAACCATAGTTTAGCTGCTGTTTACCGCACCACTCCTTCAGCGGTTTAAGTACTAAGTACACTTTCTTTACGTCTGTCTCATATCTGGCGACTAGCTGACCTCTAGGCATAGACTCCGGTATGACTATACTCTCTGCATCAGTGTTCTTGTTACGTAGATCGTCAGTGCTTTTAATCCACAGTATGTTGCCCCAGTTCTCGTTTAGGTAGTCGTTGAGAGTCTGTTCTACACTGGCGCTCATGTCCTCTACGCGAATCTTGTTGTTCTTTACCTCGCCTATAACCCATTTGAATATAGGCTCTATGTTGTAGTTTATAAGTCCCGCTTGCTTCCCTAATATTAACCCACATATAGTGGCAGTCACCTGTGCAGACCAAAATCTATTCTCTGAAGTAAGCCCTGCTTCTCTATCCACACGCGCTTGTACTTTAGATATGAGTGTTTTAACCGCATCTATATCCTTCATAATATGCGCTAGAAACTCTATACCCGCCCAACCGCAGTTAGCGTCCAAGTCCCTAGAGAACTCATCCGTCTGCTGTTTAGTGTCTGGTGTATTAAACATACGCTTAACGTGTATCTCTAATATTCGTTGGGCTTCAGCTTTAGGCATAGCTTTAAAGGTAGATATAAGTTCTACGATACTTGTATTGCCTGTGGATACCGCCAGAAGGTTCCACGGTTCGCCTCTATACCTTTCAAGGTTACTACCGCCTGACATACGCATACGCTGTTTACCACTGGTAAACTGATAAGCAATGTCACTAAGCTGTCTGCCCGAAGAGTTGGTTAGCTCATCCATACATAACGGCAGATTGTGCATGACCTCTCCACGGTTCATCTTGCTAGCGTGAGTGTCCCTCTCATGTAGCATAAGGGCATCGGGTCTGCCCCATATAGATAGCGAAGCTAGCATAGCTGTAGTCTTACCCACACCAGACTCCTTACTGTGTATGTGCAGCGCGGCACAGTTTATCTCGCCCATAAACTTCATAAGGACAGAGCCGAACCCTGTGCCTACTACATACTGGTGCAGTTCAAAGCCGTCACGATTATAGAAGTCTATCGTTCTCTTCCACCCATCTAACGTACCCCGTGGTTCAAACGATGGTATAAGGGAGGCTGTTTGGGTTGAAGGAGGGTTAAACTCTGCCTTACCGTTAAACAGTTGCTGCCCACCTAGTACAAAAGATTCGCAGTTATCGCCAACCCAACCAAATTGCTTATGCGCCATAGTCGCACCTCCTGATGCTTGTAGCTCATTTACCCACGCTATTGTGTACTGCATTATGTCCTCCATTCTAGCGACAGCCACGCCCTTCTCTGACATATGTCTACGGAACTCTTCTTTAGATGTTACGGCAGTTAAGGGTATTGTAAACTCTCTTACTCCGTCTTTAGGTAAGTGCAGACGCATAACTATTGACTCGCCTGTTTCCGCATCTAGCACTCGTTTAACTACATACAGGTCGTTGTGGTATATGTTGACCTCTATAGGATCGCCTTCCCTATCTGTGGTTCTAAGGTATACCCCGCCATTAGCGCCCCTAAAATACGGTTTGGGGTAGGTAGGTATGACATATGTAGCCACAGGTGCAGAAGGTATACTTACGGCAGGTGCTTGCACTACGTTGTCTACAGCTTCTTTTGTCCTGTTGCCTAGAGTCTTAGGTGACCCCACCTTTAACCAGTAGGGGCAGTCAGGGCATATACCAAGTTTGTTCTCGTGAAACCTTGCACAGCTATACGGCATGGTGGGTTGCAAGTTATCCCACTTGGTGTCCGTTTCGTAAGCGTTATATCCGCTGTAACCTTTCGATATGGCATGTGCTCTTTCTCGGCTACCGTCTTCACAGGATTTCAGTACTGATAATACACCGCGCCATATAGGTTCAGACACACTCTCCTTATCTGTCATAGCCAACCGTATCTGTTCGCACCCTTTACCCTTACTGCTCTTCACTAATATATCTTTAAAGTGACTTTCAAGGTGAGCGTACTTATCATCGGCAGGGGAAGGTGCTCTCGTAGGTGACTCTGGTAAGTCTACACCTAGTAGGTTGCTAAAGGTGTCGAAGTCCACGCTAGGGGTGCCGCCATTGCCTAGGTACTCAACTTGCGAGGGCGGTACGTCTTTGTGGTTATGGGTAAACGGCACACGTAATACCCTAGCTGCATCTGATGTTACAGAAGGGTCAGCCAGTAGTCCGTGTACGCCACACGCTTGCTTCAATCTACGTGCTACAGGAACCCACTCATCTCTAGGCACCGCTTCGTTGAGTACCCAATATACATGTATCCCACGCCCAGAATTTACTAGCGTAGGCTTTGGTAAGGACAACGCCTTACAGAATTCTTTTAGTGCAACTAGCCCTTCGGCCTGTGTGTTGTAATCTTTTGCCTCACCGCAGTCTATGTCTAAGAAAAAGGAGCTTAGTGTTAATACGTTAGTTGTCTTTCGTGTCCCATCCTCTCCAAAAGTACCTAGCCCAAAATATGTATCGTATCCGTCATCATCTAATTCTTTAGCTGTATCTACAAGTTCATCGACAGTGGAGTAAAACTTTTGTACTAAACGTCCGTCAGACTTACGTGACGCAAACATACAATAACTACCACTGCCCCCTAGAACTCTAGACAAGAAATTTCTAGTTTGCATTATCGACCCTCAAAAAACTGGAAGTCACTGCGGCAGGGACAAGAACCGTCCTTTTCGGAAAACCTAGCCGCAGAGTATTAAGTTGGGAGCTAGTCCCAGTTGTCGATAATGTTGCTAAAGCCTTCGTCTATACCCGCTTTTGGTTTTGTCTTGCTGGCGGCTTTTGACTTAACTACTTTGAGTGGGGGTGCTTTCTCTATCACTTTTTCTACAGGTGCTTCTACAGATTCTTCTACAACTTCAGCTACCTCATCCTCGTCTATTAAAGGTTCTGGCTTAAATGGGTTGGCATCTGAGTTATGGACGTACCCTTCCACTGCTCCAAACGGGTTGCGTTCCTCCATCTCTACGTACTTTATAACCTGTACGGCACGTAGTCTTAGAGATACACCTGCCTCTCGCATGTTGTAAGGGAAGAAGGCCACTGCAACATTGACTGTGCTGCCCGTGGTTAGCAAAAACTCTTCTGGTAGTTTGTTGCCCCCAGCATCGTAAAGGTTAGGCTTCCTAGTAGCTTCCTTACCGTAAGCGCCTTTGATTGTTGCCTTGCCAGTGTAAGTGCCTGTCTCCTCATCCTTCTTGAACGGCACCTCAATCTGCTCTGGCCATCCCTCTTCACGTGCTTCACTGTACGCTTTAGCCATGTGGGTGAATAGCTCCTTGGCTTTTGCGCTAGTCATACGAAACTGTATGGTGTAAGAAGACCCGTCATCAAGGGGGTCACAAGGCACAGACCGTTTCTCTGCTTGGTCGAAGCGATAGGTGCGGTCAATACGAGGCCATAGTGCCTCTACATCGGTTATCATGTGGTCAGTCATATCGTCAATCCTGTCGGTTGCTTTCATCCATTTTGGAAGAAGTATGGTGTTTTGCGAAGGCCAGCCTGTAGACTCTGTATCGCTGTCTCCCGCATCTTTTATCTGCCTTAGAACTTTCTTAACTTGGTATAGACCTTCGTCAATAACGTCCGAGTGCAAATTGTGTATCTGTACAGCATAGGGAGGTTCCTTCTCTACTGCCAGAAATATAAAGTCTTCAATCGGGTAACCCGCTAACTCAAGTACATACTTATAAAATGCAGCTTGTATGTGGTAACCCAAACTAAAGAACTGTCGCTCAAAGCCTCCACGCTTTGGACTAGCATCACGAGTGGTTTTTAAATCCACTAGTATGCCCCTCTCTGGTATGAATATGTCAGGACGTGCTTTAAGTGCTAGCCCCGTCTCCTCATCCGTACCAAATATACTAACCTCTTTTACGGCACACAGGTCAGAAACTAATTCTACCGCCGCGCTATTAGACATAACACTACTCACCATATCTAGGCATATAGCGTAGTCTTCCTGCGTAAGTAGGGTCTTCCCTTCAAGCTGTGCTTCTTCTCTAGCACTTGTCCAGAGCTTGCCCCTTCTGTTCTCAGGCCCACAAAGTACTAAGTCTTTTTCAGGCTCCAACACCATTGCGTGTACAGCGGTGCCAAGATCAAATGCGCTGTTATCTTTATAGACTGCGTTCTTCCAATGGAGTATCGACTTAGTGCTTATAGTCTTTACCGCCGAACTACTTATAGCGGGGTGAGCGTGGTAGTCCTCATTGGACATGTCCTCTACAAGCATTACATATCACCGTAGAAGTCTTCATCTCTTTCGCTATCTACATGAAAGAGTGGTGCTTTATCGACTGTCTTAGGTGCTAACCCCGAAGCAAGCGCATCGATGGAGAACCTTCTAGTGTTTCCCACCTCTATGTACGAATTCTTGGGTACGCGCCCCTGTCTGAGCCACGATCTAACTGTAGACACAGAAACCGAAAAATGTTTTGCTACATCTTCAATCGGAACATACGGCTGGTTCATCTTTGTCGCCCTTCTAATAGTGTTTAAATACTAACTTTACTGTCTTTATCTACCTTAGTCAACCAATTCCTTGTAAAGATCAATCATTCTTGTGTGTATGTCTGTTTTAGTATCCAATAGTGACCAGTACCGCCCCTCCACAGTCGAGCCTTGCAGTTGTATTACCGTACACTTGTGGTCTTGTCCTGCTCTGTGAACCCTAGCATTAGCTTGGGCATAGATTTCTAATGAACTTGTAGGTGACCACCACACCACCGTGTTAGCCGCAGTTAAGGTTATACCGTGTGCCGCAGATTGTGGCTGTATAACTAAGACTCTTGGGTCGTGAGTGTTTTGGAACGCGCTAAATATCTTAGTTCGATCCGATGCAGAAACACTGCCACGTATAACCTCAGTAGTTATGCCATCGTCTCGGAGTTTTCTAGTTACAAGGTCTATAGCGTTTTTAAACGGGACAAATACCAATACTTTCTTGCTAGACTCTTCTATAACCTCACGTAGTACTTTGTATCTATAGCTGATATCAAATTCCAACGACACTTTATCGGTTGAGTACACTGCCCCTGCCGATATCTGCAACAGCTTGTTTATGTGGACTGCTGCATTAACGGCAGTTATATCTTCACCCTCCGCTTGGAACGTCATGTCATTCAGTAGGAGCTTATAGTATTTTTTCTGTTGTCTAGTTAACTCCACCGCTCTCTTGGTATACACCATAGGCGGCAGGTCAAGACACTCTTCTTTAGTAAACCGGATAGCTGGCTGTAGTATCTGGTGTACATGTTCCGTAGCATTAGGTCTAGGAACCCACTTGAAGTTAGTTACTTTCCGCATGATCTTGTCTCGGAAAGCACCGAAGGCTTTGGGTACGACAGTGGGGTTCACCAACCTAGCTAACCCAAACGCATCGAGTGGGCTTTGTGCCGCAGGTGTGCCTGTCATCATCCATAGCCACGTGTCAGCTTTAATCAAACGGCTAAGGGTCTTCCATCTTTTGGTCTGAGCGTTTTTGTAGTGGGTAGCTTCGTCTACAATTATGCAGTCGAACCCTGCCTTGGCTACAATGTCCTCCACAATAGCTAGCCCATCATAGTTTATGATTACATAGTCGGTAGTCTTACGTAAGGCTTTTTCTCTAGCTTTAGGGCTACCATGAGCTACGGACACAGACCTGTGAGGGGTAAACCTGTTTATGTCATCTAGCCATGCTGAGTCCATAATAGACAATGGGCATATAACCAGCACACGTTTGATCTGGTTTGTCTTTAACAGGTAGTCGGATGCCCATATAGCAGATGCAGTCTTACCTGTGCCTTGCTCGTTAAAGCAGAAGGCTCGCCTGTTAAGAGTTAGAAAAGCAGAGGTGGACTTCTGGTGGTCGAAGGGAGTAAGGTCGCCTGTGAACACGTACCTACCGTTGATAGGTGAAGGTATGTTTATGTTGAGGTTCTTTAGTACTTGAGCTTCTTCTATACCCCAGTTAACTAGAACGTGGTTGTCTTCTAACTCTTTGCTCTTAGGTATTATCTCTGTGACTTTAGCAGGGTCGCGTAATCGGAGCAAGACTGCTCTGTTGTCTACTATTCTCAATGTAGTTCTCCGTTATATGAAGTTGTAAACCCCGCTTCGCCTCCCGATGGGGTCAGGTCGGGTCATTGGGAAAAGGAATAAACCCTAGGCTTCCTAGATTTTATACAGCAAGTAATACACTCAATAGGAGAGATAACTGCATCATTTAAAGACGGATCTAAGCACCGTCTACCACACCCAATTTTGTACGTAGCCACTTATCGTTAACCTGTTGCAACATATTCTTTTTTGCCTGTTTGGATTTGGCTTGTCGTTTGTTAGCCGCCGACTTCTCGTTTATAGGTGCGGTTCTATAATTTGTCATTGTAATCCCCTATATGTTTAGGTTCTCTATCTTAGCCGTAGAGGTTAATGTTATCTCACCATCACCATAGACACTGTACGCTGTGCGGAGTGCTTCAATTACCGCTTGGCAGTCAGCGTTAAACCTGTCTGTGTCATGGTGGTAGTCCATCATCTTGACTCGCGCTAACACTTCGGGCTTGGGTTCGTTCACCGTGTTACGCTCTACTCGTATGATTACTTCTTCCATTACTTACTCCCTTTCTTTTTATAGTTACGACTTCTGTTAGATGATTTACTTTCTATTCGCACACCGTCTGCATTGCTACCGCCCTTGCTCAGTGCCTTGTTATGGCTAACGTCTTTACCTTCACGCTTGTCAGCACGACCATCTTTGTTAGCGTCCTTACCTTTCTTGTCCATAGCGCGTCTGGCACGTTGTCGCTCCATGCGCTTCTTGTGACCCTCGCTACCAACAGGTGGGTTCTTGGGTGACTTGCGATCTGCTTTATTCTTGTAAGGCATTGTTACCTCCCGTCTTTGGACATATATCTAGCCGCGTACACTAGTCCCGCAATCAAGTGCGCCACATCGTCATCTTTGAAGTACATTGAAGTATCGCTGTCCTTGTCAACTAACACCAAGCCAATCTCATCTTTATCAAAAGTAGACACTATAGCTATGCTAAAGTTATCCCCCTCTCGCTGGTCTTCATGCCACCCGTTAGTTTCCTCTAGAACTTCACAGTTTTTACGTGTCTTGTACTCAATAAAGTCTGTAATATTACCCATCCGCACATGCTCCATAGTTTTTACCCGTACCGCTTTCACAATCTAAAGGTATACCCTCGGCCCAAGAAGGGGGCTTACGCATACACTCTTCGACATACGCTACAGCAACTGCTATTTCTTCGTCTGGCACACAGCATATAATAGAGTCGTGGACAGTTAACACGACTTGGTATCTCTTCGCCACAGCAAGCATCTGCTCACCGATTATGCACCTAGCTAAAGCCTGACAGATGTTCTCTGTGACTTTGCCGCCGTAGATATTAACCTTACCCCGCCGTGATATGTAACTGTACTGGTTACCATACTCGGTTTGTTGGGTCTCCATCTTAGGGTATCGCATGTATAACCCAGATGGAAGTTTAATACTGTTGGCAGTATATTTCACAATGTTGTTTGTGCCATACGCGCCCCTGTCATTGTTAAACATATTCTGAAGGGCTTTCTGAGAAGCCTTCCAAAATGTACGTATCTTATCGTTAGTCTTTCTATATATGTCAATGATGCGCTTGGCCTCGTCTAAGTCTATGTCAGACCCGAAGCTCTTTAGCTGCTCTTTAAACCGCTCCGCTCCCATGCCGTACCCGCAACCCAGTATCGTGGTCTTACCTACAAATCTCTGGTCTTTGGTTATCTCTTCCTCTGGTATTGCGTAGATAGAAGAAGCCATCTTTACATAAACGTCTTCTTTGTTAGCAAAGGCTTGCACTAGGTCTTCCTGCCCTGCTATCCACGCTAGTACCCTAGCCTCAATCTGTGATGAATCACAGTCAATAAGAGTGTAGCCTTCTGGTGCAGTTATACATGACTTCAACATCTTACCGTGTGGCCCACGAGACGGTAAATTTTGCATGTTGATTTTGTCATCCCCTCCCCACCGTCCGGTGTGGGCTGCATAATATCTTACAGGCACAGGCAGTAGCCCACGTTTGGAGATGTCGATAAACCGCTGTGTACGTGTCTCCTCTAAGGTACTCTTGTTGCCTAGTCTCGCTGCAACCAACGCTTGTACACGTATGTCTGGGTGCTGCGCTAGCCCCTTAAAACCATCGTCGGTTTTAGCAAATGCGTGTGTCACGTTGCCAGTTGCAAGGCTTATCTTTGTAGGAGGAACAACACCTAACAACTCTAGCTGTTCGGCAAACTTGGGGTTACTCATAAGCTCCGCTTTAGACACGCCAGAACGTAGCAATAGAAGCTCCTTAGCGCCTTTGGTGTTGTCCAAGTGCCACTCTAATGCTACTAAGTCTAAGTCCAACGAGGGTTCGGTAAACATACGCAACGTACAGTCTATTAATTTAAGCTCTTGTGTAGGAAATTCCTTACTTAGAATGCTGAATAGCTCATGTGTTAACTCAACATCGTTGACGCAGTAGTCCCCATACTTATCTAGCTCTTGTGCCGAAAAGTCTTCACGGCGTAACCCTAGCGCATCAAGCACTTCTGTACCCTTGACACCTATACTATAGTAGTCGGCTAGGTAAGCTAGACTCACCCTGCTATCACTACCCAGTACAGCACGTGCCATACACAGTGTGTCCATGTAAGCACGGGGGTGTACGTCAAACACCCACGATAGGATAGCGCCATCAAACATGGTGTTGTGTGCTAGTACAGCAGAGTTAGCCCAGTCGAACGTGTGCAGGTACTCTTTGATCTGTTCACGGGTACCGCTAGCCCACTCTGTGTCTCCATCGTTGACCTTAACACCCACACCAATCACCTCAAAGCGAGGGTCTCGTATATAAGACTCTGTGGTCATCTTACTTAGCGAGTAGTCCCTGCTGTAGTAAGTTTCAAAATCAACCGTTATAAGATCCATCAGGTTATATTCCTCTAGTAATTCTACAGTTGCATTTACAGTTTTAAGTAAGTTCTCGTGCGCCAAGAGCCTTTCTAACTTCCTAAAGAAAGCCTCTTTATCTGGCCCATAGGACATATAGGAGATTCTATCTCCAAATAGTTTTATGTTGGCTTTTTCCTTCGCCACCAACCACTGCTCTGGACTTATACCCACGGCTTAAACCTCTCCAGTACTTCCATATTTTCATACGCAACAGCGTTCATTTGTTTGGCGCTTATGACCCAGAGACTTTTCGCCTCCTTGTTAGTGACTATAACCATATCTTTGTGGTACTTACTTGCAAGATAGTCAGCTTCTTCTACAGCAGATTCGTGGTCGGTGAACATCATCCTTCTAACCGCGCAATCTCCGCGTCGATATAGAACTTGATCTTCTTGGCATCACGCAACTTGCTACTATGTGAAGACTCACCGTATCGATAGCAACTGCGGAATATTTCACCTATCTGGGCATTCATATCCTTGTGACTTATCAAGTGCTGTAACTCTGTACAGCTTGTAGGCAGTACGTAGTAAGACGCGGTGCTACCGTCACTCGTCGAAGATAACTCGTAGGATTTTGGATAAGGAGGCCAAGTAAAAGTCAGGGCTGAACTTGTTTTTTTGGCGCGGTCTTGCTCTGCTAACATCTCTACGTGTGCGCGTACAGAATCCATGTCTTTTTTACGCTCATAGATTGTTTCCGCTTGCTTGGCAATACTCGGACTGAAACCCCTATCCATATCCTTGGACATGAGTGCATGTGCTTCAGTTTCTTTGAGTGCTTTGTTTATTTTGTAAGCGTAGTTGTAGGATACTCCTGTAACCTTCGCCACCGAAACCATAGTAGCTTGTGGATTTGCTGCTATGTGCTTCTGAACCAATGCTATCTTGCTCTGCTTCTTACTCATCTCTTCCTCCTAAATTGTTCGGTTGCTAGTGGGGGAATCGCCCCACACCAGTGCTGTAGTGTTATCCATGTTGTCTTCGTTTATGACCAACGCTATGCCCCCTGCGAAACCTATATCCTGTAAGTTCTTATCTTGAAGGGGCGTGGTCTTGTTCTTACCGGCTTTGCATTCAATGCCAAAGAAATTACCTTTGTGACATCCTATGATGTCAGGCACACCACTACGACCATACCCACCAGTCACAGGGTAGAAGTAATAAGCACCCATAGCTTTAAGGTGCTTAGTCACTACTCTCTTTACCTTCGTTTCGGGTGTCGATGACATCTGCAACGTCCTCTAGTGTGTATATTAGTTCACGCACAAGCTCATGTATCTGTGCATCTTCGATCTCCACTTCAATCTTAATCTTCACTGGTACCTCCACACAGGATAGGTACCCTTATCCATCGGTTGTTGTGGTTACGGACTCTAGTCTCACGCTCGGCTTTACTCCATGCATCTGTGTGCCTAACTTCTTGGTAACCGTGGTTCTGCTTTGCTTCCCAACGCGCACGAATTATCTCTCGTTCTTTATCACTATCCACGCCAACCCCCTATTACCGCTAGGAATATAGGGAATATGCCAACAAACACCCCCAGTGCAATAGCTAGAGAAAGGTACGTGTAGTTAATAGGCTCCGCTGTTACTATAGGGCTAGACTTCTCAGGAGCGAAGGGTAGCTCTACTTGCTTAGTTGGTGAGGGAACTTTTGCCCTATGCACAGCCACAGGAGGGGTCTCCTCTTTGAAGAAATCCTCTACCGCCTTTAAGCTATCTAACTGTTCGGCTCTTGCTTCGTGTTTTTTTGCTAGGTGCTTACTTTTTTGCTTGG
>Ga0208814_1000947_pt1 | contig 14772 bp, 7 predicted proteins | sample MalvirAntarct_55_FD_184253 | JGI IMG/M metagenome (GOLD analysis project Ga0208814, IMG submission 184253) | Marine viral communities from the Global Malaspina Expedition - Malaspina viral metaG Antarct_55 (SPAdes) (version 2) | ecosystem: Environmental > Aquatic > Marine > Oceanic | place: South...
CTGGTATGAACACTGGTGTAAATCTTGGCGGCGGATATGGTAGTGGTTCAACAGGGGGTATGACAGGTTTTAGTCCGCCTCCTCCTTTAGTAGCTCCTCCAGTAATACCAAAGCCTACTATGCCTTCTTACATGGATACAACTCAAACAGTAGATGTAATACCTAAAACAAATTATTATGATACCCCAACAGCTACTCGTGATTTACCAAACACAAATCTTGGTGGCGGATATAATAGTGGTTCAACAGGGGGTATGACAGGTTTTAGTCCAGAGGCTAATTTACCACCTGAGTTACAACCGCGCATTACTGACTTACCCCCTTTAGAAGCTCCTCCTCCTCCTCCTGAAGATGTTTTTGCAAATACAAATAATTTTACCCCTACAAATACTACAGGGGGCGTTGACTACACACCTACAGGTAAAGTAGCGATAGAAGACCAATATAGAGTGTTTGACCAAAAAACAGGAATGCCAGCTGATGGATATTCATTCTCAGAAAAGTTTGATGCTGTAAGTAATGACCCACGTGGATTTATGAAAAATCTTGGCGATGGCAATGAACTATATGGAGCTGGTAAATTAGGTTTAACAGGGCTTGGTTTATATGCTTCAGCGGTGGAACCCGAAGACCCATATGGAGGTTATGAAACTCTTTCAGGTAATGAAACACGAAATAGAGGACCTCAAGGCCAACTTAATTTATCTGGTGAATCTTCTTTAAACTTAAATAACCCTTATGGGTATGCTAAAGGTGGAGGCGTAACAACAGGTAAATCTTTAAATGTAAATAATATTAAACCAAATTATACGGCGGGTTCTTTAAATGTAAATACAGGTTCAAACACTCCTCCTCCTCCTTCAGTAGCTAGAGCTGTGTCTGCATCAGGAGTAAATGTAGGAGGGGGTCAAGGTGTAGGTGGTATTTTCAAACCCTTTTCTGTAGATACACAATTTGTAGCGGGTCACGGACTTATGCCAGCAGATGCTACTATGCAAGGTCCTGCTCAAAACTATACTCAAGATATTGCAGGGAATTACATAAGAAAAGCTCAAGGCGGAATAATTAACGGTTATGCAGAAGGTGGATACTTAAGTGGAGGTGATGTACCAGGAGATGGTATGAGCGATAGTATTCCTGCAATGATAGGTAGAGGGCAACGAGCTGCTTTATCTGAAGGTGAATTTGTAGTTCCTGCAGATGTAGTAAGTCATTTAGGTAATGGCTCTTCAAATGCTGGCTCTAAACAATTATATGCAATGATGGACCAAGTTAGAAAAGATAGAACAGGAACAGAAAAACAAGGAAAACAAATTAACGCAGAAAGGTATATGCCCGCTTAATGAAAGTATCCATGGTGCCAAAAGCACATGTAGAAGTAGTATGGTCAAGAATAGAAAAGTACGTAGAGGGAGCCGCCAAATATACTTATGGTAGGTTTACTACGAATGACATAAAACAAGGTATCATAGATAAACCAGAGCAAAAACTATGGATAGCCTTTGATGGCACACAGATTTATGGGTTTTGGGTAACTGAACCTTTTACCTATCCTCAAATGAAAGTGCTTATATTGCATTTTATAGGGGGTAAGCAGTTTAAAAAATGGCAATCAATAGCATTAGAACAGACCCAACAGTATGCAAGAGACCATAGCTGTAAAATAATGGAATCATATGGCAGACCCGGATGGGGAAAGATTTGGAAAAACAATGGGTATAAAGAACTATTTACATTTTACGAATTACCAGTGGAAAAATAAACTATGAATTTACTAAAACTATTACCAACTAGCTTAAAGTTGTGGCTTCTCAAGCATCTATATAAAGATATTGCTGTTAAAGGTCGTATGGGAGATACTACTTTAGCTCATATTAATATAGAGGAAGCAGCTTTATTAAAAGCTCACGGTGGTTCAGGTACTGTTAATCCAGCAACCGGTTTATTAGAGTATGGTAAAGGTGGTGGTTCGCCTCCTCCACAAAATAACACTAGTACTACTTCTGATTTACCAGAGTACGCTCAACCTTTTTATGAAGAGTTGATGAAACAATCAGCTAGAGAAGTTTATACTACAGATTCATCAGGAAATGTAACAGGAGTTCAAGAAAAACCAGCGTATGGAGGTGACAGATTAGCAGGATTTAATGCTGACCAAACGGCTGTACAAACCGGTATTAGAGGTCTGACTAATCGTCCAGAGTATGAAGAATCAATTACTACTACTGATACTATAAGTGGGTTAGGTGCAGGCGCAGCAGCTTCTGGATTAGGAGCAGCGAGTGCATATTCTCCTGGTGCTGTAGCTGATATAGGTATGGCTACGCCTGCAGAATTTGATGGTGCAGCAGCAGCTAAATATATGAGCCCTTATCAATCTAATGTAACAGACATACAATTAGCAGAAGCAAGAAGACAAGCAGATATTGCTAAATCAAGTAGAGGCATGGGTTCTATAAACCGAGGTACGTTTGGTGGAGGTCGTCAAGCTTTAATGGAAGGAGAAGCAGATAGAAACTTAGCTATGCAGTTGGGGCAGATACAAGCAACGGGTAGTCAAGATGCATTTAAAAATGCTCAATCTCAATTTCAAGCTGACCAAGCAAGACAGATGCAAGCTAACCAAGCTAACTTACAAGCTGATGTAGCAGGTAGACAACTTACTCAACAAGGTCAACAATTTGGCGCGGGTCTACAAAAAGATATAGGTTTAGCAGGCATGCAATATGGATTAGCTGGAGCAGCACAAACAGCAAGTTTAACTACAGCAGAGCAAAAATCTGAATTAGAATTATTAAAAGCAAAAGCCGCATCTGGTGCAGAGCAACAAGCGCTACAACAAGAGATTGATAATTTAGCTTATCAAGAATTTATGGAAATTGAAGATTATAAAAAGAAACAATTAGAGTATCAATCAAACATACTGCGTGGTACTGCAGGTGCATTAGGTTCAACACAAACACAATACACACCTGCTCCAAGTTTAGCTGGTAATATAGTAGGAGCGGGTGTAGCAGGTCTTGGTTTATATAACGCATTAAAATAAGGTTAAATTATGGAAGAACAAATACAAAAAACAGAAGTAGTTAATGAAGGTTTGAGTTCACTAATACCTAGTGGCGGCAATGCAATGACCTCTATTCAAAACGCTGCTGCTCCAGGAGCTCCTGTAGTACGTAATATTCTTGAGCAACAAGAAATAGCTCGTAATTTAAGTGAAACCCAGTTAATAGAGTATGCTAAATCTCCTAATCCTGATGTTATTCCTTCTTATTTAGTTACAGCTGAATTAATGCGTCGTAAATCAGCCAAAGATAAAGAAGCTAAAGCACCTGACTTTACTGTAGCTCAAGAAGTAGTTGCAGAAGCAGAACAAGGTCTTATGAATCAAATGCAACAACAACAAGCATCTAACATGCCTCCAGGTGGTTATACTCCTCCTCGTGAAGAAGTAACTAGGGAAACAATTATGGAAGGAGGTATAGCTCCTTTACCTAACCCAGGCAATGCAATGGGTCAAGGTGGTATGGCACAGGGTGGTATTGTAGGATATAAAAAGGGAGATATGGTTGAAATTCCTGATGACATTATTATGTCAGCCACAGATATACTAGGTGAACCTCTTTATTACCCTGGACAAGGGCAAAATAAAATTGGTGTAGAAGACATTAATATTGAAGAGGAAGTTATCGAAGAACCATTTAGTCCTCACTATGACATGGGGAAAAATGGTCAACTGTATATACCAATGTTAGACCCTAACCAGTCTTTTGCACAGTATAAAGAACAAAGAACCGAAGACGAGTTAGCAGCAGGTATAAGCCAAGATTATTATAAAGATTTAGCTGAAGATTATAAAAAAGACCGTGAACAGTATAATGAAGATAAAGATAACGCAGGAAATATGAGTATGATAAACGCAGGTATAGCTATGATGGGCAGTAAAGACCCTAATTTCTTGGGAGCTGCTGCTACTGGCGCTAAAGCTGGGATGTCTGACTATACAGGCAGGTTAAAAGACCTTAAAAAAGAAGATAGATTGCTTACTAAACAAGACAGATTGTTAATAGCTGGCGAAAGAGCAGAAAAAATGGGTGACTTAGATAAGAAAGAAGTGCTTAATAAAGAATGGCGAGCTAATAATATGGAGATATTAAAACAAAATGTTGATGTGAGAAATGCTGGTTTATCTGCAAGTAAAAAATCTAAAGACCAAAACATGAAAGACGCAGTTGAACTTACAACGACCTACATGAAAAACACCCATGGTGCTACTCCTTCTACTCGCTTTAATTCTCAAGGAGACTATAACGAGTCGTTTAAAAAAACAAATGAAAAATTTTATAATTTCCTTAAAACGGGAGATGTTAACGCATTAGCAGAGCTTAACGCTGGCGCAATCGAATGGGTTGGGGTAACTGGGAAAAAAAGCGGTGGTAAAAAAGATACTGAAGCTACAGGTATATCCACAAAAATAAACCCAAAAACTAAGAAAGCACCAACTTTTGAATATCAAGACGCTGATAAATTAGTCTATCCAACATAAAGGAGCTTATATGGCATTCAATGTTCAAAGAGCTTTAGATGATGGCTACACTCAACGACAAATAGACAATTATCTATCCTCACAAAACTTACAGCCTACTAAAGAAGTTACGGAAGGAGTTACGGAAGAAGTTACGGAAGAAGTAATTACTCCTGAACTTACTCAAGCTCAACCTAATGATTATCAAACTTGGTTAGACAATAACCCTAATTTAGAAGGCACCAATGATTGGGATACAGTGAAAGCTGCTGCTGATGCTAAAGCCTTAGAAAATCAAAAACCAACAACTATTCAAACGCCAACATCTAATGATTATCAAACCTGGTTAGACAATAACCCTAATTTAGAAGGCACCAATGATTGGGATACAGTGAAAGCTGCTGCTGATGCTAAAGCCTTAGAGAATAAAGCTGCCCCGGAAGCTCCTATCATAGGAGGTCGTTTATCTGTTGAATCTAATAAATATAATCCTCAATCTCAATTCATACCCGGCGAAGACTTTGGTCGTAGTATTGAGCAATTTGGAAGACAAATTCCTCAGTTATTTGGGGCTGCTAAAATGTTATATGGAAAAATGACCGATGATGATGAGATGATTATGGGCGGTTATGAACAAGCAAAAAAATACGAAGACCGTCAACAACCACATAAAAAAGAAACAGATGAATTTACATCAGCTTGGGAAACTCGTGGATTTGGTGGAGCTGTAGACTATCTACAATACATGGCAGGGCAAGGTGTAGGAATGCTTGCTGAAGCAGTTATTCTTGGCGCGATTGGTGCTGCAATAGCTACGCCAATGTCTGGAGGACTCGCAACTTTACCTGCAGGAGTTACAAGTTTTTTTGGTAGAAAACTTGTTAAAAAATCACTTCTAGACCAAATTGATAAGATAGCTAAAGAAAAAGGTTTAGATGCAGCTGAAGCTTTTGCAAAAAAAGAAGTAGCTAAAGTATTAACTTCTAAAGAAGGTAGAAAAATAGCAGCGAGTGAAATAGGTAAAAAAGCCGGTCAAACTGGAATGGCTGCTAAATTTGGAGCTGGTGAAATTACAGGGCGTGCAGTAGATGAAGCTATAGCTGAGGAGACAGACCCTGCAAAACAACTTGAAATTATAAAATCTCTTAACACTAGCAAGCTAGCAACCTTAAGTGTTGCTCATGCTCTTGCTGATTATGCAGGAATTAGAATTGGATTAGGGGCGTTTTCAGGTTTATCTAAACCTACGCAAAGTATGTTATTTAACATATTTAAAAAAGTGGGTATGGTAGGGTCTCAAGAAGCTTTAGTAGAAGGCGTACAAACAGGACTAGAAAGATATGGCGCTGACCTTCCTTTAGCAGATAGAGAAGCTATGAGAGAATATTTAAATGCTGCAGCTGGTGGTTTTGCTATGACTTTAGGCCCATCAGTTGTTGGTGGAGCCTCATATAATCCGCCAAAAGTTCCTGACGCAAATGTAGAACCAGAAGATAATAATAATAATAAACCTGATGAAACTAAAAATGAATTTGATAAGAGCTTTAAGGAACTTGCTAAAGAAGCTAAAAAACAAAAAGCTACTAATAGTGCTCAAGCAGATGCAGATGAATCAGCTGATAACCCAGTAGCACTTACTGATACTAAGTTAGCTTCGTTTGGTATAAATAAAAACACAAAAGCTTACAAAGCTTTAAAAAAGTTGGACATGACTAATCCTGATAATCAGGTTGTATTTGAGCAAATAGTAGAGGAGCATGATGCAATACAAGTTAAAAACAAAACCGGTAAAACATTAAACGAAAAAGAACTTGATAATTATAGGAGCGTGTATGGAAACGAAACTGCTGGAGAAAGCAATGCTGTACCTAACGTACCCTCACCTGCCGGAGCCGAAGGAAGTGCAGCAACTGACGGAAGTGGAGCTGCTGGGAGTCAAAGTAATACTGGAAGACCTGCTAGAAGAACAAAGAAACAACCCGCTGCATTAGAGCCAAAAGTAGAACAAGCAGAGCTAGATAGATTAGATGCTGAAGTGGTTGCAGCTCAAGAAAGAAAAGCAGAAAGAGATGCTTTAGATGTTAGAAGGAAAGAGATAAATAAAGATGACCCTGAGCCACTAGCCGAAGGTCAATTGCCTACAACGCTTCCTAAACCAGGAACTTCTGGAGAAAGAACGGTATTAGAAGCTACAGATGATTTTATAAAAGCTGATACATTTGCTACAAATAAAAATGTAGACGGAGCAACTATAAGCCAAATAGCTAATAGGTTACGAGGACAAAAGGTAAAAGGTAAAAAACGAAAAGAAGTATCAATTACTACCGCAACTAGAATATTTAATGAGCTTGCAGCATCAGGGCGTTATACAGTTTCTACAAGCAGTAGAGGTGTTAAAAAACTAATTAATAAAGAAGCTAAAGCTAAACCCACAAATGCTGAAAAACTTAGTGCTTTAGGAAATGTAACCGAAGCTGAAACATCTGACGCAGCAGCAATAGCAGCAGCCGATGCTAATGTTGATGTTGATGTTGACTCAGAAATATCAGAAGTTGATGACTATAGTAACATGAGCGAAGCTGATTTTGCTGAGGGAGCGTTAGATGTAGACGATAATGTAGATGACTTTACAACGGATGAGTACCAAGAATCTAGAACTGGCGTGCTTAATACATCAACAACGCAAGAAACAACTGTATCAGTTATTAAAGAATTAGTTTCAGAATTTGGTGACGCTGTTAATAAAGCTATTGATATGGGTAAGTTAGTTATTGTAGATAATGTAAGTGAACTACCAAGTAATATATCTGTATCAAATACTGCTAACGGAGCATACGATGGGAACACAGGAACTGCATTTATCATCGCTAACCGAGTTAAGAAAGGTGAAAGTAGACGTGTGCTCTTGCACGAGATTGGAGAACACCATGGGTTAAAAGGGCTTTTAGGTAAAGACTACACTAGAACATTAAACCGACTTAAGTCTTTAAAAAATACTGACAAAGTAGTTGCTGAGGTATGGGCACAAGTTACAGTACAATATAAAAATCTTACAGTAGGAGATGTTCCATTTTTACAAGAGGTAATGGCTAAGCTAGGAGAAACTGCACCTACCAACAAATTCTTTAATCGTGTAAGAGGCTTGGTAAAAAACTTTTTACGCAAACTAGGTTTAGTAAATGTAGACACATTAACTACAGCTGACCTCCAGGACTTAGTTATGTACTCCTTAAACGTTAGCATGACTAAGCAAGACGGTTCAAGAACCGGAGAGTTTATGGACTCAAGTATAAACCCTCAGTTTAAAGAGAAAAGGGATAAAGAAACTACCTTCAGAAAAGAAAATATAGGTATATTAAAAAAACAATTAGCTGATGTACGAGAACGTTTGTATGTAGCTAGACAAGCAGAACAAAAGCAACTTAACGAAGATGGGAAGCCATCAAAGTATTATAGCGACCCTGTTGTAAAATTAACAATAGAAGAAGCTGAGTTAGTTGAACGCATAGTAGAATCTAACAAACTAGCACCTGAACAAGATAATATACAGTTTTCTGAAACCAACGGAGAGACTGCTAACTTAGAAGCTACTGGGCACAATAGACGAGCTCGTAGAACTGCTAAACAAGATTTAATAGCCCAAAGCAAAAAACCTAACATTCCTAAATTAGACAGATTTGAAACTCAATATTTTTCATTTGATGTTGGTTTTAATAATGCAATTATGAGAACTATGAAAGCTATGAATATAACGTTAGAACAAGTTACAGAAACTATTTTGGCTATGGATATAGCTCAAGCAGTACATGCGGGTGATTTAACAGCTAAATTTATGAGACTCGGAAAATTAGTATATGGTAAACAAAAAGATGGTACTGGATATTTTAATAGATGGACTGCGGTTGAGGTAAAAGACGGAGCAACTTTTGAAGCAGTTATAAAAGACCTAAAAGCTTTAGCTAAAAAAGCAAGCACTAAAGCAGTAGTAGGGTCTAAAAAAAGTTTAACCGAACTAAGAGTAAGAGCTACAGAAGCCTTTACCGCTCAGAGAGAAGCAGCATTAGAACCAGCACAAATAAAATTAAATAAACAAGTAACAGATTTAATTGCAGCGGGTAAAGAATCAGAAGCAAGAACACTGTATAACAATAATCATGTTATATTGCGTATGACTAAGGCTGAAAGAGATGCGGCTTTAAAATATATTACTCCAGGTAATAACGGTATATTTATTCCAGGTCTTATGGAGGTATTTGAAAAATGGACAGACGTAAGAAATAATGTAATTGAAACATTAGTAGCCGGTGGTAAACTAAGTAAAGAACAAGCAGATGCTTACTGGGCTCAATTAGAATATATGCCGTTATATACTAGAGAGCAAGTAGAATCGCAAAATGACCCAAATGGATTCTTTAGTGGTTTATTAACTACCAAAAATAAAAAACTTAAAGGTAGTCAAGGTAACGTTAATGACGCTTTTGAGAATATGCGTAAATGGGTAGAGCATAGTATTAATTCTGCTATTGTAAATAAAGCAGCTTTAGAAAAAATTGATGCGAATGATAAATACAACGCCGGATTAGTAAAACGTGCTAAGCAAGGAGAGAGAGGTAATACATTTACCGTGTTTAGAGATGGTAAACCTATTAAATATATAGCGTCAGACCCTTATTATATGAAAGCATTTACGGGGTTTGAAAATGTATTTGGTGCTTACTATGGCACAGCAGCGGAGATAGCGAGAAGAACTGCAAATGCAACAAGAGCAGGTGTTGTACTATGGCCTGCGTTTGCACTAGCTCAAATAACTCAAGATTCTTATGGCGCTTTTTTTACTTCTGGAGTTAAAAATCCTGTTGGTCTTGCAATAGAAATATTAAAAGAAGTACCCTTGACTATATTAGGAATAAGTGGCACTAATAAAGAGATGTCTAAAACGGGAGTTGTAGGTGGATTAGGTACTCATATGTTAGGTGGCGAACTAATGGGAGAAGACATATCTAAAAGTGTAGGCCCTATTATAGGAACTGTGTTGAAACCGTTTAACGCTTTAGCTACAGCTACTGATAACGCTATACGTACAGCGGTGTATAAACAATCTATTAAAGAAGGGGTTTCACCAGAACGAGCCTTACAAAGAGCGTTTGAATTAATTAATTTTAGGAGAGCCGGAGCTAGTACAGCTGTTACTGTTGGAAGACAAACCATTCCTTTCTTCGGTGCTTTCATGCAAGCGTTTAGTGTAGTAGGTAGAACCATGTTAACAAACATGCCTGGATATTATGGCATAAACAGAAGTATTTCTCCTGAACAGGCCGGCGTGGCAATGAAAACTTATTGGAGAAACTATGCTATGGCTTCTGCAACCAGTGTAATTTACGCAATCCTAATGTCAGATGAAGATGATTACAAAGATAAGTCTGCCGCTGTAAGAGATAGAAAATACATAATTGGAAATACAGGCTACAACATTACACTACGTAATGACCCTTTTGTTTTTATATCTAAAATTGTACCTGAATATCTGGTGCGAAGATTTTACTTAGAAAATGTAGACAATAGAGATTTTTTAAGAGCTATGAAAGAGAATTTTTTAAAAAGTTTTGAAATGTTCCCGGCTCCTCACGCAGTTAAAATTATAGCAGAATATCTTACTAATTTAAATTTTAGAACTGGCAGGGATATAATTCCAGATAGTATAGCAGACAGAGATACAAGAAGACAATTTACCGATAGCACTTCTGAAGCAGCTAAATTTTTAGGGCAAGAAGCTTTTGGCTCTCCTGTACTATGGGATAAATTTATGAACGATATATTTGGGTATTCAGGTTCTTTCGCATTGTTTTTTACTAACGAATTATTTGCTGATAAACTTAACCGAGATTTGCCAAAAGGTGAAAGATTTTTTACTGATATGTTTACCTCTGAATGGTGGAATAATATGCCTGGCGTATCTAATTTTCGTTTTGAAAAAACTGAAAGGGCTGAGCCACCTAATGATTATCAAACCTGGTTAGACAATAACCCTAATTTAGAAGGCACCGATGAGTGGGATACAGTAAAAGCTGCTGCTGATGCTAAAGCCTTAGAAAATGAAGCCGTCCCACGTGACGAAAAAGGTTACATCAATGCAGATACTACTGAATTAAAAAGACTTTTTTATGACATGCAAAAAGAGTTAAAAAGTACGACCAGTGCCTTTAACGATTTAAATACAAACGAATTTGAGCGTGATAAAGTAGGTGAGTATTTAAATAAATTGACTCCAAAACACTCTAATAGAGTTAGACTGCAGTTAGCGAGAGACATTGCCCAATTAGAAACTGACGTAAACGCCTATAGAAAGCGTATAACCGATGTTAGAAATGCGCCTAAAGGAGTATGGACTGGTGAGAAAAAAGCAGCCGAGATAAAACGAGTAAATGTGCTATTAAGACACACCCTAGCGGAGGTAAAGTATTATAGGTCTGTAGTTTACGGAAGTGGTGAAAAAGCTTTTGGTTCCGACCAGACTAACTATGACTTACCAACCTTAGATGAAATAAAAGATTTTGTAGCTCCTGATAAGTAACTTAGAGCCGCCAGACTCGAACGCCTTTAACACCATCCTCCACAACTATTTTGTGAGCATACTCAAACTCTAAGCGTTCGCTTTCTTTTTTGATAGCAACCAATGCAGACTTAGTGTCTACTGCCGGAATAAATATAGAGGTACCTGGTTTAAAATCAGGCCACTGTATCTCATAATTGGTTCCGTTAGTTAACACTTTTAGGTATATCCACAGGTAAGTTTTCTAATTGTAGTTCATCAAAACCAGTGCAGTCAATCCATAAACATCTTACAGGAGGCGCACTCATTTCTAGCCCCTTATGTAGAGTTTTAGGGGCAGAAGCTTTCTTAAGTACTTTGTAATCTTTTAAGCCTTGCACAAAATCATTATAGTCTATTTTCATTTGATTAGTGTATTCTCTCATTATAGAAGCAGGTATATAGATAGTCTGTGAATCAGGTTCCATACGTACTTTTAATGATAGATGAGGTCTTTGTATAGGAGCTTCGGACACACCTAAACGTGAATCTACCTTACTATTAATAACTAATAGATTACTTCTAGCTTCATTGAGAAAATCACCTAGTGTTTGCATAGCATCAAAATCACGTTCCTTTAAATCACCTTTTGATTTCTTCAATTCAGCACCTATTGCTTTATACACTGGGTCTATATTTATATTATGTATGCCGAGCTGTTTAGCAATGATAGCCCCCAAAAAAACTGCTGCTAATGTAGCAGAGTACTTACGGTCTGACCCTGTAATGTTAAGCTCTTTATCTATTTTTTGTTGCATACGCTTAAGGTCTGCTTTTACTTTGTCTATATTAGATATTAAATGAGTAGCGTATTCTTCACCTGCATGCCCATAGTTATCAAACAACTTACCAAAGTAGTTATCTGCTTCACTCTTAGTTAACGTATTATCACGCTCTATTCTAAGTTGTACAAATCGAGCCATCTCGCCACTTGCTTTCGCTCTGTCTGAAAATATAATCTGCCTAAAGTCAGTGTTGCTAGACACTAAGCAGATTAAGTTAAACACCGTATCATTTGTTCTCTCTTTGTTAACTCCGTTACCTAACCTATTTTTACCCCTGCCTGTAGCCATAAACTTTAAAAACGAGTGTAGCTCATGAGACTTAACATCTGTAAACTCATCTACAGCTGCTGGTAAATTATTCATATGCCCCATTCTATTTACAATAGAGTTAGCAGTATCGCCCCATACTTGTATAAGTTTAGATGATAAATCAGGGTTGCCATATACACTAGTCATAGCTTGTAAGATAGTTGTTTTACCTTGTCCTGACTCAGGATGATATAAATTAATAACAGCTGATTTTTCTCTGTGTTCAAAGAAAGGCATCAGTAAAGAACCAAAGGCACAAAAGAAACCAAACGCTCTTAGCTCCATACCCTCTCGTTCATAAACACTGATAGCTTCCTTCCATACTTTATAGCTACCTTTCTTTTGTAGTGTAGGGTTTATCTCTTCAAGCTCTTGAGAGATGGGAACATACTTGCTACCAAAAGCACTTATCTCTCTATTACCAATTAGTATTTTGTTCTTAAGTTCTATAGGTCCAGGGTTCCATCCATACTGTTTGTGCATGGGTGAAGCTTCTTTTTCACGTTGTTGTGTTTGCACACTAGCTACAATGTAATCAATAATATGGTCGATTTGTTTGCCATGAGCAATGACACCATAATCTACCAATATTTGACGAGCCTTATCTTTAGTTAACAAATCAGAAGTCCTAGCTATAAATTCTACTACACCATCTTTAGGTAAGTGTAATTTAAACCATGAGCTCTCACCATGCGTAGTATCATTAAGCCGTTCGACTAAGTAAAAGTCATAGTCATATACTTTAATACCATCATCATCGTCATCAGGCATTGATTTATAAACCCCGCCATTCTTACCTCTAAAATATGGGTAAGGATATTCAGGTATCTTAAACGTAACTACTTCATCCAATGCTTCGCTCTTAGCTTCTATAACATTATCTGCACCCCTTGCTCTAGCTATAAACCTACCTAATTGTATAGGAGTCTTAATTTTAGTTTTGTGCTTACACCCCTTGCAACCTTCAGGTCTAATAGATTCAAATACGCTACAGCTATGAGGCCCAGCAATATCCTCAGCTTTAGCCACTGTTTTATGGTAATCATAGTCATCGTGAAATCTAGATATGGCGTGTATAGCTACTTCTTTATCTTCACAAAAAGTCGCAATAGATAAACCTGCTCTCCATAAATCGTAAGCTACTTCTTTTTGGTGAGTCATTACATACTCTAATTGATTGCAACCATCACCATTTTTACAACGGTCTATAATTTTTCTAAACTTAGAAGAGTGGTTACTTAGTATAGCTTTAGTAGCTTCGTCCATAGGTGGTTTAGCTTTAGCTTGCGCTTGTACTAACTCAGCTGGTATTAAAGCTGCTAACTCATCAAAAGGAGTATGCTCCCCTGTTTGAATAACCATAATATCTTTAGGGTTAGCAAGGTCTTTATAGTTCTTAGTATTTGGAACTCTTAATATACGAGATACATCAGCTGTACAAGAAGGGTCAGATTTAAAACCATGCTTAACACACAAAAACTTAAGCCCTTGAGCAATGGGTTTCCATAGTGCTTTGTCTACAGGTTCTGTAAAACTCCAGTAGCAATGAATACCGTTTCCTGAATCTACGATAGTGGGGTCAGGAAGTTTCACCGTGTCATTAAACTTTCTTAACTCAACTAGTGCCTCTTCCTTAGTACGATAATCTTTCCACTTTCTTTTCTTTTCATCGTACCCACAATCTACATCTAACCATAATATTTTTTGTTCTTTAGCATTAGCTTGTTTACGTTCTGTAGGTTCAATCCATGTAGAACAAGCATAATACACATCAATCTTATCTTTCAACAAATCATTTACTTTTTCAGCTGCTTTATCTATGGAGTCCATAAAAAAAGGTTTAACTATATTTTTTTGGTCTTTACCAACTACACAATAGTTTCCCTGTTCCGACCACACATGCCTTAAAAAATCTTTAGTTTGCATTATTATCCTAATGTTTAGAGCTGTTACTACGAGGCATCTATAGTTTGAATTAAGTTGTTTATCATATCATGTTTAGATTTAGTTGGAGTAGCTTTCCCTGAAAACCAATCATATACCGTTTGACGTGAGACTTTTAAGTCATTAGCTACTGTCATAACAGGGTATCTATTTGCTATACAAGCCCTGCCTAGTAAGGCCCCTATGTTTATTTTCAGGGTCTTAGTAGCAGTTTCATTTAGTTCAATTACAAGTTGTGAATATCCTCTCATAATATCTCCTATGTCCAATCAGAAACTAAGTCATCTAAACTCACATTACCTACATCAACTTTAGGAGCTTCTTTCTTAACTTCAGGTTCTTTAGTTTCTGCAACTACAGGTTCTTTAGTTTCTGTAACTACAGCCTTTGGAGTATCTTCTGTAAATGCTTCAGGTGCAGGTTCTAGCTCAAGTTTCGGAGCTTCTACATAGTCATAGCCTTCCTGTTCTTCAAATCCATAACCACCTGCTGACTGACCACCCTCTACAAGAGTTATAACTTGAACTGCTCTTAAACGTAAAGAGACACCAGCACCAATTAAAGCAGTGTGGTACGGAGCTATAGAGCCATTGACTTTTATTTCAGAGCCGCTCCAAACA
>Ga0208814_1000948_pt1 | contig 14755 bp, 24 predicted proteins | sample MalvirAntarct_55_FD_184253 | JGI IMG/M metagenome (GOLD analysis project Ga0208814, IMG submission 184253) | Marine viral communities from the Global Malaspina Expedition - Malaspina viral metaG Antarct_55 (SPAdes) (version 2) | ecosystem: Environmental > Aquatic > Marine > Oceanic | place...
AGTATACTCTGTCTTCAAATACTAAATCAAATTGACTATCTGTTTTAACTGCTTCCATGAATGCATCAGTAACACCAACAGATATATTAAATCCTGTTAAGGCAGTAGAGTTATTCTTAGCACGTATGAACTTCTCAATATCAGGATGATCAACTCTCAAAACGCCCATTTGTGCGCCCCTACGGTGACCTGCTGAAGCGATTGTATGGCATACGCTATCGAATATAGCCATGAAGCTTAGAGGGCCACTAGAACGGCTGTCTAAGCTCTTTATAAGCGCCCCATGCGGCCTTAGCGTAGAGAAGTCATACCCTATACCACCACCAAGCTGCATGGTCTTAGCAGCTTCTTTTGCTGCGTCCATAATGCCTTCCATACTATCCTCAATAGTACGAGAAACAAAGCAATTGTATGGAGTGACAGTTCGTGGAGCGCCCATCGCTGATTGTACTCTTCCAGCCGGTAGGAAACGCTGATTATCCAGGATACTTCTAAATTGTTCAAAGTGACCTTCATCATCTTTTAGTGCTTCAGCAACTCTTGTCATTGCTTCGTGAAAGGTTTCACCCTCACTACGGTATTTTTCTTTATGGATTTGTTCGCTGATTGGTAACTTTGGCCCATACTCATTTCTTAACATTCACTGCTCCCATTGGTTTATTATTATTATCTATTGTCGCCTGATCCACCTAGAACTCCACGTTCTAAGCGACTGTTTAATTTATCTAAATTGAGTTTTCCGGTGTAACTTAGCGAAGCGCCTAACGCTGTTGCTATTTGGGCGACGTACCATAGGCAGTCACCATTCTCTTTAATTAGCTCTATTGTTTTTTCCATAGAGACATGCCCGTTATTATCTCTGATAGTCTTTTTTAGTTTTCCTGCTAATTCACCTGCTTCTGAGCATAAACCTAAGATTAGATAGGTCAGTGCTTCTTCCTTTGGAAAAATTGCTGTCTTTCCAGATTGGTCTTGGTAGTCATCCATATCCATTATTCATTACTTTCTTGTTCGGGGGTTGGGTAATAGGCTTCCACATGACTGTTGCATTTAGGGCAGGATAGATTGGCTACATACAGATACTCTTCACTGTCTTCGCAATCATGATCTCCCCCCCAAATGAGTTCAGTTCCACAAAACCAGCAGTTCATAGGTGTTCACCACGGTTATGCATCTCGATTAAATCTTCTATGAAGAATTTCATCTTATTCAGATCATACATAGGGTTTGTACCTGCCTTCTCACCAAGCCGATAACAGGCTTTAAAGATGTCTCCACGGCTCTTGCTCATACCTTTATGGGATATTAGGTGGCGAAGTTCATTGGCGTGAGAAGGTATCTTATAGTAAGAAGTAGATAAGCCATCTGAAGCAACTTTATTACGATCCACACAATCGGGGTGTTGTAATTCTTTCCATTTGGCCATCAGTGAATTTTCTTACCATTAAATTTAATAATCTTACTGCCATTCTTCTTTTCAGAGATGGCTTCTAAAAGCTCTTCATCTGGCTCAAAATCAATTGTAAATTCACTGTCATCCTCTTCATCCTTTAAAGCATTAGTCTCAACCACATGATCCGCGAAGGCTCGTAAATGGCTGATTTCTTTAATAAAGAAACCTTCCTTAGCAAAAACATCTATCTCACTTTTTAATTTAGAATTAAGGCCATTTACTACGTTAACATAAAATGTTTTTTGCTCTTCGGTCATTGTAACGCTTAAGTTGTATTCAACTTCTACGTCCATGACTTCGTTATCTTGATCGATTTCTAGTTCTATTACGATTGTGTTAGGTTTTAACTTGCTCATTTTTTTACCTTTTACTTATAATTTTAAAGAAATGTTCTGCATCGATTACTGCCAATGGCTTACGTCGATCTGCTTTAATGATGGCAAGGGGTTCAGCACCTTTGGGACAATTCTCAGAGGCTTGATCCATGACCTTGTAAATAGCAAAGCTCTTAAATGCCTTACACTCTACTGAGTATGGAAATAGGAGTCGGGCAGCCGTACTTAATTGAACATCTTCCCCACCACAACCCATTGAGGTGCTACGAACATCATCTGGAAGAAGCTTTTTAGGCCAGAGAGCTAAAATCTTATCTCTAACCCACTGCTGATGTCGTCGCCCCTTTGCCTTGGCACTTTGGGTACTTATAGCCATTTAGGACGTTCTAATATGGAATAATCACCCCACCCTGTACCAAATTCTGACTGTTCCTCAGCTTCAGCTATTACCCCAAGTGTACGGTGTAATTGTTCTGTCGCTATTTCCAGTAAATCAGGGCCAACTATGTGCAGGTGTGAGATGAAGGGAGAGGTCTTCTCACACGCTATAAAGCCAAACTCCTTTATATCTAGGCCAGCAAGCTGACATACATACACATAGAAGGCCGCCTGAATATGGTATGAATACTTAAAGCACTCATTTTGAAAACCTCTTGGACTTGCATCCTGGGTGGTCTTCACATCATAGACAGTTTGTTCAGATAAAATCATTAAATCGGGTCTGGTTTTTAGTAAGAGGCCGCTGATTGGGTCTGTCTGAAATATAGATACTTCATTTACACGCTCCTTATGTCTTAATAAGGATTTGCAACTAGGATTATCTAACGCCCCTTTAGCAATACGATTAGCTACGTTGTATTCGACTTCAGTTAATAACACCTCATCATCACTTAGCTCTTCTTTCATTTCTTTAAATGCAGCACTCGCTTTTGTTTTCGGACCTTTTTTAACTAGGTTACGATCTTCTTCTAACAAAAGCGCATGTACCGCACTGCCCATAGTGAAAGCCGCAGTCTGTGTGCGTTTTTCACCCTTCCAGTGGGCAAGTGTCTTTTTATATACAGATTTTACTGCGCTTGAAGAAATACCACTCTGTGAGTGGTACTCCTCATTACTCATTCCAACGATATAATTAGCCATTAAAAGTCTGCTGCTAATGTATCTACTTGATCCATTATCCGTTCAGCCTCAATGTTATCGTGCTTTTGTGATAATGCTTCGTTGTATGCATCACTAATTCGTTTGTTTTCAGAGCCAATTAAATCAGTAACATGACTTAAACTGTCGTAAGTTAATTGATCCATTGGGATAGGAGAACCAAACTGAGGGCTGAAGTGCATTACATAGTAAGACGCACCTTTATCAGTACGCATCTTCTCAGCTTTTAATATGCTTTCAAAATCCCAGAGATTAACACCTTGAGACATCTTTTTGATGACATCATGATAGAATGGGCCATAGTTCTTACGCTTTAGAGAGAGAATTACGGGCTGATTTTCAATGGTAACTTCCTTACCTTGAGCAGTTTTACCCGTATAGCTTACAAGCCCACGAATAATCCTATACCTATCCCGACCTTCGTATTTCTTACGCTGTTCAACGTCCATTGCTATAGACTCTTCATATGTAGGCATCCCACACATAAATCCACCTAGCTGATCACGGGCTTCTTCACGCTGATTTTTAATCAACAATGATTTATTTATAAGTTTGCTATCTCCCCAATGCTGATACTGTACATGATTACTAAAGGCTCTTAACTTCACCCCGTCTTTTGCATACACTCGGTCTTCAGCAGTGTTTAGAAAGAATGCACCTAATGGAATTTGATTTCCACCAGAGTCTTCACCAAAAGAATTTATTTTAAGGGTGGGTATGCTCGGCCCTTTTGATGTTGATGACGCACCTAGTTGTGCGCTTAGTTCCTCAATCGATAAGCCATTTTCTTTTATTATTAGTTCGTTCATAACTATTCCTTTTGTTAGGATGTTCATTATACGATAGTTATGTGTTTTTATCAACTAAATTCTTCTTGTTCGAGCCAATTAATGCCGCCTGATATTTCTATGTCTAAAGGCACTATACACTTGTAATTAAACAGTTTTTCAGCTTCTTCACCTACATTGGTCATAGCCTCAGTTAAAATTAATTTAACTTGTTCCGTTTCATCAGGGTGAGTATCAACAACTATGCTGTCATGGACGGTTAATATAAGCTTAGATTTAAGATTATGTTGCTTAAATAATCTAAATGCGCGTATACAAGATAGCTGAACTAAGTCAGCACTAAACCCTTGTACTGGATAGTTAAGTATCTGCGTAGCATTCGTAACCCTTTTGTTTTTTGTACGAGCAACATTTGGCCAGAAGTATTGTCTTCCACTAGGAGTTTCCACAGTACCGTTCTTTAGCGTTCCGTCCATTAAGGTTTGATGCCAACCGTATATACCTTCGTATATACCATAAAATCCGTCTAAATACTGTGCTATATGCGGCGGATGTCCATACGAAGTTCCGCCGAAAAGGGGTAAAAAACTGAAGGCCTTAGCCGATTGTCTCATATCCTTAGATACATCTTTGGGAGTGCATTGATTTATTATACTAGCTGTTTGTCTATGAATGTCCTTGCCTTCAAGGATGTCAGCTATGCCTTGAGAATCTCTGGAAAGTTCGCAAGCCGTCCTGAATTCAAGACCTGAGTAGTCACTCTCGTAAATCTGACCGTTTTCAAATCTACTTACAATACACTTACGGACGGGAAATCCACGTTTAGGCATATTCTGTAAGTTAAGTGTAATTCCACCGCCACTACTTAAACGGCCAGTGGCAGCTATACATTGATTAAAGTTTGCATGTAGAAATCCTGTAGCTCTAGTACCACGTTTAATTCCTGCACAAAAACTATCAAGATATGTACTGATTGCATTCAAGCGGCTAATCTTAGTTAAGAATTCTACAGCTTCTAAGTTATTTTTCTTTTCTGCCTGGCTAATAAGCCTTTGTATTGTAACTTTATCTGTCTTAAATCCATTAATACTTGCATCATTAGCGGATTTGGGTGTCATTTTTAGTCCGGCAGTAGCCCCAGTACTAACATAAATTGCACCAACCCCCTCGCAAGTCTTACATTTAGTTCTATTTTTATAAGGATCGCCAGTAACACGGTACTTTTTACCCCGTTTAATTCTAGTAACTACTTTATATTTCTGTATTGAGCCTACACCTTCGCAGTCCGTACATTGAACAGCTTGAGTCTTATGTACGATTTTCGTAGTTGCCCTGACTGCCTCAGTAAACTGCTTTTGTGTCATAAAAGGGGGTCTAAGTGACTTACCTGCTTCATTAGTGCCAATATTAAAGGTCTGGCGATGGGCTTCTCTATCTAAAACCGTACGGGAATAGACAACTTTAGTCATATCTGCCCCAGAATTTAGATTTATAGGGGTATCTCCCATAACGCTTTCAACTATAGAATTTAGGCTTTGCTCCAACTCAGCTTTTTCAAGTACAAATTCATCCATAACAATTTGTAATGCGTCTTGATCAATCTTAACGCCGTTCATCTCTATTTCGCATAGAAACAATAGCATTTCATTCATGAAAGGGATCACTTTCTTTAATGATTTGTTATGATCCCGTCCTAATATGTCCTGTTGAGCTATATATAGTTCGCCTGTAGCTTTAACATCTGCCTCAGCATACTCGTTTACTATATCTAATGGCATTTCCTCAAAGCCCATTTTCTCTTCTTTAAACATAACATCAACAAGATCGCTCTTCTTAATGCTTTTAGTTTTACGTCTAAGTGCAGACTCTTTTAAGGAAAGTGCGCGTCTTTGGCCTTTTGCCAACAGAAACTCGCATATCATGGTATCGTATACTAAAGGTGGGATAGTAAAACCCATCTCCTGTAGCCACTCAATATCAAACTTTGAGTTGTGGCAGATTAGGCCTTTTGCTTTCTTTAAGGCGGCTTCCAGATGATCAACTGGATCGCATCCGTCGTAGTCATTATGATGCCAGATAAGTTTATGTACTGTTTCTACAGTTTCAAACCCTAGCCAACCATAATAGGCAGCTACACATTTATTAAAGGGATTTTTAGGAGAGTTGTCTATGCGACCTTCAATCCATTTAATGGTTGTCTCTAAATCTAAAACAAGCCATTCGCCATCAAAATTAAACTCCATAGCGTGAAGTATTTCCGTCTAAATTACATAATACTGTACCATGCCAACCAGAAATCTTATTTTTCATGACTGTTATATAGCGAGTAGGGTCATCAGGATTGTTTGGGTCATCAGCTTTACCTACCCCAAACAAAATGTCAGTTTCAGCTATCTTCCCAACTTTAGAACCTTCAAGCATAGTTGGAGTAAGTCTAGTTTTACCTTCAGCTTCTTTACTGGCTTGGGATAATCCAATTATAGCACAGTCATGCTTCTTAGCTAACTCTCTTAGCCGGTAATATAGTTCGCGTAATCTTTCGTGGCCGCTGTTGAAGGTGGTTGTAAGCGCAATCTTGTCGGCCATATCAACAATACAAATTTCACATTGCTGCCTTTTAATATATGTATCTAGCATTTGAATAGTCCAATCTTGGGCATCTTCAAAAATAAATCTATCCGTTATTTCATTGTATCTTGCTGAAGCCACTTGAGGATCAAATTCTACTTCCTCTTTAGTCATACCAGTATAAGATTGAATAGCGCGTAACTTAGTGCGCTTGGCTTTTTCTTCGTTTACTATGTAGCAAACTTTAGCACCCTGTTGGCAAAAACCGTCAGGAGCTATACACAAAGATACAGCAAATGCAGTTTTACCTACTTCAGAGTAGGCGGCTATAACCCCAAACTCACCTCTAGCTATTCCAAATACCCGACGACTTAATGTTTCTATATTAAATTTAAATCTGTTATCGTTACTTACACATGCAAGTAATTCGTAGATATCATCAGTAACTCCTTTAGCAAAATCATCAGGCATATACCCAACTGAGACACGTTCTATAAGAGCAACCAGGCTATCCATTGCTGATACATCGCCCTCAGACATTTTTATGCCTAAGTCTGCTACATCCAGACCTATCTTCTGTCTCCATATATTCTCTATGACATCGATAGCTACAGTAGCATTAAGAATAGGAGCTATATAAATATCATCTATTTGTTCCTTAATCTCATCTGTCCATGACTGTGTTGATGTAGGGTTTTGGGATTTCCAAAAACTAAATAGATCAGCAGAACTAATGTCTGCTTCAAACTTATCATGCATAGAAGCTATAGTTTGATAAATCTCTTTAGTAGTATCTTCGAATATGTCTGCGCGTAATTTAGCCTTATTATCGTTATAAAATTCATTATTTAGGCAAGTTTTAAGTAAAGATTGGTCCATTTTACTCTTTCTTGGTTTATGCTTATTTCTTGCGATAAGCGGTTAGCTCGATTATTGTTAGGCGATTGTTACGCCATTCTTACAACACATAGCCGAAAAGTAAACCAAAAAAAAGCCCTCGTAAAAGGGCTTAAATTTTAAAATGTTCTATTTGTATTAATTAGCTCTAAATTTGAGCTTCTTTATGTCCGGTGGATTATCTCCGCGTCTGTCTCTGACATCCACTTGGTAATGTACTACATTCTGTAGGCCACTGGCATATTCTTTGATTAATTTATTTAATCCATCCTCAAGGTTGGCGGCATCTCTAAACCCACCCTCAACATCTAAGTCGATAATTGCTAATGCACGAATTTTCATTGGTAATTCCTAATTAAAGTAATATAATTTTTGCAGTATGTACTGGTAGCCTAAAGCTCTGTACTGCGATTAAAAAGTTATTTCAATAGGAATTTAGGTGGGCCAGTGAAGGGATTACACCATGACGACACTGGTCTAGAATTGCCACCGTGAGGCGAAAAGCCAAGGCTCTCGATTTTCTTCCAAAACAGATGCTTTTGCATCCTTTCTTTTGGTAATTGATCTATGTGTATATGTTTCCTACAATCCATACCTATCTCCTATAATAAACTAATTAAAATTTAATTTATTAGGAGTTTGGCCCAGATCGTGTGGTATTACACCAAGAGGAGACTTTAACCCCATAAAATCCGCTTGAGCATCTAGCCATTTTATTTATTTTAATCATTGTTATAATACCTTCCTACTGCACCTATAGTCGGCAGTTTTCTACATACCAAATAATAAAAACTGTATTTGGTTAACAGTTAAGTGTTTTAAGTCTGCTTCAGTAAATCTTACTTTTATACCAGAACAAACTCTACGTTTAATTACTATAGCCTTAACTGATGCGTCCTTGTCAAGTGTTAAGTAAGTGGCATTATATTTATTTAGTGAACTTTTAATTGGGTGGGTTAGTGTTGTGCCTAGTAATGCAACCCCCACAAGCCCGTCAACTCTACTTACAGAACAGGCACTAGGTACGTCTTCTACTAATACTGCTGTAGTACCAGACCCAATGTGAATACCCTTAGAGGTATTCCCATACGACATCCACTTAATACTATTGCAGCTTAAACTTCTACCAACTGCACCTTTGTTTGAATAGAATAGAACTCTATCATCTGAAGGATCATATCTTATTTTAATATATCCATTCTTGTATGCGTCCAGGCTATTAACTGATTTTAGATAATCGATTGCAGGTTGATGATTATAGATAGAAGTTGTGATTGAGGGTAGGGGTTTTACATACTTCTCACGAACAGTAAGTTTATTATTTAGATAATTCTTAACTGATTGTAAGTTTCTTCTGCCCGTATGTATTCCTTTGGCATTACAACTTGCTCTATAGCAATTCCACATTAGTTTACCATCAGATTTAGATAATGCTAATTTCTTTTCTCCATAGCAGAAGGGGCATGTTATTACTTTTCTATCACCTTCGCGTAAAGGTATACCTTTAATTATGTATAACTGTTCTTGATAAGTCATTTTAAACTTTCAACAATTTGTATAGCTTCCATCTTCTCTTGCTGAACTCTGCAACCTGATAGGTAAGCGTGTGTCTGACTTAGTGCTATTGCTTAGTCCCATTCTTCTTTATAAATAATTCCTAGCTCTTCCTTGATAACAGTGATTGCTGTTCTTGGGTGAATATTAAACCACTCTCCTTTCATTCTGTTAGCGGCGAGAGTAGTGTGAATATTTTTTTCTTTCTTATAAATATGGGAATGATGAACTGGAAATTGTGCATAGATATGTAGATGGTAAGGAAACCCAGTTTGTAATTGTTGTAGCCGCCCTAGATGGGGCGACCTCTTAGTTATACCTATTTTTATTGCTTCCATTTTTTCAAAACTGCCAATAACATATATCAAGGGTCTATTCATCTAGTTGTCCAATACCATTTTGTTCTAATACATTCTCAACATTGCGTTCAGTTTTACCAATACCTCTACGGCTCTGCATATGTCATATATCTACTTCTAGAGTTCTGTCCCCTCATGGGAACAGCGTCAGCTTATCCACTTTTGAAAGTCTGTCAACAGTTAGTTATCGTATAAGGCAACATTTAACAAACCGCACCTAATAACACTTAAGTTAGCAGGTATTTTTAAAAATGTCTTGTAAGTCATTGATTTATATAGGTTTGCTACTAATCAATTGGTCGTAGGTTCGACCCCTACCGTCGGAGCCATGTACTTGATTTAATTATATATTTCAGTAAAAAAAGACCCAATGGGTCACTTATTTTAGGGTCGGGTCACACTGCCAAAAGTGACCCCAAATATTTATTACTATTTAAATAACAAAAAATAGGATTCGGTTATGGGTGCTTAATTTCTAGAAAATGTTGGGATTAGTTAGGCGATAAGACCGCCCCCCGTGAAGAGGGCGATCAGTAGCTTTATCTAGCGTAGTGTAGTCCACGCTTAGTATTAGCGTTTGTACTCTCAATCTCGCCCTCTACTGCATAGACAAGCAGCATCTGAGGATTTCTATGCCCCGTAAGAGCTACTAGCTCTCTATCAGTACAACCAACACGGGACGCATGGGTAGCTCCTGTACGCCTTAAGTCAGCTAACCAGATAGTAGAGTACATCTGAGCGCCATTCTCATCAAACTGTTCGACTAAAGGCACTTCTGGTAGCCCATAGCCCTTGGCTAGTTTCCTAAACAGCTTATTGCATTTGTCTTGGGAGTAGGGCTTACCGGTATTTTCATAAGCGAATATATAGTCATCAGTATTCCTTCTCTTATGTAGCTGTAGCCGTTCATTGATAGATGTAGTGACCTTAATAGACATTTGCTTGCCGGTTTTTCGCTGTCTAAAGTTAGAAACATTGGTTTTACCGTCTATATTAGCCCATTTAAACGTGCGAATATCTACTGGGCGTTGGCAGAACTCGTAACACATTAAGATCATTGTACCCATTGAGTGATAGCCTTGCTCATCACAATACTTAATCATGCCATTGATCTCGTCTATTGACCACATGACTTGGCGATTAGGTAATTTAGGTAATTTAACCAGGGAGAAGGGATTACCTCTAACTCTACCCCCACGCGAGCCTTCATTCCAAACTATTTTAAGGACTTTGAAGGTATGATTGGCTTTGTGTGCAGAAACATCATCGGCAATGTACTGCCAAAGCTTCTTCACGTAATCATAGTCTACATTATCCACTAACATATCTGAAAACGGAAGTTTACCTATCATAACAGGCGAAACATGGCGTAAATGATCTGAGTATGAACGCTGAGTAGATGATAAACCTTTAGCACCATACTTTTTAAGAGCGTTTACGCCCAAATTAGTATACTCCATTGATGATTTATAGTATTTTATCAATGCTTCTACTGATCTGGTATCCACTTCTATAGATACAGTCTTGTCTGCACTCCACTCATCGAACTTTCGCTTTAGTTCAAAGCCACGTTCATTCGCGTCTTTCTTATTGTCGTAGGTTTCACTTTTTAATTTAGGAAATGCTTCTAAAAGGGATGCTGTAGGGCGTATACGATAAACAATAGTATCTCCCTTAGCGCGAGGTCTTACATAAGGTGCTTTAATCATAATAACACCTAGATAGTTGATTGGTCATCTAACTCTCCTTTAGTTAATTGTTACGTTGGTAATTTAGTTAGTAGTTAACTAATACAGTAGCGCGTAAATAAGGTCAATTAAAAAAAGTTAGTAGGGCGCGTAAAAAAACCCTTCTGAAAGGGCTTTATTGTAGGTTAAGGGTCTATATAAATTTAAGGCTAGGGACTAACCTCTATAATCGTTTGCCATCCGTATTCTTCGCCCCCTATTTTACTGTCAATTACGATCAATTCCTGTAATGTATCAACATAAACAACTGAATATGGAGTATTATTCTTTTGAGCATCTGAATGAGCATCCCGTAAAACTTCTTTAAGTAAGTTAATAGTATTTTGCTGAATTTTCATTTGCTATGCTCCGTATTTAGTTGCTAAATTTTTAGGTGAAATTTCCATTAATCATTAATCTAAAAATGACACTAAAATACTCAGAATATAAAAGCAATGCTTAATAATAATTTTATTGAGTGCGATATGAACTCATAGCTAATTGTTATACTAAGGCATAAAAAAACCCCATAACCAGGCAATGATATATGGGGTTCTGTATTTTATTTAGGGTGTTGTGAATATGTAGAATTATTCTAGTGTTCTGTTTCGCCATATGTGAAAGTAGATAATCCCTTAAAGTCAGGGTTCTCTTTTTCTATCTTAGCTTTAACAGCTTCAACTTCATCAACTTCAAGCCATCCACATATTTCATTTGCGATCTTAAGCGCGGCTTCAGACTTCTCTCTAGTTGGAGCATTTACTGCTAGGCGTAAAGCTAACGTCAGAGCTTCAATATTATTTTTAGGGTCTTCATAATTCATTTGGATGCTCCTGTATTACTTCATAAAATTTAAAATCATATTCCTTAACGTAATCATGAATATTATTAAAATTTGCACGTCTATTAGTATCTGCATCATAAATATTCTTACGAAGATATTTCAGCGCGTCATCTTTAGATTTAAATTCGTTATATGAAAATTCTGAATACATATAATTGCCACACCCATCAGCGTCAAAACCTTCATGATCATATTCTATGCGTAAGATAAATTTAGTTGGGTCAGTCATCGGATTTTCCTTCCCTAAGAATATGTTTCGACGTTATCATTAGCTCTAAAGAATACAGAGACTTCGTGACTATTTAATTTATGGACTTTTGCCCATGCATCAAGAGCTTCTCCACTACTATCCCAATATGTGCCATCAGCCTTCTTTAAATCTCCAAAGATATAAGCATTGAGGGTGTAGTCGTAAAAGCTCAACAGTACCTCTTTAAATTCAGAAAAGGTGTACTCCTTGACCTTACCTTTACCTAACAAAATGTATTCAGCAAAAACTGCTTTCCCAAGCTCTTTTACGTGCTGACTATTTCCTGTATCAGTCATCAGACTTATCCCAATTACTAGCAAAGTCAGTTAGCAAACACCATTCTGGCTCAGGGTTATCAACCATATCCCATAAGCGATACACTTTATAACCTGAAGCAAGTAATATTTTCTCAGCAACTAACATATTTAATGCATTTGTACCTATCCAATACATATACCAACCTTTGTCATAACTTACTTCTGGAAATTTAGGGTCGGGTGCAAAATTTTCAGATTGCAAATCTATTAGGTCATTATATTTTTTACCAAATTGCTCTGCATTATTCCATTCAAACCTATCGGATTGTTCAGAGTAAAAACTTCTCATGCTTGTATGATATATTGACCCAAAATCATCTATACCAAATTCTAAAGTAAATTTATCAGACATCAGACTTCTCCTTCTAGGTTTAAGAATGCCAAAAGCCTAAGCTCATACCCTTTCAGATCAGCTTTAAGCTCGTTCATGTTCTTTCTAGCGCAGGGCTTGCAGTAGGTATCATCTCTGAAATCTGTTAAAGCCTCTTGCCCACAATTTATACATAATTCAGTCATCAGACTTCTCCTCATTCGTGTACGCAAAAACGTGGTAGTTATGCCCAGTGTCATATCCAGAGGCATACGTGTCTAAAACGACGCTTGCACATTCGTTGCATAGTTGACGAAGTGCTTCTAGTGCGGGGTGGTCATCATCAACTTCCCCAGTTTCAAACCTTTTTGAAGCGATGTGATATTCCTTCGATTGCTCAGGTGTTAGTTTTAAGAGCTTCTCTTCAATTAGACTATTAACAATATCACCATCTCCTTTATTATACCAATCGCTCGTGTCGATTTCAAATTCGTAATTATGTATGTTAACTATTGTCATCTTTATGCTCCCCTTGCTTTATAACATTCAACTTTTGCCTTACGTCAAAATCTAATGGCAATTCTTCATGCAGTTCTACTAAACTCCAATCAGTTCTAATATGATATTTGTGTCCAAATACCCCAAGTTTAATAAGCTTACCGCCTTTACCTGAATTTTCCTTAAAATACTTGTTCATGGCATCCTGATCATCCTTAGCACAAAGAAAGCTCCATTCTAATTGGTAGCGTAAATAGTCCTCAATCTCATCAAGGTGTTCGCCATTCAGTATGATGAGATCGTGGATATTACCCATAGCACCCCCACAATCCCCACCAATTGCCAACAAGCCGTACCCAAACGATGGTGCGTCTTCATCAGGCAATAGACTTAACAAGTTAGTTTCTGACCAATCAAAATCTGTTGCATCAAAATCTGTTTCAACTTCACAATACATAGAGGTTAAACAATATAACTCGACTGCGTTATCGCTCTCATATTCATGGAAATCATCTAAGATAAACAGCCATGATTTATCATTTTTGTTTACAAGCGTGTAAGTTAATTTACTTTTATCATCTATTGGATACCCACGATTACCAAACCACGCGGAAATACCTTCATTTGTTCCATGATCCATCATTGGCTTATCCACAATTGAGCTTTATCAATTAAGTTTAACATACGTGGATCAGGCTTTAGTTCTGACCATGCGTAAACAGCCATTGCTAAAATTTCCCAGAAAGGTTTTAAGGTATCTGCCTTTTTAAAAATAGCTGTTTCATCTGCACCTAAATTACCTACAAGGTCTAGTGAAACAAATTTTTTATTACAGAAGTGAATTATCTGTTTTTTTGAAGTCGAATTATACCAATCTATTGATTTCTCGTAGTCTAATTCGCTAGGAAAAGGTATTTCTAAAAATTCACCGCCTTCAAACTCTACCCAATATAAATTTTCCATTATAATTTCTCCTTATTTCTTAACTCTTTTAGAACATCCCAGTACATATCCCCTGATGGCTCTAAAAATATAGTTTCTTGTGGATTATCATTGCCGCAATTTGAGCAATTATCAACACGTATATCTTGCTCAAAATAATGATGGCTGCATTTAAGGCATTCAACAATTTGTATAGCTTCCATCACGCGAACTCCTTTTTATCGTGATTATCTATACGCCACCCATCATTTATTTGTTCTCCGATTTGGTTATATTCTTTATCCCAATCCCAAATACTCAACTTAACACCTTCATCAACGTCAATTTCGATATGATAAATTTCACCATCAATCTCAAAAGGTAGCCAATCCGGTTGAATAAAATCCATTGCAGAGTACCCAACCTGAACGGGAGATGTATCCATAGGCAATGAGTTGCGGCCTATAATCAGATTTTTGGCAAAATTAGTATCAAATACCCAATCGCCACCGCTTACTTGTTTCAGATATGAAAAATTATATGCTTTCACTTTGCGTCTAAACGCGACATACTCAAGCTCCTTCAAAGATAAATCTAGCTTTTTAGCAATATCTTCATTTTTCATCGAGGTTTCGAATACCAAATAATGAACATATTCAACTAAATCAGCATTCATAATTTCATAACGAATTGTTTGAATTAAAGTAATATCTGACATCAGTTCATCTCCCTTGGTAGATTGTTGCGCCCAATCTTTAGTCGATCTTCAATAATCA
>Ga0208814_1000949_pt1 | contig 14741 bp, 17 predicted proteins | sample MalvirAntarct_55_FD_184253 | JGI IMG/M metagenome (GOLD analysis project Ga0208814, IMG submission 184253) | Marine viral communities from the Global Malaspina Expedition - Malaspina viral metaG Antarct_55 (SPAdes) (version 2) | ecosystem: Environmental > Aquatic > Marine > Oceanic | place...
GCCTTTAACCAGTGGAGCTATAGCCATGAGTGACAACGATTTCCAAGCAGACGATATTCAAGCCGCCGCCTTTGGTGAGCTACAAAGCCAGCCTGCAGCTGCTGCTAGCAGTGCGCCCAACGTTAATTTAGACATGATTTTAGATGTCAGTGTGACCGTTTCGATTGAGGTCGGTCGCGCACGCATGAGCATTAGTGATCTGCTCAAGCTCAGCCAGGGCGCGATTATTGAGCTTGACCGCATGGCAGGCGAGCCGCTCGATGTATTAGTTAATGGCACGCTAGTTGCGCGTGGTGAAATTGTCGTTGTAAAAGACAAGTTCGGCATCATGCTGACTGAAGTCGTGAGCCCAGAAGAGCGCATACGCCGCCTTCACTAAGCGTTTAATAAGGATTTTCTATGATAGTGCGCCACTCGCTTTTTTATTCGCTCATTGGTGCATGGCTTGCCTTACCCTTGGTGGCGCAAGCTGCTCCAGCGGCTAATTTGCCGAAAGATCCTTTATCGGCGGGCAATCTGCTGTCGGTATTTCTGGGCCTAACCTTTGTGGTGGCGCTGCTATTAGGCGCGGCATGGATGATCCGTCGTTTTCAAAAAATCCAAGCCCCACGCGAAGGTGCTTTGCAGGTCACGGCGCAACTATCATTAGGTTTAAAAGAGCGTGTGATTTTACTCAGAGTCGGCGATGAAAACGTGCTGATTGGTTGCACGCCAGGTAGCATCCGCCCGCTACACACATGGCAGGGGCCGAGCCCAGTGCAGGGTAGTGAGGGCGACTCATCGCTGCCAACATCTCCTGACTTTATGACGCATTTACGCAGCGTTTTGGCTACTCAAGGCCTGCGCCGTCCTGGAGCATCGTCATGAGCTTGCGGCGCTTTTTGTCGCCTTCGGTGCTGACTAAGAAAAACCAAATTTTCACAGCGCTATTGATGCTACTGCCTTCGCTTGCGATGGCCGCGCCGACTGGCATTCCAGGCGTTAGCACATCAAGCGCTGGCGATTATTCGGTGTCGCTACAACTACTAGCGATCATGACTGCGCTAACGTTGCTGCCGGCTATTTTGCTGGGCATGACCGCGTTCACACGCATCATCATTGTTCTCGGTATTTTGCGCCAAGCCTTGGGCACGGGGCAGGCACCATCAAACCAAGTGCTGCTTAGCGCAGCTTTGTTTTTGACGCTGTTTATCATGAGCCCAGTGTTGAATCAGGCATATACCGAAGCGGTTGTGCCCTATATGAATGATGAGCTGACCTTTGTGCCGGCTGTGGAAAAGGGCTTTGTGCCATTTCGCAGTTTTATGCTGAAGCAGACTCGCGAAGATGACATCGCGATGTTCGCTGAAATCGCCGGTGTTGGCCCGATGGCAAGTCCAGATGATGTGCCATTTACCATTCTCATGGCCTCGTTTCTCACCAGCGAGTTGAAAACGGCGTTTCAAATTGGCTTTCTATTATTCATTCCCTTCGTGGTTATTGACCTTGTGGTTGCCAGCGTCTTGATGTCTATGGGCATGATGATGTTGTCGCCGATGATGATTTCGCTGCCATTCAAAATCATGCTGTTTGTACTGGTCGATGGCTGGAGTCTGATCATGGGCTCGCTGGCGGCAAGCTTTCATATGGGAGCCACGCCATGACACCAGATACCGTCATTGAGATCGGCCGACAAGCCATTATGGTGACGGTGTTGTTGGCAGCTCCATTACTATTGGCTGCGCTGGCGGCGGGTTTGATTATCGGTATGTTTCAGGCCGCAACGCAGATTCAGGACATGACACTAAGCTTTATTCCCAAGCTCATTGTCTTGATTGTGGTGCTTGGCCTTACTGGGCCTTGGATGCTACGAACGCTGGTTGATTACACGCGCGAATTGATTCAAATGATCCCTGACTTAGTGGGCTAGGGCGATGAATTTCGCCGTCAATGAAGCGCAACTTCTGAGCTGGCTGGCAGCCTTTTGGCTGCCTTTTTGCCGCATCAGTGGTGCTATTTTGTCGGCACCGCTATTCAGCGGAAAAGGCGTGCCTGGGCAGTTTCGCATCTTCATTGCCGTTGTTTTAAGCGCGCTGATCGCTCCCATGGTGTTGACGCAGGCGGGCACTCCCGTAAACGACTTTAATCCCTTCTCTGCCAGCGGCATATTAATGGCTGCCAATGAGCTGCTAATTGGCATTTGCCTCGGTTTTTTAGTTCAGCTCACCTTTGAGGCCGTCATGCTCGCTGGCTCTTTAATTGCTACCGGCATGGGTCTAGGTTTCGCAACATTGATCGATCAGCAGCAAGGCACGCCAGTGCCGGTGTTGGGGCAGTTTTTGATGCTGATTACGCTGCTGCTGTTTATGGCTCTCGATGGCCATTTGGCCTTTCTTGAGCTCTTGATGAAAAGCTTTATTAGCTGGCCGCCAGGCACATTATCAATCACGCCAGATGCAGCTCAGCAATTGTTAAAAGGCATTAGCAGCATGTTCGGCGCGGCCATGCGTATTGCCATGCCGGCCGTGTTGGCCTTGCTCGTCGTGCAAATCGCCATGGGTGTGATCAGTCGCTCATCACCTTCGATGAACTTATTTGCCGTCGGTTTTCCGCTCACCATGATGGTCGGCTTTATTGTCGTTTGGCAGGTTTTACCTTCGATAGCGCCAGCGCTTGAAGGCCTTTTAAACGCCGCTCTGGCACAGGGTGGCGTATTAATGGAGGCCGCCAATGTCCGGTGATGACGGCCAGGAAAAGACCGAAGAGGCGACCCCGAAAAAGCGCGAAGACTCCCGAAAGAAAGGGCAGGTTCCGCGTTCTAAAGAACTATCAACGGCCATGGTCACGATCGCCGCTGCAGTTGGTCTATTTGCTTGGGGGCCGCAAATCGGTCGCGACCTTGCCAATTTATTGACGGTAGCGCTTTCTCCGGCGGTTTTAGCTAACCCTGACCCCGAACTCATGCCCAGTTTATTCTATGGCCTGCTTGTGGAAGGGCTATTGCTGATGTGGCCGCTGATGGCGCTATGTTTTGCTGCCGCCTTAGTATCCTCTGTTGCTCTTGGAGGCTGGACTTTTAAGCTCAGTCTCAAGCTCGATCAGCTCAATCCCATTACTGGCTTAGGTAAGGTTTTTTCCGCTAAAAGCCTAGTGGAGCTGGGCAAATCCATGCTCAAGGTCGTGTTTATCGGCGCTGCTGCGTATGGCTTATTGAGCTATCTCACACCCTCTATTTTAGATCTTAGCCGACACTCGCCAGAGCAGGCTATGCGCCAAAGTGGCGGCATGCTGCTCTGGTTTTTTCTCATCGTGAGCCTGCCATTATTAGTTATTGCGCTGATCGATGTGCCGTGGCAAATATTCAGTTTTAACAAGCAGTTAAAGATGTCTCATCAAGAAATTACGGATGAGAATAAAGAGGCAAACGGGCGCCCAGAAGTGAAGGGGAAAATCCGCGAAATGCAGCAGGCGGCAGCACGTCGACGCATGATGGATCATGTACCTAAGGCCGATGTCATTATCACCAACCCCACGCACTTTGCCGTTGCCTTGAGCTATCGCGAGTCTGGCGGCGGCGCCCCAATAGTCGTAGCAAAAGGCGCGGATGAAGTCGCAGCGCGCATTCGTGCCTTAGGAAAAGCCAATCAAGTGCCTTTAGTGGCATCACCTCGACTAGCTCGAGCCCTGTTCGCTAGCACTGATTTAGATAAAGAGATCCCATCTGGCCTCTATCTTGCAGTAGCTCAGATACTGACTTACGTATACCAGCTTAGGCAGTGGGAAGATTTGGGTGGCGAATACCCAGAAGCCCCTGCTCCAGTGGTCGACGACAGCTATCTGACAGGATTTAACGATGAACCTCAGCGAGACTTTTCAGACCCTAACCCGTAACGGCCTTGGCATCTTATTGCTGATCCTGGCGCTGCTGGCGATGCTGGTTGTGCCCATTCCACCGATCTTGTTGGACTTATTTTTCACCTTCAATATCGCGCTGTCGCTGATCATCATCTTTGCCGTGATCTATGTGAAACGGCCGATGGACTTCAACTCTTTCCCCACCATTTTGCTGCTCGCCACCTTGATGCGCCTAGGTCTCAACGTCGCTTCCACACGCGTTGTGCTGATGGATGGCCATAACGGCCCTGGCGCTGCAGGTCACGTTATTGAGTCATTTGGTGCTTTCGTTATTGGTGGTGATTTTGCTGTCGGTATCGTGGTCTTTGCCATTCTGGTGATCATCAACTTTATGGTTGTGACCAAAGGTGCAGGTCGCGTCTCGGAAGTCACCGCGCGTTTCACCTTGGACTCATTGCCCGGTAAGCAGATGGCTATTGATGCCGATTTAAACGCCGGAGTTTTGACACAGGACCAAGCTCGCCAACGCCGTGAAGATGTGCGCACCGAGGCCGACTTTTACGGTTCGATGGACGGTGCCAGTAAATTCGTTCGTGGCGATGCCATCGCCGGCATCTTGATTCTATTCATCAATATCATCGGTGGTCTGGCCATCGGCATGTTGCAGCACGGTTTGTCATTCGATCAGGCTGCTAATAACTACGTTCTACTCGCCATTGGCGATGGCCTAGTGGCACAGATTCCAGCTCTGCTGTTGTCGATTGGCGTGGCGGTTATCGTCACGCGCATCTCCAGCAGCCAAGACATGAGCACGCAAGTTGTTAAACAAGTGCTGGCTAGCCCGCGCGTGCTGTATTTAGCCGCTACGGTTATGGGTGTGATTGGCATTATCCCCGGCATGCCAAACTTGGTGTTTTTACTCTTAGCAGCAACCTGTGCCGGCGGCGGCTGGTTAATGCAGAAAAAAGCGCTAGAGCCTGAGGTGGTTGAAGGCGGCAGCATGGCCAATGCCGGTGCTCCAGGCACAGTGAAGCCTATCGAGCCGACTGAGCTGCAATGGGAAGATGTCACCAATACCGATGTCATTGGCCTAGAAGTTGGTTATCGCCTGATTCCATTGGTCGATCGTGCGCAGGGCGGTGAGCTTATTGGTCGCATTACTGGCGTGCGTAAAAAGCTATCTAAGGAGTTGGGCTTTTTGGTGCAGTCCGTACACATCCGCGACAATCTTGATTTGGCACCTGGTGCTTACCGCATTACTTTGCTCGGCGACACCGTGGCTCAAGGCGAAATCATCATGGGTTGTGAGTTAGCGATTAACTCCGGCCAAGTTCATGGCCAGATTCGCGGCACCGCCACCCGTGACCCAGCTTTCGGCATGGAAGCGGTATGGATAGATCCGCTTTTACGCGATCAAGCACAGACCTTGGGCTATACCGTGGTCGATAACGGCACGGTGATGGCCACGCATTTAAGCCAAATTATTAAACAACACGCACACGAATTGCTCGGTCACGAAGAGGTTCAGCAACTGCTCGATGGCTTGGCGAAAAGCGATTCGAAATTGGTGGAAAGCTTGGTGCCTAAGCAGCTGCCATTGAGCGTGGTAGTGCGTGTACTGCAGAACTTATTGAAAGAGGGTGTGTCTATTCGCAGCCTGCGTTTGATCGCTGAGTCGCTAGCCGAGCAAGCGCCGCGCACGAAAAACCCCGATGACTTACTCGAAGGTGTGCGCATGGCCTTGGGTCGGATGATCGTTCAAGAAATCAATGGCTTAGAAACTGAACTGCCAGTAATGGCGCTAGATGCTGACTTAGAGCAACTGCTGCTAAACACACTGAAGGGTGGCAATGGCGGTGTTGGCATTGAGCCAAGCTTGGCGGAGAAACTGCAAAACGGCTTGGCCGATTTTACCCAGTCGCAAGAGCTTTCTGGGCGTCCTGCGGTGCTGCTTGTGTCACCGGCGATTCGCTCTTGGTTGTCGCGATTTATTCGTCGCAGCGTGCCTGGCCTCAATGTCTTGTCCTATAACGAAGTGCCTGATAGCAAGGAAGTACGCCTAGTGTCGACCATGGGTCATAACGGCCGCGTTGGGTTGGCATGAGTTGTGCATTAACCGGTATATAGCGCGACGTTTTTGACAGCGCATCGAGTTAGCACAGGGGCAAGAGATGAAAATTCGTAAATTCAAAGCCGCAAATAGCCACCTTGGTATGCGCATGATTCGTGATGCTTTGGGCGACGATGCCAGCATTTTGGCGTGCTACGAAGTTGCCGGTGGCGTTGAGCTAATTGCCACGGCCGATGACCTAAGTGCCATCGTTAACTCGAAAGGCCAGCCAATCGATGCCAGCGCTAATCGCGCCGCCGAAATTGCCTCGGCCATCACGCCTGCTGATCAAATTGCCCGCCGCCAAGAAAACCTTCGTCATTTAGGCATGGCTGTTGACGGCGGCGCAGGCTCAGGTCAGCGAATTGCTGGCGATGGCGTCTCGGCTACTATTTCCAGCGCAGGCAGCAGCGCCGATGTTTTAATGCGTAATACCCGCCAAACAGCATCAGCAACCACATCCTCATTTGTCGCCTCTGTCAAAGAAGCGTCAAATCATGCCATTGAGGCCAGTAAAAAGGCCGCCAATGCTTTGGCAGGCAATCGCGTGAAAGCAGTATCTCCATCGCCAGCAGCGGCTACACCTACCGCTAACATTGCTAAGCCCGCCGCCAAGCCAGCTGTAGTCAAACCAACACTAGTCAAAAAACCTATCGTGCCAGCGGAAGACTCCGACAAGGCCCAAGCCGATATTTTGGCGCTCAAGCAAGAGTTGGGCTCGATTCGTCATTGGCTAGAAAATCATTTACGCCAAGCCAGTGTCTCTAGCCATTCTGATTTGCCAGACGAATTGACGCAGTGGGCCGATGCTCTAGGTTTAGGTAATCAATGGTTACTGGCCAAGCCAGCGCTACTGGATGCCATCAAAGCCGGCATGCCAGCACCTGAAGCCATCGCCAAATCATTGGCGCAGGGAGTTCATGCCAGTGCGCTACCAGAGCGCGGCGTGGTGTTCATCATCGGCCCTGCAGGCGCCGGTAAAACCACATTGGTCAATAAATTGGTCATGTCAGATATCCGTCGCCATGGTCACGGTGGTTTGACACTAGTCACCACCGATGGCAATCGCCTAGGCGCGCAAGAGCAGCTGCGTGCCGCCGGCCGAGTGCTTGACGTGCCTGTGCACAGCGCATTCACACCGGATGACCTGCGCGATACCTTGGCGCGTTTAAGCCAAGAGCGCTTAGTGATTATTGATACCGCGGGCTTGCAAGCGCGTAACGATGCTTCGCTGAAAGCCCTAATGATGCAGCTCGCCTGCGCACCACATGCTGAGGTGATTTTAGCGCTACCAAGTGACGCTGATCCTCGCAGCTTGCGTGCCCTGATGAGCCGTTGCGCTGGCCTACCGCTTGCTTCTGTGGCGCTAACCCGCGTCGACATGAGCTATGCCTTGGCGCCCGTGCTGTCACTGCTCAGTGATTATGGCTTAACGCTATCGGCGATTAATCAGAGCCCTCGCATGACAGATGGCATAGAAACTGCAAACAAAGATATAGAAGTGCTGCTGGCTGCAGCCATGGTGCAAGCCGATGAGCTTATTAATCACAGCGCTGGCACGGCGCCTAAGCAAGCGCAATCGGCCTAATAAGCCAGCATTTATACGAACACGATGCCTAGCATCAAAAGAACATGACAAAAGGAAGTAGGCTATGAAACCGGTAAACGTCATTGCAGTTACGAGCGGAAAAGGCGGAGTGGGCAAATCAAATGTGTCCGTTAATTTAGCCTGCCAGCTCGCCAAACTCGGTCGCCGCGTTTTACTCATGGATGCCGACTTAGGCTTGGGTAATATTGATATTTTGCTTGGTCTGCGGCCAACAAAAACCTTGGCAGATGTCATTGCCGGCCGTGTGCATTTGCGCGACATCTTGATTGAAGGCCCTTGCGGCATTCGCATTGTGCCAGCAGCTTCCGGCATTAAGCGCATGGCAGAGATGCAACCTAGCGAACATGCGCGCATCGTGCAGGGATTTGCCGATCTAGGCGACGATTTTGACGTGATGATTGTCGATACTGCAGCCGGCGTTTCAGACTCTGTGGTTACCTTTACCCGTGCCAGCACGCATGTTTTGGTGGTGCTAACCGAAGAGCCTACCTCACTGGCCGATGCCTACGGCTTGATCAAAGTCTTAAAGCGCGATGCCGGTATCAGCAATTTTAATGTCTTGAGCAATATGGTTAGCGGCGATCGCTCTGGTCGCGCTGTATTTAACCGCCTCAATGAAGTCGCTCAGCGCTTCCTCGACGTAAATCTACGTTATGCCGGTGCAGTGCCACGCGACGAATTCTTGAAGAAAGCCGTTAGTCGTCAAAAAGCCGTTAGTGAACTTTATCCTGCCACCGATGCCACAGCGGCGTTCAAACGCTTGGCAGCAGTTGTTGATCAATGGGCGCCACCAACCACGGCTCGTGGGCATATCGAGTTTTTTGTTGAGCGCTTGCTTGGGGTACCGAATCTAGCAGGAGTTGCCTAATGAATGCGCATGTCACCTATCAATCGGTGGCCATGGGCAGTCGTGATGAGCTAGTGATGCGTCACGCTGGCCTGGTCAAAAAAATCGCCTATCACATGGCGGGGCGCATGCCAGCCAGCGTTGAGGCAGATGACTTAATTCAAGCCGGCATGATGGGCCTGCTTGAGGCCGCAAGCCATTTTGAGAATGACAAAGGCGCGAGTTTTGAGACCTTTGCCAGCATTCGCATACGCGGTGCCATGCTCGATCAAGTCCGCCGCGAAGGTTGGGCACCACGCACGCTCACTAAACGCGTGCGCGACATGAGTCAGGCCATGCGCCGTGTTGAGCATCGCAAAGGCCGCGAGGCCAGTGGTGCTGAAGTGGCGAGCGAGATGGGTATTGGCCTTGTTGAGTATCACGAGTTATTGCGCGATGCCGGCAGCTTGAAAGTGTTTAGCTTAGATCAGCTCAGCGAAGATGGCTTCGATGCACCAGAGTCCGATGACAGCACCGATAAGCCATTGGGCGCTTTGCTAGAAGCCGGCTTTACAGAGGCCTTGGCAACGCAAATAGACAGTCTTCCTGAGCGTGAAAAAATGGTTTTAGCGCTGTATTACGAGCGTGGTTTGAACTTAAAAGAGATTGGCGAGGTGCTCGAGGTTAGCGAGTCTCGTGTCAGTCAAATTCACAGCCAGGCGGTGTTGCGTCTGCGCAGTCGCTTAGGCGAATGGACTGAAGTCGCGGCCTAAGGGCGCAGCAGAAGAGGAAGCACATTCATGGATATCATGACCCTAGTTGGCATTGTCATGGCGTTTACTGCCTTGCTTGTTGGCGCTATTTTGAAAGGCGCTGGACTTAAAGGCTTGCTCGGTGGCGCCGCGGCGATGATCGTATTGGTCGGCACCATGGCCGCCGTCATGATCCAAACTCCAGCGCCAGTATTTAAGCGTGGCATGAAGATATTTGGTTGGTTGTTTAAGCCACCAGCGACTGATTTAGAAGCTCTTATTGTCAAAATTGTCGAGTGGAGTCGCATTGCCCGCAAAGACGGTTTAATGGGGTTGGAATCGCAAGTCGATGGCGAAACCGATGAGTTCATCCGCAAAGGTTTGCAGTTGCTGGTCGATGGCGGTGAGCCAGAAAGCATTCGCGGCATTTTAGAAGTTGAACTCGAGTCCAGCGAAGAATTCGATACCGCCGCCGCTAAAGTCTGGGAATCGATGGGCATTTACGCCCCGACCCTAGGCATCGTTGGTGCGGTTTTGGGTCTGATGGCAGTGATGGGCAACTTGGCCGATCCCAGCAAGCTTGGCACAGGCATCGCCGCCGCATTCACTGCGACCATTTACGGTATCGCATCAGCCAACTTATTTTTCTTACCCTTCGGCAATAAGCTCAAATACCACGTCAAAGAGCAGGCGAAGATGCGCATGATGTTTATCGAAGGCCTATCTTCGATTGCTCAGGGCGAAAACCCACGTCATATCGAAAGCCGTCTGCAAGGCTATGTCGTTCACGGCGCACCCAAAGGCAAAGGCAAAGACGATGGCAAGAAAACATAAGCACGAAGATCACGTAAACCATGAAGCCTGGGCCATTCCATTTGGTGACTTGATCATCTTATTGCTCGCATTTTTTGTGGTTATGTACGCGATCTCATCGGTCAATGAAGGTAAGTATCGAGTTGCTGCTGCCTCAATGGCAGAGGCCTTTAATGGCCCACCTAAATCTTTAGCGCCTGTGCAAGTGGGTGAAGTTGCGGCCATGGCCAAGTTATTGACCACGGCGCCATCACTTAGTAAGCCGCAAGCCATGGGGCCTGGTGGATCATTGCTCGATGGTGGCCAAGGTGCTGGACTGAACTCGACAGCGAAGCAGGTCGAAGAGATGGCCTCCGCCGTGAAAGCCGCAATGGCCGATTTGATTGATAAAAATGTCATTGTGGTGCGCACTACGCCGCAGGGCATTGAGGTTGAAATTCAAACCGATATTCTCTTTGCTAGCGGTACCGCAGTGCTTTCGCCTCAGGCCATTCACATCATGCAGCGCCTAGCGGTTGTGCTGACAAATTTCCCTAACCCTGTGCGTGTTGAGGGCCATACCGACAATATGCCGATTCACACCACGGTGTTTCCATCGAATTGGGAGCTGTCGGCAGCGCGCTCAGCCAGTGTTGTGCATTTGTTGATGGAGAAGGGCATAGAGCCAACTCGCTTAGCGGTTATCGGTGTTGGTGAGTATCGTCCTGTGGCTGATAACGCCACCGAAGCGGGGCGAAATCGTAATCGCCGCGTAGTCATCGTGATTCCATCTTTGCGAACAGATTCGAAAGCGGCAAATGATGCGGCGAATGCCTCTTTATCTACACCAACGATAGACGACGTGCCTACACCAAAATAGGCGTCAATTATTCATCGTTATTTTGTTCGAAAATACGCCGGCTACTCACACTATGTTGAGTGGCTGGCGTTTTGCCTTTTAGGCGATAGGTAAACGCCAAAACTTCGGCAATTGCGACAAATAGTGATAGCGGGATTTCATCATCTAAATCCACGCGTGCAAGTAGCGAGGTAAGCTCGATGTCCTCGTGGATAGGCACATCATGTTCTCGTGCCAGGGCGACAATACGCTCGGCAACCTCAGCCTCACCTTTAGCGGTAACGCGAGGCGCACGCTGGCCATCGTAATGCAGGGCGATGGCCTGTGCTGGCTTCTTGTTCATGCGCGCTCCTGCAATAAGCCGCTAGCACCTTTGGGCAATGTATCGTCGTGCGGCAGGCCACGTTGTGCCTGCACATGGCCGACTTGAAGGCCGCAATCGATTAGGCGTTGGCGTAGCGCAGGGCAGTGCTGATTTATCCACGCATGCGTGTCGGCTTGTTCGGCATGAAACTGCACATGCACACGTTCATCTTGCTGAGATAGCGTGGCAATCACTGCGCCTTTATCTGGTAATGACAAACTCAAGGACACTTTCCATAAGGCAAAACCTGGCTGTTGTTGCGAGGCCTGACGCCGATCTTTACTGATATGAATCTGCAGCAAATCGATGCCGTCACGATCCTGTACAGGAAGTTCCATAAGCCATTGCTGATGCTGCTTTTTCTCATCGCCAGCATGGAGTAATTGATGGCTGACCATACGCGCCAAGACACCATCGAGCTCTTGGCCTAGCAATTGAAGCATCGAGTTTGGTAACGACTGCGCCAAAATCTCTAGCAGGGCATTGGGCAGTGTGGCGCGCTGAAGCGCCTCAACTTTGCCGGCAGCATGTGAAGCGCCAGCGGTCGTAGTTTGGTTGCTAGCATCGAGGCCAAGCTTTTGTTTGAGTTCATCGCGAAGTTGAAGGATCTGGCGTTTTAAGTCTTCAGGCGGCGGCAAAATGCCTTGCGCTAAACCGCGCTCATAAAACAAACCGCTATTTTTAATGGCCTGCTGCAGAGTGTCTGCCTGCATGAGCTGACTGGGTTTCGGCAAGTGCTCAAGCAGCTTAGCCACGCCCTCAGGCGCTTCAGCTTTTGCGGCTAGTGCTGGCAGCAAAGCCATCAATCGACTGGCGTCGAGCTGTTTCGGTAAAAAGGTTTTTAATTGTGTATTAGCTTGCTGAGCGGGCGTCGGCATTTTGTCGACGAGCAAGCGCTTATCATCGCCGCCGACAACTTGCAGAGCCAGTTTGTCGCCCACATTCAATGGCGTGCGGCTTTCCGCAATACGCTCACCGGTTGGCGTTCTTAATTTATAACGTAGCAAATCGAGTTGCGCTAAAACCTCAACGCGAAGCACCGCGCCAATGGCTTGAGCGGGTGTGACAACGGATGCCTGCGCGGCTGGAGGCAGAACGACAGCTGCTTGGTTCGGCGCAATGCGCACGCAGAGCTAGGCCTCAAGCGGGCTTAGGCCTGCCCGAGGCTGCCTCGTAAATAACCACCCGATTGCTGACCTTGTTTGCCATAGGTGGCAGGAAGGGCAGCATTGCCGGTGAGGATGTCGAGGCTGCGGCGTGTTTGCTGACCGAGCAAGTTAATGCTTAGGCCGGCTTGCTGATTTAGCGGTTGGCAGGCTTGCAAGATGCCCATGGCATGTTCCCAAAGCTTGAGAAGCTGGCTGCCATTGGGCTGCTTGTGTAGCGCTTCGCGCATGGCTAAGCGCCCGCGCTCATGCTGGCCTTGGCTAGATAGCCATTGCACACGTTCGTTTTCAAGTTGTTCGAGCTTGCGACTGAGCTGTATTTTCGCCTGAGCAAAGTCTGGCAAGTTAAGCACTGGCCAGCTTGATAAATGCGCCAGTTCACGCTCCAAAAGCTCTTTGAAGCGACCCGATAGTTCGCTTAGCTCATTGAGCCACAGTGCTGGTTCTCGGATAGACATGGCGATTTCCTCATGCGTTAGTTAAGTCACATGCGTGTGGCGTTCAACGTCATCGAGACGAAGGCTTGTGCCACCGCTTTCGGGTTTACTTGAAACTCACCGCGTGCAATAGCCTGTTTGATGTCGTCAACCTTTTGACGATCCACCTCTGGCACATGCTCAGCGGCTGCTTTGGCGCGTTCAATCAGTGAGGTAACAGAGGTGTTTTGGCTCCCTGTAGCCTTTACTGTTGGCGCTGCCTCAGCATTTGCTTGAGCGGCGGAAGTGCCTGATGTGGCACGGCTTTCGCTCGCAGCTTCAGTACGTTTGTTCGCGTCGTTGCGGACGAGATCAGGCCGGTGTGCCGGTGCTGAATTAATTTTGTCTACCATGATGGCAGATCCTCCAAAATTGGTGGTCTGCCTTCATATCGACTGTCCGCCGTAAAACTTTAACAACTATTTCATCTGTTTCTGATTATTGGATTCTGACTCTGCCGCTGGCCATGGCTTGGCCCTGCACGGTGCGCCCAGATTGTGAGTTTTTCACCGCGACTAATTCACCAGCAGCGGCATCAGCCAGTGCTACACCTCGCATGCTGATCGCCATGCGCGTATCGCTTAATTCGATGGCGACAATATCTCCGCGCTTGATGACATTTGCGGCCTGAGTCATTCCTGGCGTGATAACCGCGCCTTGGGCAATCCCGGTTTTAGCCTGCAGAGCATCACCAACCGGTAGCTCGCTTAAGTAGCCATAGGGCAGGCTGGTAATGTCGCGACTGGCTTCCATGACGTCATTAGCATGAATCTGTTCGTGTCGGCTAATGGCGCGACGTGCCACTAAAACCGAGGCTTCGGCGTTGGCGATGACGGATACATGGATGGTCCAACCCGCGGCAGTTGGGCACTTCACGGCAATACTGGTGCGCTTAGCGATGCGGCCACCGATAGGCATGCTGGCTTGTAATGGCGCTTCGCAGGGGCTCAAGCTCAAACGCTCATCTAGCGTTGGTTGTTCAAAACTGACGTTTAAACCCTGCCAAGAATGATTGCTACGGACAAAGTCGACTGCGGCTTCACCAATAGCCTCTAGTCGCTGAGCGGGTGCTGCCACTGAGTTGATGGGCAGCAGTAGCACCACCAAAGCTAGCGCAATGGGTATCTGGCTGTTTAGCGAAAATATAGGAAGTAGCTTCATTGGCTTTAGCCTCAATACAGCAGGTGGTGCAGGGAAACTGCAGCCACTTAGATGCCTGATTAGCATCCTTCTATTGTATGGGCTTACAAAATGCGTGCCAGTTGAGGCGAGTGGCTTTAAAGCGTAATGAAAAATAGCACCGTCATGACTGCGCCAATAACAATGATGCCGCGGCGTAAGGCTAGCGCCGGCAAGCGTTTGGCAATTTTGGCGCCCCAATAACCACCGGCGGTTGCAGCGAGCATCATGACTAAGGCTTGCGGCCAAGCAACAACATCTCCGGCGGCGTAAATCATCACAGCAATCGCCGTGAGCACGGTCGACACCAAATTTTTGACGCCATTCATGGCATCGAGATTGCTATGCCCAAGCAGGCTTAGTGCCGCCAACAGCAAAATGCCCAAGCCGCCGTTGAAGTAGCCACCGTATATCGCCACCAGAAAAAGTGCCGACAGGGCGACAAGAGGTGAGGCTTGCGTGCGACCAGCCATGAGTTTGGGTGCGAAAGCAAAGAGCAGAGTGGCGACTAATAGCAGCCACGGAATGAGCTGATTAAAGGTGTTGTTATCGGTGATCAGTAAGAGTCCGGCACCGAGACTGCCGCCGAACAAGCTCAGCATTAGCAGGCGTGGCAGGTGTAGGCCTTGCAGTTGCTTGAGTTCTTGGCGAAAGCCCCACGTGCTGGCGGCATAGCCTGGCAGTAGCGCCACCGTGCCGGTTGCGTTGGCGATGACCGGTGGTACGCCGCAATAGATCAGCGCCGGCAAGATCAAAAAGCTGCCGCCGCCAGCA
>Ga0208814_1000950_pt1 | contig 14739 bp, 9 predicted proteins | sample MalvirAntarct_55_FD_184253 | JGI IMG/M metagenome (GOLD analysis project Ga0208814, IMG submission 184253) | Marine viral communities from the Global Malaspina Expedition - Malaspina viral metaG Antarct_55 (SPAdes) (version 2) | ecosystem: Environmental > Aquatic > Marine > Oceanic | place: South...
GCTATATCTATAGAGTATGATATAAAGTATTAATGAAAAGTGTATATGACTTTATCGTTAAGCCGCTAGGTGATAGATACGCAAATACAAAAAAAATAGGAGACACTGAATTAGTTTTAAACACTAAGATAGAAGGTTGGAAATTTGTAAATAGGTTTGCTGAAGTAGTATCAACACCTCTCGCTATTGCAACGCCTGTTAAACAGGGTGATATAGTTGTAATACATCAGAATATTTTTAGAAGATTTTATAACATGCAAGGTAAGCAAACAAATAGTAGGTCTTATTTTAAAGACGATTTGTACTTTGCTAGTGTTGATCAAGTATACCTACACAAAAGCAAAAACAATGATGGCGCGTTTACAGACTTAAAATGGCAATCTATAAACGACCGTTGTTTTATAATACCAATAAAAGAAACAGAGCTTCTAATGAACAATAAAGAAGCAAACAATATTGGTATACTAAAAATAGGTAATAGCTCCTTAGAAGAGCTAGGAATAACTCCAGGACACACGGTAACATTTAAAGCCGGGTCTGAATGGGAGTTTAATATAGACGGAGAACGTTTATATTGTATGAAATCAAATGATATTTTATTAGAACATGGATACAAAGAAGACGAAGAGGAATATAATCCTAGCTGGGCAGATAGCCGTTGAAGAATTAATAAAAGTAGCTAAAGAAGCTATAGTTGACTCAGATGACGATATATCAGCAGATAGATTAAAAAATGCAGCAGCTACTAAAAAGCTAGCTATATTCGATGCTTTTGAAATATTACAAAGGATTCAAGAAGAGGAAGCTATATTAAATGAAAAGCCTAGAGACAGTAAAGAAAAAACTTTTAAAGGCTTTGCAGAGGGGAGATCTAAATAATGTATACTCAAAGCTTATATAAAGTAGTAGATGATCATATCAAGCCTCATATTATTAAAAAAAATAATAGGTATAAGAAATGGGAGTACGGCTACAATAAAGAGCATGACGTTGTAGTTATAAGTAAGACGGGGGAAATAGGTGAAATATACGATATACAAAATCTAAAAATAGCTTTACCTAAACCAGCAGATGTTGTGAAATTTAAAAGCAAGTCCTGGCAAAGAACAGAATTACCAGATGATTTAAAGAAAATAAAAACAATATTTGACTGGGAAAATTATCCTATAGATTTCAAAGAAAAATGGTATGATTATATCGATAAAGAATTTACTAGACGAGAAAAAGGTTTTTGGTTCAATAATAAGGATCTGGATACTTACATTACTGGTACTCACTTTATGTACCTGCAGTGGTCCAAGATTGATGTTGGGAAACCAGACTTTAGAGAGTCAAATAGATTATTCTTCATTTTCTGGGAAGCTTGCAAGGCAGACCACAGGTCTTATGGAATGTGTTATCTTAAAAACCGTAGATCAGGATTTTCCTTTATGTCCTCGGCTGAGACCGTCAATCTTGCGACAATATCCTCGGATTCACGGTACGGAATATTGTCCAAATCAGGACCTGATGCTAAGTCAATGTTCACGGATAAGGTTGTACCAATATCGGTTAATTATCCATTTTTCTTCAAACCAATACAGGACGGTATGGACAGGCCAAAAACCGAGCTCGCATATAGAGTACCAGCCTCCAAGTTTACACGTAAGAAACTTGACACAAACGAAACGGTTAAAGAAATCACGGGTCTTGATACCACGATCGACTGGAAGAACACAGGGGACAACTCGTATGACGGTGAGAAACTCAAACTCCTCGTCCACGATGAATCGGGTAAATGGGAAAGGCCGAACAATATCCTCAACAACTGGAGGGTTACAAAAACAACATTAAGACTAGGTAGTAGAGTCATAGGTAAATGCATGATGGGGTCAACCTCAAATGCCTTAGATAAAGGTGGCGAAAATTATAAAAAACTCTATTATGATTCAGACGTTACAAAGCGAAATCGCAACGGGCAAACTCGTTCGGGATTATATAGTCTGTTCGTTCCTATGGAATGGAACTACGAAGGATACATTGATTCTTTTGGATTACCTGTATTCGAAACACCAGAAACTGAAACTCTTGGACCAAATGGAGATATAATAGATTTAGGTGTAATAGATTATTGGCAAAATGAAGTTGATGGCTTAAAAGGAGATCAAGATGCTTTAAACGAATTTTATAGACAATTTCCAAGGACTGAAGAGCATGCGTTTAGAGACGAAGCAAAACAATCATTATTTAATCTAACTAAGATATATGAACAAGTAGATTTTAATGGTGACTTAAGACATAGCTCGCTTGTAACAAAAGGTAGCTTTCAATGGAGAGACGGGATAAAGGATACTAGCGTTATATTTGTTCCAAATAATAGCGGAAGATTTTTAATAACTTGGGTTCCACCTGAAAACCTACAAAATCGTGTAATAGTAAAGAGTGGGATTAAATACCCTGGCAATGATGGCTTGGGAGCATTTGGTTGTGATAGTTACGATATATCAGGAACAGTAGACAATAGAGGTTCCAATGGAGCTCTTCATGGTTTAACTAGTTTTAGCATGTTGGACGTGCCGCCTAATCACTTTTTTTTAGAATACATTGCAAGACCTCAGACAGCTGAGATATTTTTTGAAGATGTTTTAATGGCTTGTGTATTTTATGGCATGCCAATACTTTGTGAAAATAACAAACCCAGACTACTTTACCATTTTAAGCGTAGAGGATATAGAGGTTTTTCAATGAATAGACCAGATAAAGTATATAATAAACTGTCTATAACTGAAAGAGAAATTGGTGGTATACCAAACTCAAGCGAAGATATAAAACAAGCACACGCCGCTGCTATAGAAACTTACATAGAGAGCTTTGTAGGTTTGCAGGACAAAGGCTATGGTGATATGTATTTTCAAAGAACATTAAACGACTGGAGTAGATTTAATATAAATAACAGAACAAAGCACGATGCTTCTATTAGTTCTGGATTAGCACTAATGGCTTGCAATAAAAATAGATATAGACCTATACAAAAACGAGAAATTATATCTTATAATTTAGGTATAAAGAGATACGATAACACTGGGGCTTCTTCTAAAATTATAAAATAAATGAATATAAAATATAATGCTAATAGCGCGTTTCCAAATCAGGTAGTACCTTTAGAGGAAAAATTAAGCGTAGAGTATGGTCAGCAAGTTGCTGATGCTATACAATCTGAATGGTTCTCACAAGGTAGAACTAATGGCAATAGATATTTAACTTCTTTTGACAACTATCATACTAGAAGATTATATGCTAGAGGAGAGCAGTCAACACAGAAATACAAAGATGAGTTATCTATAAATGGTGATTTGTCTTATCTTAATTTAGACTGGAAGCCTGTTCCCATATTGTCTAAGTTTGTAGATATACTAACTAACGGTATATCTAATAAAGATTACGATATAAAAGCATACGCTAATGATCCTATATCTGTTAAAAAAAGAACGGACTACGCCAGTAAGTTAGCTATGGATATGTTTGGGCAAGATATAATTCAAGACGTAAAAGCAACAACAGGTCAAGATATATCAAACACTAATATACCCGCTATCGATCTTCCTAAGACACTGGAAGAGATGGAGTTACATTTACAGCTCTCTTATAAGCAGGCTATAGAAATAGCTGAAGAAGAAGCTATAACTCAAACTCTAGACAAAAATAAATATGATTTACTTAAGCGTAGACTAAACTATGATTTAGTCACATTAGGTATTGCTGCGGCTAAAACAAGTTTTAATGTAGCAGAAGGTATAACCTTAGATTACGTAGACCCGGCTTATATGATACACTCATATACCGAAGATCCAAATTTCGAAGATATATATTATGTCGGCGAGGTTAAAGCAGTTACAATAGCTGAGATAAAACAAAAATTTCCACATATATCAGATGAAGCATTAATTAAGATTCAAAGATCTTATAGTAATCAAAACTATATATATGGTTGGGGAGCTTATGATGAGAACACTGTTCAAGTGCTATACTTTGAATACAAAACCTATATGGATCAAGTTTTCAAGCTTAAGCATACAGATCAAGGTTTAGAAAAAATACTAGAGAAACCAGACACTTTTGATCCACCTAAAAACGATAAGTTTGATAGAGTTTCAAGAAGTATAGAGGTTTTATTTGAAGGAGTTAAGGTTCTAGGATCTGATATGATGCTAGACTGGAAAATGGCAGAGAACATGACTAGGCCAATGGCTGATACTACTAAGGTAGAAATGAATTACACTATATGTGCTCCTAGAATTTACAAAGGTAGAATAGAGTCTATTATTAGTAAGACCATGGGTTTTGCTGATATGATTCAATTGACTCATCTAAAGTTACAGCAAGTAATATCTAGAATGGTACCCGATGGTGTGTTCTTAGATATGGATGGTTTAGCAGAAGTAGATCTTGGTAATGGAACAAACTATAATCCAGCTGAAGCTTTAAACATGTATTTTCAAACTGGTTCCGTTGTTGGTAGGTCACTTACACAAGAAGGTGGTATGAATCCTGGTAAAGTGCCAATTCAAGAATTATCATCATCATCAGGACAAGGGAAAATAGCGTCATTAATAAGTACCTATAATTATTACGTACAAATGATTAGGGACGTTACAGGCCTTAACGAAGCTAGAGACGGTAGCTTACCTGATAGAGACACGTTAGTTGGCTTACAGAAAATAGCAGCTCAACAATCTAACATAGCTACAAAACACATAAACAACGCTAGTCTATATTTAACACTAAGATTATGTGAGAACATATCTAAAAAATTAGTGGATGTTATTAGTTTCCCTTTAACACTTAACGCATTAAAAAATTCTATATCAACTTTTAATGTTCAAACATTGTCAGAGATATCTAATTTAAATCTGCATGACTTTGGTATATTCTTAGATCTTGAACCTGATGAAGAAGAGAAATCACAGTTAGAACAAAACATACAAGTAGCACTACAAACTGGTGGTATTGACTTAGAAGACGCTATAGACCTTAGACAAATACGTAATTTAAAATTAGCAAATCAAATGCTAAAGCAAAAGCGTAGACTAAAGCAAGAGAGAGATCAAAAAGCATCTCAAGCAAATATGCAGGCTCAAGCTCAAGCAAATGGACAACTAGCAGAGCAAACAGCTATGGCTGAAACTCAAAAACAACAGATTCTTACTGACCAAAAAATGCAGTTAGAACAAGCTAAGTCTCAATTTGAAATACAAAGAATGCAAGCTGAAGCGGGTATAAAAAGAGAGCTCATGGCTGAGGAGTTTAATTATAACGTGCAATTAGCTAAAGAAAGATTCAATGGAGAGAAAGGTAAAGAAGGGGATATTGAAGATAGAAAAGATAAGAGAGCTAGAATAATAGGAACACAGCAATCACAAATGATACAGCAGAGACAAAGCGATGGAACACCTATTGACTTTGAATCTACTAACGATAGTTTAGGCGATTTTGGCTTAGAAGCCTTTGGTCCTAAATAATTTTTAATTTTATAATATTATATTATGTCAGAAGTAAACGCGGCCGTAGAGGTCAAACAAGAAGGTGATTTTTCTTTAAAAGGTAAGAAAATGAAACCTAAAAAATTAGTAGACAATACTAGTTCAGAACCAATTAAGGTAGATCTAACAAAGCCAGATGCTCAAGGAGAAGTGGTGCCTGATGTAATCAAGGTTGATTTAACTCCTAAGGATATCGTTAAAGAAGGTTTTGAGACGACTACTCCGGTAGAAGCACCTGTTGAAGCACCTGCTAAAGAAGTTGTAATCCAAGAAATAACTGAAGAAGAGGTTGATGAAAAAACAGTAGAGCTTTATGAGAAAGCAGAGCAAGCTGTTAAAGACCAGGTTACACAAGGCAAGGCACTACCTGAAAATATTCAATCACTTGTTGACTTCATGGGAGACACAGGTGGAACAATAGAGGATTACGTGAGACTTAATCATGACTACTCTAATGTAAACGAAAAAGTATTACTCAATGAGTACTACAAACAAACTAAACCTCATCTAGATACAGAAGAAGTTGATTTTCTTATGGAAGACAATTTTTCTTACGATGAGGAACTTGACGAGCCAAGAGATATTAGAAAAAAGAAATTGGCTTTCAAGGAAGAAGTTGCTAAAGCCCGTATAGAGCTGGATTCTATGAAGGATAAATACTATCAGGAGATCAAGTTGAGACCTGGTATTACCCAAGATCAGACAAAAGCTACGGACTTTTTCAATAGATACAAGGAGCAACAAGAGCACACTAAGACTCTTCAGCAGGATTTTAAAGTACAAACTGAACAAATTTTTAATGATGAATTCAAAGGTTTTGATTTCAATTTAGGAGAAAAGAAGTTTAGATATCAAGTACCAAATCCTTCTGAAACAGGTAAGTCACAGCTAGATGTCAGTAATTTTATTTCAAAATACACTGATGAAAAAGGCGCTGTAACTAACCCAGCAGGTTATCATAAAGCTCTTTACGCTGCAATGAATGCGGACAAAATCGCTAATCATTTTTACGAACAAGGAAAAGCTGACGGGGTTAAAAACGTTGTTAGTTCTTCTAAGAACTCAAGTAATGACAAAGTTAGGCAGGTTGCCGACGGTAATGTTTTTATAAATGGTCTAAAAGTAAAATCAATAAGTGGTTTAGATTCGTCTAAACTAAAAATTAAAAAACGAAAATTTTAACATTAAACCTTTAAATTATGGGAATTTTAAATCCACAATTTGGTTCGATAGTACCATCGCAAGCGCAACAAACGCTTTCGAATAACTATCTAACATTTGACGGTGCAGCCGGTGGAAACTTTGCACAACAATACCTACCTGAGCTTTACGAAGCTGAAGTAGAGCGCTATGGTAACAGAACGTTATCAGGATTTTTACGTATGGTTGGAGCTGAGCTGCCAATGACGTCTGATCAAGTAATCTGGTCTGAACAAAATAGATTACACATTGCATATGACAACTGTGCTAACGGTGGAGCTGCGAATACAATTACTATTCCACTTGCTGCAGACGTTAATAACGTTGTATCTCCTCAACAAACTATCGTAGTGATGGACAATTTTGGTGGAGAATCAAAATGTTTAGTTGTAACTTCTGATCTAAGAACAGCTGCTGGTGGTGGTACTGGTGTATTAAACGTATTGCCTTATGGCTCTGCTACATTAGCTACCGAAGGACTAGTAGGTGTTGTAAAGATATTTGTTTACGGTTCTGAATATCCAAAAGGAACAAATACTACAGTTGCTGGTCAAGCTGCTGGTGTTGCTGCTGGTGGAAATGATTTTCCAATTGCTACAGTAACTCCTGAGTTTACTCAATTTGCTAACAAGCCAATTATCATTAGAAGTCAATATTCAATCAATGGTTCTGACACTGCTCAGATCGGTTGGGTAGAAGTTGCTACTGAAGATGGAACATCAGGATACTTGTGGTACTTAAAAGCAGAGTCTGAAACAAGACTACGTTTTGAGGATTACCTAGAAATGTCTGTTGTAGAAGGTGAGCAGGTTGCTGCTGGTTCTGGGATAGGAGCTCTTGCTACTGGTGCCGTAACTGGTACTGAAGGTTTGTTTGCTGCTATCGAAGATAGAGGTAACGTACAAGTCGGATTCTCTACTGGAACTGGTATTAGTGACTTTGATGATATTCTTAGAAACTTAGATACTCAGGGAGCTATTGAGGAGAACATGTTATTCTTAAACAGAAACACTAATCTTGATTTTGATGATATGCTAGCTGCTATTTCATCTGGAGCTAATGGTGGAACTGCTTTTGGATTATTTGAAAATTCTGAAGAGATGGCATTGAACTTAGGTTTCTCTGGTTTCAGACGTGGATCTTACGATTTCTACAAAACTGACTGGAAATACTTAAACGATGCTTCTACTCGTGGAGCTCAGGCTGGACCTGCTTCTATTGAAGGTGTATTAGTTCCTGCTGGAACAAGTACGGTTTACGATCAGATCCTAGGTACTAACATTAGACGTCCTTTCTTACATGTAAGATATAGAGCGTCTCAAGCAGATGACAGACGTATGAAGTCTTGGTTAACTGGTTCTGTTGGTGGAGCTTTCACTAGCGATCTAGATGCTATGACTGTAAACTTCTTATCTGAAAGATGTTTAGTGACTCAAGCGGCGAATAACTTCGTGTTATTCAAAGGAGTGTAATTACTCAAGATTAATGTAATTCTTACCCTCGTTATACAACGGGGGTAATTATTACTTTTATAAATTATTTAATTATATTATATTATGGCTAAAAAAGCTGAAGCAAAAAAAGTTGAGGTTGCTCCTCAAGAAGTTATAGTAGCAAAAAAAACTGCTACTCCAGTACAACCCACAAAACCAGAGTGGGAAATAAAACCTAGGACATACATAGTTAAGGGTAGAAAACAACCGTTAACATTAACAATTCCAGGTAAACATACTAGAAAAAGTCCCTTATTATATTTTGATAAAGATCAATCTAAACAAAGGGAATTAAGATATGCCACAAACATGAACAGTCCTTTTATAGATGAACAAAAAGGAGAAGCAACATTAGGGCATATTACTTTTAGAGATGGCGTACTTACTGTTCCGCAAGAAAATCAAATCCTGCAAAAACTATTAAGTAAATTTCATCCATTAAAAGATCAAAAGTACTACGAGTTTGATTCTGTTGAAGAAGCAGAAGATGATTTAGATATCATTGAATTAGAATTACAAGCGCTTAACGCTGCCATGGAAATGGACGTTGATCAAGCTGAAGCTATACTTAGAGTAGAAAAAGGTAGTTCTGTTTCTGATATGAAATCTAAAGAACTCAAGAGAGATTTGTTGTTGTTTGCTAAAAGAAAACCAGGTTTGTTTTTGAATCTAGCTAGCGACGAAAACGTTCAGCTAAGAAACTTTGGTATAAAAGCTATTGAAGCTAGAATAATCAACCTGTCACAAGACCAAAGAACTTTTCATTGGACTTCAAATGACAGAAAACTATTCACTGTACCATTTGACGAAAACCCGTATTCAGCTTTAGCCTCTTGGTTTAAAACTGACGAAGGTGTAGAAGTTTACAAATCTATAGAAAAAAGAGTATAAACAAGTGATACTAATATATTAGGGTATCATATTAATGGTACCCTGGTGTATTATAATTCAAACAAACATGGCTATAAATGTAAACACTGTATATCAGACAGTCTTATCTATTATAAATAAAGAACAAAGAGGCTATTTAACGCCCGCTGAGTTTAACACAGTAGGGACGCAAGTTCAATTAGATATATTTGAGAAGTACTTTGAAGACTTAAATCAACAATTAAGAGTACCACAAGCGGACGTTGACTACGCTGACAGGATAATGAATCTTGACGAAAAGTTAGCTATATTTAAAACATTTGGACAAGCTCAATATGATTTCACGAGCAATCCAGGTCTTGCGTATTTTAGACTACCTAATCAAGATGCTTATGGAGCTACTGTAGATTTTTACAGGCTAGGTACTGTTACATACAAAGACGACAGAGGTAATCAAATAGAACTACAAAGATTACCAAGAACAGATTTTTACAACATAGAAAGATCTCCTTTAACAAAATCAACTAAAAGTTTTCCTACTTATTTATATGAGAATAGAGGCGATGTGAATGTATCTGGTCAACCAATAGACAACCATTTACAAAACATTATATATGTTAATCCTAGTGATATAACTAGCGGCATAGAAGTTGACTATATAAGAAAACCAATTAGTCCTATATGGGGATTTTCTACCGCTGGTAGAGGTCAATATATATTTGATGGAAGTTATTATAATCCTGGACTAGGTACTGGTTCTAGGGATTTTGAATTACATGAATCAGAACAAGTTAACGTTGTATTAAGAATATTAGCTTATACTGGTATTATAATACAAGATCCTTCTATAGTTCAAATAGCTGCGCAACAAGTTCAAGGAAAAGAAGTAAACAAAAAAAGCTAATAGATGGGAATTATAAATGAAACTAATGAACAATACTACGCAGGGGCTCAAGGCTTTGTAGTTGATAATTCTTCAGGTCAAAACAAATTTACTTTTACTTTTGATACAAATCTAGAATTTGGCTCTTATGATCCTTCTAATGTAGATTATCAGAAAAATAATTTTAAATTATACTCTAGTTTTGACGGTGTAAACTATGTAGAATATGTAGCTCCATATACTGTAATCGGTAATACTGTTTCTTTAGTAGCTACGCTGCCAGTAAATAACGTATTGGTTTGTCAATTAAAAAGACTTGATGGTGGAAGCTATGGAGATAGAGATGCTTATGGCATAACCACAGAGCAAAACTATGGTAGCTACGAATATATAACGTTAAACAATGTTGTTAATAACTTTATCGTGGCTTACGTAGGAGCAGGTAAATTAATACCAAGTGTTAAAAGAACGGATTTAATATTTCATGCTAAAAGAGCTCTGCAAGAATTTAGCTACGACACACTTAAAAGTGTTAAGTCTCAAGAGCTTAATATACCACCTAGCTTAAGCGTGGTTATACCTCAGGACTATGTAAATTACGTGCGTATGTCTTGGATAGATCAAGCTGGTGTACAAAGAATAATATACCCAGCAAATAATCTAACTACTTCCCCTTACTCTACACCTCTTCAAGACTCTCAAGGTGTTCCAACCCAAGATAATTTTGGTGAAAACATAGAAGGTACATCGATAACAGAAGAGAGATGGAAAAGTAATAGTCAAGGATTATTAGAAGGTGAGTTTAATGCTAGCGTAGACTGGGCTGGATTTGACTGGGGCTACGGCGGAATGTGGAACATGGGTTATGGTCAATTATACGGAATAGACCCACAGTATTCTCAAGTAAACGGATGGTTTAATATGAACGACAGAGAGGGTAAAATATCTTTTTCAAGTAATTTAGTTGGCAAGCTAATAATACTAGAATACATCTCTGATGGCTTAGCTTATGATATGGATAGTAGAGTACCTAAATTAGCCGAAGCAGCTATCTACGCGTACCTATCTCACGCTGTACTTGCTAGTAGAATAAACCAACCTGAGTATTTAATACAAAGATTAAAAAGAGAAGCTACTTCTAAATTAAGAAATACTAAAATAAGACTATCTAATATTAAACTTGGGGAAATAGCTCAAGTTATGAGAGGTAAGTCTAAATGGATTAAACACTAAAATAGTATGGCAGAGTTTAAAAATCTTTTTATAAAATCTAAAATGAACAAGGATCTTGATGATCGCTTGTTACCTCAAGGTGAATATAGAGACGCGCTTAACATCCAAGTGAGCATGTCAGAAGGTCAAGATGTTGGGGCATTAGAAAATGTTTTAGGAAATAGTTTATTTATAAAATTCCCGCTCTTGACTGATACAGTTGATATCAAGTGTATAGGTTATCTAGCATCGGAAATAAATTCTTGTTTTTACTTTTTTCTAACAAACAATGAATCTGAGGCATACGATCCACTTGCAAAAAACTTTATAGTAAGATCTATTGTTTCTTCAGGTGTAGCAACTCAAAATGAAATATTAGTTAGAGGTGCTTTTTTAAACTTCTCCACGTTATATCCAATATATGGAGTTAATTTAATTGAAGAATTATTATTCTGGACAGACAACAGGAATCAACCTAGGAAAATAAATGTTGATTTAGCTAAGATACTACCACCTTTTACATTAGGTGCTGATTACTATACAATAGAAGATACTATAAGTGTAGCTAAATACATGCCATACACGTCACCTGTTGTTTGGCAAGAAGTAACTCAAGAGGTCATAGACGAAAGTGGCTCACCAGCATTACTTCAACCTGCTCTTGGCGGTTATCAAACCACAATGCAAGACGTAGTTAGTTTAAAATTACCGGACACAACCACAGACAACCCTTATTATGATGCGGTATATAGAGGTGATCCAGATTACTTAGAGGATAAATTTGTAAGATTTAGCTATAGATTTAAGTTTGATGATGGTGAATATTCTGTATTTGCTCCATTTACTCAAGAATGCTTTATACCTCAACAAGATGGTTATTTTCTTTTTAACCCATCTGGAACAGACAACGATGACAACGATATGTCTGCCACTTATAGAAGCACGGTAGTAGACTTTATGGAAAACAAAGTAAATGAGATAAAGCTTCTTATTGAAATGCCAGATAATGGAGATCCAGCTTTTCCAGCAACAAGCCTTATTAACACTACCAGCTATTTTAAAATAACAGAGGTAGAAATATTATTTAAACAATCTGATGGCGCTGCTGTTCTAGTGGTTGATACTATATCTGCAGAAGAGATAAGAAAACAATACGTTTCTGGATCAGGGAATAACACATACGAATACACTTACTCAGGCACAAAGCCCTTTAAAACTTTACCAGAGAATCAGTTAACTAGAGTTTATGACAAAGTACCAGTCAAGGCCTTTAGTCAGGAAATAATAAGTAATAGAATTGTTTATGGTAATTTTCAAACTAGACACACTCCACCATCTGGATTAAACTATAACGTAGGTACAGGTTCCAAACAACCTTTCGACGTAACAACATCTGCGACATCTGTTTCATGGAATACCAGTATAGTTGAGTACCCTAGTAGTACGTTAAAGCAAAATAGAAATTATCAAGCAGGTTTTGTTTTATCAGATAGATTTGGTAGAACAACTTCTACGCTTTTATCAAACACTGGAAATGTAGTTACCACGGCTACGGCTAGCTCTTTGTCTACTGTTTATTCACCTTACAATGATACCACGGTTGATATTGGTTTATGGCCTGGAGAAACATTGTTAATACAGGTTAATGATACTATAAGCGAAACACCAATAGCATCTACTTTATACCCAGGTACTTACAATGGCGATCCAACAAGTGTTCTTTACAATCCACTAGGTTTTCAATCGTGGAAGGTAGTTGTTAAGCAACAAGAGCAGGATTATTACAATGTTTACCTGCCTGGTATATTAGCTTCATATCCAGAAGATCCTACAAAAGAATTAGGTCTAACCTCTCATGTGGTCTTAATAAATGACAATATAAATAAAGTGCCTAGAGATTTAACTGAAGTTGGTCCTGATCAAAAGCAGTTTAGGAGTTCTGTTCAACTATTTGGTAGAGTAGAAAATACAAATCAAACACCAGTTGGAACACCAGCAACGGATTTTGGTGTTGTTAATCAACAGTATTATCCTTCTAGATTTTCAGATACAGTGTCTACGATACAAGATGAATTTGGCTTATTTAACGTAGATACCAGTGCGGTTTCATTTCCACCAGAACTAGAATCTTCTTTTTACGAAGCAGAATCAAATCCACTTATAGGTAGGATAAGTACTACAGATAAAATAGGGCAAATAGTTCCAGGTACTTATTCTATTTTTAATTTAGCTGTATATGAGACAGAACCTGTAGAATCAAGACTTGATATATACTGGGAAACTAGTTCAAGCGGTACAATTGATGACTTAAACGAGCAAGTAATAGCTACAGGTGGTCAAACCATATTTGGAATAAACAACGACAACTGGTTTCTAAACGAGTACTTTAATATACAAAACTCGACTTCAAATCCATGGAGTGAGACAGCTTTAAATGCTTCGCCAGAATTTCCGCCATCACCAGCGCTACCTGTTATAGGGCCTGACAACGCTGAGTATGGAAGATACAGATCTGTTGTTATGGGTCCTTTTTGGTTTGATGACAATACTAACACTCCTATAGATAACGTAGAGCTTAACAGCTTTATTATACAGGATGCAAACAACATCGTCGTAACTAGCCAATTTGACATATTAAGAATAAAAGGAACAGGGTCTACTCCAGCTGGTATAGGTAATTACATAGACTTTACTGGAGCTACTACAACGACTTATGCTCACGATACATTTATACTTGTTAATAAAACTTATAAATTATACGATAGTAGCGATATTCCTGCTACAAAATTCTCTTTAATTATAACCGTTACAGACGAAGACAACGTGGTTGTACCACAACCTCCAAAAACATTTACACTTACTAGTAATCTTGATGGCACTAACTTAGATGATGTTAGAACAGTCCAAGTTGGTGGTGAGACAGCAATAACAACGGCGGGTTATGTTAATACCTCTTGGGGTCAAACTACTTATTCTCCTATAGATTTTGGGCAACAACCAAATGCGGCTGGTGGTCCTCCTGGTCAAGTGGTTATTCAGTATGGATACACGGGTATTCCTCTTAAGCTTTACGCTATGAATGGTAGCACGAGTTCTATTTTATCTTCACCAAGCACAAACCAATCAAGTTTAAATTGGCAAATAATATTTCAAACACAAGGTGGTCTTCCTAAAACAGATTTTGAAATAGATTCAAATACAGGTGTAGTCATAGAGACAAGTCCTGGAACAGCAATTGGGCAATATGATTTCCAAATACGTGTAGATGCGTTTGGAACTTTCCAGGCTATAGATATATCTATCGTCATAGGTGTTCCTAATACTAATGGATCTTTTTCAAACAATATAGTAACTGGTGACTTGCCACTACCTTATGATTCTGCTTTTATATTTAATTTGCATGATGATACAACAAATGCGTATGCCCAAATACCAGGTGGTAATAGTTCCGATTTTGAATATATTTTTCCAAATCCAAACTTCTTGCCCAGCAGCGCATTAAACCAATCAATTTATAATGACACCTGTGGTAGTTATAATACAGCATCAGGTTCTACAGCAG
>Ga0208814_1000951_pt1 | contig 14739 bp, 14 predicted proteins | sample MalvirAntarct_55_FD_184253 | JGI IMG/M metagenome (GOLD analysis project Ga0208814, IMG submission 184253) | Marine viral communities from the Global Malaspina Expedition - Malaspina viral metaG Antarct_55 (SPAdes) (version 2) | ecosystem: Environmental > Aquatic > Marine > Oceanic | place...
AGGTAACTACACTCAGATCAGTGATAAAGTGCCTCGTGTTACACGTACGCAGCGACAAGTACAGTCTGCTGGTCGTGGCGATGAGCTTGATTATCAGATCATGAAGATGTCTAAGTTATTGAAAAATGACATGGAATCATCTTTGTTGGCTAACAAAGCTAAGGCTGTTGGTTCAGAAACTCAGCCTCGCGTATTAGCAGGGATTGAGTCATGGATTGCCACTAACACTGATCTAGGTGATGGCGGAGTTGCGCCTACTGGTGACGGTACTGATTCTCGTACTGATGGCACAGGTCAGCGTCCTTTCGATGAGTCACAGTTAAAAGGTGTTATTGCTAAATGTTATGACGAGGGCGGTGATCCTGATTGCATTATGGTTGGTGCTTTTAACAAGCAGGCAATGTCTGCCATTGTTAATGGTGGTAATGCAGGTGCAGCGCAGCGCGTAGTTGATGGTAATGCTTCAACTGTTAACACTGCTATTGACATCTATGTCAGTGACTTTGGATCTATCAAGGTTATCCCTAACCGTTTCCAAGTACAAAGCTCAATGCTAGTACTAGAGATGGACATGTGGGCAATGGCATCTATTGTTGACTTTGAGGAAACTCCACTAGCTAAAACTGGTGACAGTGATCGTGTTCAGATTCTATCTGAGTACACTTTAGAGTCACGCAATGAGAAGGCTAGCGCGATTGTTGCGGATTTAACCACAGCTTAATCTGATCTAAGCATACAAGGGGGCTTCGGCCCCCTTTTCTATGGGAGTAACAAAATGGCTACATGCAAAGTATTAAGAGGTTTTGCCTCTAAAGTAGATGGCAAATTAGTACAGTTTAAAAAGGGTGAGGCTGAGATTACAGGCGATGCCTTGAAGTTTGCCAAAGACCTTAATCTAGTAGAGGTATTGGTAGAAGATAAGCCAGTTAAGAAAGCTAAGAAGGCTAAGAAGAATGACTAAGATTGTAGATTATGATGCTTACAATGGGATCACTGAGACATTTATCAAAGATAAAATGACTGGTGAAATAACGATCAATAAAACTCAAGAAGTAAGCGGATTATTTGCAAATAACCTAGAGCAGCGTAATAAATCGCGAGGCTGGCAGGGAGATTGGCACAAGGTTGCTTCTATTCCTGAAGTAGTGGTTATTGCTTGGCGTGAAGAGTTAAAAGCTAAGGGCTATAACAATCCAGATCCACTAGCTAAAGAGAACAATGTTTGGCTAATGGCTAAGTTAAACAGTAAAGACTTTATTAAGCTACGGACTAAAGAAGGTGTAATTTAATGAGCCTCGATACTTATGAAAACTTACAGCTTGAAATTATAGACTGGTCTCATCGCTCAGATGTTGATACCAGGATAGAAACATTCATCACTCTTACTGAGTCTGAGATGTTTAACAATCCTATCGAGATACTAAAGATTCGAGGACTAGAGAAGCGCGTTACTCTAGTTACTAGCGGTAAATACCTAGACTTGCCTGAAGACTATCAAGCTTTGCGCGGGTTAAGGTTCTTAATTGATGGTGAAGATGGTCAAATTCGTTACAGCTCACCAGAGCAAATGATACGACAGCCTTCAACTGGCAGACCGACCACCTTCACCATCACCTCACAAATAGAGTTCAATCGTGAACCTGATCAGGACTACAGCATAGAGCTACAGTATTACGCTCTACCTGCCATTCTGAGCGATGAAAACCAGACTAATGAAGTCTTAGTTGCCAATCCTAATATATACCTGTTTGGCGCTCTTTCGGCCTTGTATCGGTGGGCAGATCAGCCACAAGAATCACAGAGCTATTACGCTCAATTCATCAGCGCGATAAAAGGCTCTAACAAACTGTATAAAAAAGGCCGTTATGGTCCTACTCCAGCTATCAGCGTACAAGGGATGACACCATAATGTTTAAGACTGTGCCTATCACTGTATCAGGTCCATCTTATCAACTTCGCTCGCGCCCACTATCATCACAATCAACAATTAACTTTTATCAAGAGTACTCTACTGCTGCTAAGGCTACTGTATCACTGCAATCATGGGCTGGTCAGGTGCTATTTGGTAGCGCTCCATCAGGTACGGACAGAGGGCAGCATGTTATGTCTAATGTCACTTACCGTATTGTAGGGAGTGATCTATTTAGAGTTGATAGCTTGGGCAATCATGTCGATAAGGGCTTTGTAGGCGGCACTGATCGATGTACTTTTGCCGATAATGGTACGGATTTGTTTATCTGTAACACTGATGCTAGTGGTGTGTATAAGTACAGCAATGTTACTGATGAGCTTACTGAAGTTACTGATAGCAATATCGTAGGCTCTATCGCTGTTACCTTCTTAAACGGTCAGTTTATATACACTAAGCCCAATCTATTTATTGTCTCTGATGTTGGCAATGGCGCGGTTGCTAGTGGTCTAAATGCAGGTCAAGCTGAAAGCCAGCCTGATGATCTAGTAAGGGCTTATGCTTTTAACCAAGTACTCTATATGATCGGTGAGCGAACAGTAGAACCCTGGCAGAACACAGGCATAGGGCTACCACCATTTGCGCGCATTGATGCACAGATTATTCAAGTTGGCACATCTGCCACAAACTCAATAAACAATAATGATAATTACCTGTATTGGCTTGGCGATGATCGTCAAATATACAGAACAACAGGCGGCTCTACTGAGCGCATTACTAGCATAGCTATATCTCATGCGATTGAGGGATATAACAAAGTTGATGACGCTCTAGCATGGACTATTACGCTAGAAGGCCAAAACTTCTATGTGATTACATTCCCTACTGAGGGCGTTACCTGGGCGCTTAATGAGAGCTTAGGTCAAGATGGCTGGTTTCAGCTATCTGCTGGTGATGATGGCGGTGAGTATAACGCGGCAAGTTATAGCTATGTAATGGGCAATCATTACGTAGGTGATAAGAGTACAGGCGATTTATATAAGCTTTGCATTTCTGAATTTACTAACAACGGTGAGCCTATCAAGCGCGTTAGGACAATGGGATCTATAAGCGGCGAGCTATTTCAAATGAATGGCAAGCGGCTACAGATGTCACGTTTTGAGCTAATACTTGAGACGGGCGTTGGCACTGTCACTGGCCAGGGTGATGATCCTCAGATAATGATTGAGGCTAGCTATGATGGTGGGCGCTCTTTCACTGCTGGCGAGTTTATGAACATCGGTAGGCTTGGCGAGACTAACGCTAGGGCTGAGTGGTGGAATATGGCTTCATTCTATGACCTCATTATAAGAATAAGTACTAGCGACCCTGTTTCTTATACCATTCAGTCAGGTGCTATTGATATTCGGATGGTTGGCAGATGACAGACGTTGCCATACCCACATTCTTAAAGATTCCTCAGAGCTTTAGTACTGATAAAGAAACAGCAGATTTTATCAACTCTGTTCTGGTCATTATGTTTGATCTAAGGGAGCGTACAGGTGGGGCTAACGATCTAGTTAAGGAATTGCAAGAGTCTATAGATGATGGGCGTGATCAAAACCTATGGGCGGTACTACAGCGCATAGAAGCGCTTGATACAGGCGGTATTGGTGGTGGTGAGACCACTACCACCATACAAACAAAACGGCCCTTAAAATCCATCAATGGGCAGTCTATCGAGGGCAATGGAAATCTAGTTGTTGCTGGTGAAAAGGGAGATACAGGCGCTCAAGGTGTTCAGGGCATACAAGGCGAGAAGGGTGTAAAGGGTGATCAAGGCTTAAAGGGTGATCAAGGTGAATCTGGCGGCGTTGGTCCAGCGGGAAATACATCAATATCAACAGACTCAGACAATCAGTTATCGCTAGGTACTGATCTAGGCTTATACGTTCCTCCAAGCTTACCAGATAGCGCAAGTGTAGATTTAAACTGGATATTTTTAGGGCAGTCAGGGAATCTTGATCCAAACCCTAACTATTTCAGGATGGACAATACTGATCCAGCTCTAATAACTGAGCTATACATGAGTACAACGTCTTATCCTAACAGGGCGGTGGGCAATATCTTAGGCATCTTAAATGATGGCGATAGGGTTTATCTACAGCAGCGCAGCAGTAACGACATATTTATAAACGCTAATATCATGGGTGATCCCATTGATAACGGCAGTTACTACACGATCAAGATAGAAGTTTTTAACAGTGATCAGCCTTTTACCATCAATAGCTTTTGCGATCTTATTGTCTATCACGTATCAGATGGCGGTGGTGGTAGCGCTAATGACAATAGCTTAAAAAACCCAGTATTTACCTACACAGGCGATGATTTAACTAGCATTGATTACGACAACGGGGCTAATAAAACGCTTCTATATGACGTTAACGGGGCGCTAGATGTACTAGTGTTTGATAACAATGGCGCAGTACAGAAGAAACAGTTTGTTTATAACGCTAATGGGCAATTAACCAGCATCATTGACACTTAAAAGAGAGAAGCACTATGGCACTAATTAATGATCCAGATGATCTAAATCAAGGCACAGAGATTGATATAGATACAGCAGCAAAAGAGATAACGCTCAATATTGACGGTAATCTCAGTGATGATGGCGTGACATTGCAGGCAGTGTTCTCATTTCTGAAAGAGGAATGGAAATCAGATCCAGCTTTAATTGCTTATGACTTTCCTGTATCTGGTCCTGGTGCGGTTGGTGAGCAGTTTATCTTTATAGATGACTGGAAACCAGCCAATGAGCAAACGCGTACATTGTTCAGGACAGCAGGTTGGCGTGAAGTTACGGCAGCAGGTGATATTAAGCGCGAGTATTTAGCACCAATAACGCTAGGTGATATTGATGCAGGTGATACTGCCTATTATGCTTTTGCTAGTGACAGCTCTAAGACAGACTTTGATTTCGATGGGCCAGTTAATCAGGGCATACAAAGCTTTGGCGATAGCGCTAACGGTAACTTTGATAAACGTAGCGAAGAGCTACGGCTATTTATCCGTACTCAGGGCAAGATATATAATCAGTCATCTACTACTCTAATTGGTGTATCAGGTGATACTACTTTTATCGGTTATCGTTTCCCATTATCAGAGTCTAATGACTTAAAGATTACAGCTAGTGATAATGATATAGATACGCTACAGCCATATTTGGGAATGAGCATCACTTACGGCTCAGTAGATCGTGATATTGGTGGCGTTACTTATACTTTTGACACTGCATTAATTGACGGCAATCAGGGTACTAAAGAGCAGATATATGAGTTTGTTCAAAGACAGCTACGTAAATCAACTGATATAGATGCAGGTGGTAGTACTGTTATCGGTGAACTCGCAGATGGCTTATTAACTTTTGTTGGTGACACGTTAGTCACTGCAGAGGGTGTCTATATTGATGACTTTAATGCTAACGATACCAACTCGATAACCTTCACTGATGACAATGGTAATCCTATTACATTCCCATTTGTTGCTAGTGGTCAGTTTAACTTTAACGCTGTATTGCAGGCTGATCCAGAGGCAGTGTTTAGATTATTTTTTGCTGATAGCTACGGCACACCATCGGCTATAACGGTTGAGGATAATGATGGTAACCCTATCACTGGTAATGTTGGCGGCAATGCTTCTCTAGCCTTTACGTTCGATTTCGATGGCAATGTACAGGGCGGGAGAACATCGGGAACAGATGCCCCAGTAGTAGCGGTAGCGATTGGTGAGGATGGCGCTCAATACGTTAGAGCTGAAGGCTTAATTGTTCGCGCTAGTGGTCAGACGTTGGCATTCGTTGCAGCACAAGAGCGTAACTTTAGTAACCCTGCTTAATGGCTTATATAGATGACATAGTAGCCCTATCATTAGATCATTTATGGTCTTTTGATGGGGCATTAATATCTAAACTATGAGAATATTCAATTATGGCTTTTAACTTACCCACACAGCAGAACTTGCATACATCGGCTTCTTCTAATAATCGAGGGGTTATTGGTAGCGCTTCAAGTTTAGGTACAAAATCAGGTGGTAACTTACCTATCTCAACAAATGCATCACAAATTATAAATAGTACTGGTAGTAGTGCGACAGGTGCGCCTGCTGGCGTATTTTTTGGTATGGATGGAAGCACATCTACCAGCACTTATGATGCTACGCAAGAGTCAAGAGTGTTGTTATGGAGCTTGCAATACAACGCACCAAACAGAATACAATCTTCTGATTTAGCAAATGGTGGCAGTAGATTCTGGTTAGGTAGTGGCGCGACACCATCCGCAAACTATAAAGAGTTTTTTATAGGTGGTAATGATACGCCTTTTTGTGCTTCACAGGCTGGCCCAGTTACAATATGTATAGACATAGCAGACAGCACAAACGATAACTTTATAGGCAGTTTTGATCCTACTCAAGTGTCAGCTTATGGTCATGCTTCTGTTAGACGTAATCTGGTAGGTGGCTCAACTACACAAATTTATTTCCAGAGATCGTTCCTTTTTACAACAACAAAAGGCTCATCTAATTTACCAACATTTACAGGGGTGTCTAATTTTGATGATGCTATTGCCAGAGTTCAAGGCGATAACTACACAAATAAAATAGGCTCATGGCTAACTAAATCAGGCTCATCATTCTTTATACCTTGCCCTTTCTCTTTTGGTAACGGCAGTGATGCAGTGGATTTTGACGATCTAGGGGTATCGGTTGTATCGCCTGCTGGTAATAGTCCGAAGCAGGAAAACTTTAGAATCACAGATAACGCTATGCGGATTTACTTTGATCCAAGAGATAATGCTGCTGATTCAGTAACTCTATCGGGCGCATATGCTTGGGGTACTGCTGCTGCTTGGGATTTTGATATAAGCAACAATGCAGTAGCTACTCTTTCGGGTAACTTCTCAGGTATGGGCGAGTTCAAGCTTGGCAACTCAATAACGGCAAACGGTAACTTTAATTTAGCAAGTGGTTTTGCGGTTATATCTAATGGCGCTTTTATAGATGGCATTACGGTTACTGGTGATCTTAATTTATCTACAGATGTTCAAAACAACTTAACAAGTGTTACGGTTGGCGGGGCTTTAGATTTTGATACAGCAGGAACATATACGTTAACGGGTTGCGTTATTCAAGAAGTGACAAACTCAAGCGGCGGTAATGTTATTATTAACAATGCTGGCTCAACAATTAATGCAAACACTGGTCCGAATATAAGCATAGTCGCTCCACCATCTCAATTAACCCTTACAAACTTACAAGTAGATACTGAAATCAGGGTGTATGAAGCAGGAACTATTAACGAATTAGCGGGAGTTGAAAATTCAACAAATACATTTACAACGCCTTTAGCAGCAGCAAGCGTAGATGTCAGGATATTTAACATACAATACAAACCAATAACGCTTAGAAGTGTTGATACAACTCAAAATGTAAGCCTGCCAATTCAGCAGCAAATTGAACCTAATCAGCTAAAAAATTGAACCTAATTTTATAAACCCATAGGGCTATATTGTGACAGTAGCGACATTTGACGGGCCAAACCTAATTATACAACTGCCAAGCATTGTTACTTATGATGTGCAGCGTGATTTTTACAGCGCTTGGAAACAATGGGCGGCATTATCGGACAACTTAAAATACTTACCAGCGTTTGATACTACAGGTGGTGATGTAATCAGTGAGGGGCAAACAATCGCGCCTTATTTCTTTTGCCGTAACGACTTAGGCTGGCGTATTAGAATGCCAGAGTCAGACGGAGAGATACCAGTAGAAGGGAATTTGTTTGCAAGGCAATCGACCATACCTTTATTTGAGCAGGCAGCAGGCTTTGATGCGTTTCTAAGGCTTGAAGTATCTAGTAGGGCGGTTGTAATTCAAACAGGCATAAGCGGACTTACAGCAGCAGAGTCAGCGCTAATCAAATTAATACCAGCTACGATATAGGTTATTTATGAGCATACGTTACGAAGACGCGATACTAGAGCAGGTAACAACGAATAACCAAGTTATCTATACATGCCCAGAAGTAGCTAAAAATTCACAGATAATATTCACTAATTGTACTAACGCAAGCGGTGCAGATACTAACCTAACTATTTACATTATTAAGGCGGGTGATACTGCTGATGTAAGTAATATTTACCTTGATGAAAAGCAGATATTAGCTAGCAAGTCTGATGCGCTTTTAGAGATCTCAGGTGCTATACTGAAGGCAGGCGATAGCATAGAGGCGGTTAGTGGTTCAGATAACGAACTAAACTTAAAACTAGGCATAAAAGAGCTATATTAATGATCCAGCCTACCACTAATATTGAGCATATTAACTCAGTATTAAAACATGATGACATCTGGTCAAACATAGCAGATGAGACAGAAGATAAAGATACGTTTAATCCACCTTTAAACGGTTATCATTACCTCTACTCAGAGGGCATATTATTTATTTTGCATCCTGTAGACGATAGCTTACAGATTCACGCAAATGTTTTAAAAAATCATAGGACTAAAGCAAAGGCAGCAGCTCAAGAGGCGCTAACTTATGGCTTTAATAACCTCAAAGCAGGCAGGATATTTGCAAAGATTCCTGTTCAATATCAAAACGTTTATAAATTTTCTCGCCTATTTCTTAATGATGAAGGGATTAATGGCGGCAATCATATTCTTAGCTTGGAGTTAGAACAATGGGATTCGTAAAAGATATTACAGGCAGTAATGCAGCTAGTGCAGCTAAAGATGCTGGCAGAATTCAATCTCAAGCGTCTAGGGAGGCGGCTCAGGTACAAGCGGACCTATCAAGGGAGGCAATGGCGCAACAACGGGCAGCATCAACTGAGGCTATGGGTTTCATTAACTCTAGGGCCTGGAGTTCATGGGATCAAAATGCCAAAGGGGGTATAGCTGAAAGAGAGGCGATCAATAGCGGTGCTGATAGGGGTATGCAGGACCAGATAAATTATACTAGTCAAGCATCTAACCAGCTTACAGATTCTCTTGGGCAGGCGCAGGGCTATCTAGATCCTCTTAATTCCGTTGCTCAAAGAGGTATAGAAGCATCTAGCTACTTAGCTAATCCACAGGCTCAATATGACAGCTTAGTTAATAATCCCTTGTACCAAGCAGCGCTAGATAATGCTAATAGGCAATCATCTTCTATGGCAGCAGCAGGGGGCAGAATAAACACAGGTGACACATTAGAGCAGCTATCTAATAACGTACTGTTATCAGCATCACCTTTGATTGACAGGCAGCGACAAGACTCTCAATTCTTACTAGGCCAAGCTAATAATTTGTATAACACTAGATCAAACTTAGCCATGAATAACGGGCTAAACCAAGCAAACTTATCGTCTAATTTAGGTAATAACTTATCTAATATTAACCTTAATAGAGGCAGCGCATTAGCAAGTCAGAGGATGAATGAGAGTAATGAGGTTACTAGCTCAATTAGAGCCAATGGAATGAATAACGCCAATCTTTTAACGGGTAACGCAGCGCAGCAATCAGCTCTATTAGGGCAGCAAGGAAACGCGCTGGCTAGCGGTATTACAGGTGCAGCAAACGCTAGTGCAGCAGGTAGAGTAGGCGCGGCTAATGCTAGGTCTCAGGCTTACGGTAGTATTATGAACGCAGCAGCTACAGCAGCAGCGGCTAGTGATTTCGAGTTAAAGTCTAACGTAACACCAGCAGCACCAACTGGCAAGCTATATGATTCTAACTGGTTATCATCTGATGAAGCGCTAAAAGAGAATATAGCAATAAGTGAAAAAGGCGGAGAATATAACTGGTACACATGGGATTGGAATGAGTTAGCAGGCGAAAAGCTAGGGCTATTCGGATCTAGTGAGGGCGTAATCGCTCAAGAGGTTCAGCAGACTAACCCTGAAGCAGTTGTTACTAAAGATGGGTTCTTACACGTTAACTACGGAGCGCTTTAATATGATTGATGCAAGCATACCACTACAGGTACAAGTGCCTGACATCGGTAAGGCGGTAGGTCTTTATTACGATACTCTAAACCGTAATAAGCAGATGAAAATGTTAGAGGAAAATTCTTTATTAAAGAATCAGCTAACTCAGTCACAGCTGGAAGGTAACGAGATAAAAAATCAGGGAGAAAGGTCAGATCAAATAATAAAAAGTTTAGCTGCTTTTTCTACTCAGGTTCAGCCTCTTATACAGTCTAATGATTTACCAAGCATGATTGAGCTAACGAAAAACAGGATTGCAGAAATAGATGCCTCTAAGGGCTTGGCTGGTAACAGTGACGATAGCAGAGAGTTTTTAGCAATGCTTACTGATCCCAATATACCTGATCAGCAAAAGATAGCACAGGCTTCTGACTTATCTAACAAAGCTATAAGTGCAGCTCAGAATATGGGCTTGTTTGGTGGATCTGATCAAACTGCATCTATGCAGAACAGCATTTATTACGACAACCTTATAGCAAGCGGCGATACAGAGGGAGCGCAAAGATTTGGAAAGATGGCAGGAATGTTCCCAAAAACAAGTCCAGAGCAGGAACTAGCTCTTATAACTGCAACAGCAGAGGCTAAGTTAAAAGCATCTAGAACATCAGAAATAAGACAAGAATTTTCAGAAAGGGCACGCATAGCTAGCAGAGGAGAGATAACCTTGAATCAGGCAGCTGCTGCAATAAAAAACGGGGCTACACAGGGTTATGCTGGTCAGGCAAAAGTTGCCTTATCTAAAATTTTTCCTGAGATTGATGTTACAAATGAGGCCAATCTTAGCCAAGCATTTGGCTTGTTAACAATACAAACTTTGGAGAGCTTTAAAGGGCCAACTACTGACTTTGAGTATGAAAAATCTGCGGATTTAAACGGTTCACTAGGCGATGGCGAGTCAGCAAATACTGCAAGATTAAATTCATTAAAAAGAAATAATTGGTTTGTTAAAAGAGAAACGCAGCAATTTAACAGGTGGGTTAAAGATTCTAAAAACGATCCTGATTTATTCGCTTTTAATATGGATGAAAAAATAAAAACAAAAAAAGGTGAAATATCTCTGCAAGATATTCAGGATACAGCGCTTACTTTTAACAGAACTATAGAAGAGCAGATTAGGGAGTTTAATAGATAATGGCTGTTTTAAATAGTGAAGGCAAACCAATGTCTCAGGATGAGATAGATCAAATTAATCAAGATCAGATTGCTGCTTTATCCAAACCAGATCCAGAGCCTAAAAATAACGTTGTTAGCAATGATAGGCCATCGTTCTTAAATGATGTTGGTAACTGGGCAGATAAACGCTTAGATCAGAATTTAGGGCAGCTAGATATTGCGGCTACTATGGCTATTGATGGGCTAACATCGGTTGCAGGCGGCTATTATGCTGGCTGGTCTGAGATACTTTCAGGAGGCAAGGCAGACGGTAACGAAAAGTTAGATACTTTCAAGCAATACAATAGGCCACTTCAGACTGATGAGGGATTAAGGCAGGCTAAAGTTGCTAGTGATGTACTTTCATATATACCAGACGCGGCACAAATTGGAGCTGATGCTGTTTATGACGCTACTGATAGCCCTCTTGCTGGTACAGCGGCTAGAGTTACTATAGAGGCTTTGCCTGAAATATTTGGCTTAGGTTTTATAAGTAGGATGAAAAAAGGGACAAGGCTATGGGATGAGGAAATAGGATCAAATGGTGAGTATTACAAAGTTCCTACTGCTGATCTCAGGGAAAAATTAAGCAAGGAAGGTCTAGTATGGCAGAACCTAACGCCATCAGCTCAAGATGCTATTCCACAAATATCAAACAAAAGCACCATTACTGGTCAGCCTCTAGTGCCTGAAGTTATAGACAGCGTTATAAAAGAGCAAATTAAGTCAGGAGCAAGAACAGACGCTCTTGCAGGGTTAAAGCTGCAAGGCAACAGGGTGATTAAAGATAGAGTAGCAGTTAAGGCAATAGATCAAGGCTTTACAAATGGATTTATTCAGAACATTAAAAACTTTACGCCAGAGACTAAAAAGGGAGCTATTCAGCAGTTTAGAAGGTCTCAGGCATACCAAGCAGATAATAGTGTAAGAACTAGACATGGAGACGTAGTTGGTGAAGCGACAACAAACAGAGTGAAAGTAATTAGAGATAGTAATTTAAAAATGGGTGTTATGCTTAATGATATTGTTAATAACGGTCTTAATAATGTAAAGGTTGATTTTAATAATGTCACAGAGCCATTTGAAACATCATTATTAGATTCTAGAATAGGAAGGCTAGAGCCTAGAAAAGGAAAGGCGATTGGGGATTTAGATTTTAGTGAATCAGTATTTTCAGAAAATCCAGCGGCTCAAAGGGCTATAAAAAGCGTAGATAATTTAATTATTAAAGCGGAAAGACTTGGATCAGTTAAAGCCTCAGATGCTCATTTATTGAAACGTCAGCTTGATGACCTAATAGATATTAAAAAAATAGAAAACGGAGGCTTAAGCGCAGAGCCACAAAAAATAATGTTAGATGTTAGAAGGGCAGTTAATGAAAGTGTTAGAGAAATAAGTCCAAAATATGCAAGGGTAAACGATCTTTTAAGTCTAGGGTTTGGAGCTTTACAGGAGATTCAAGACGGCATGGGTAAAAAAATGAACCTATACGGACGAGGAGCTGATTCTGCTATAGGTACAAAGCTAAAAGCATTAACCAGTAATCTCGCCTCTAGAGTTCCATTAGAGAATGCAATATATGGGCTTGATGATACAGCTAAATTTTTGCAAAGTCAGACATTTAATGAGGTGGGTTTTTATGAGCCTTTTAAGCTAGGAGGTTCAAGCAAAAAAAATACCATTAACTTAAATGACAATATAAGAGATTTAGTCGATGTAAGTAACGCTATTGATGCAAAATTTACAAGGCAAGATGTTACAAGCTTTAGCCCACAGATACAGCAAGCAATAGATAAATCTATAGATAGAGTTGTTGTTAGGCAATTTGGGCCATCGGCAGCGTTAGGCGCAGCGGTTGACACATTAAAGGCAACAATGAATAAAAATAAAAATAGTAAGTTTATGTCTGATACAGCAGCTTATGAATCCATAATAGACCTTTTAAAGCAATAACTCCCACTTGAGGGGCAACTGTTGGCAACTGGTGTCAGGTAGTGGCAACTGGTGGCAGGTAGTCAACCTTATATGGCGCGAACTAGGACGAACTAGGACGAACTAGACCTCTTTTCAATTACTTATTATTAATCATCTATCAAGTTAGCTCTTGAGACACTTTCACATCTAAAGGAAAATAAAATGGCTTATAATCCAATAGCAGCGGTATCACCACAGTTCAGGGATCAGCGCGGTTACTATCTAAAAGGCTATGAGAATGGCACTACTACGCCTATAGCGATGGCTATTAATGTTAGCGGTACAACCTTGCTAGCTAAGGCTGAGATTAATGAAGATGGCTTTATTATAACGCCAGGGCAGGCCATATTTATTCCTTACTTCGAGGGCAGCTATGATCTTTACCTATTCCCAACTGAGGCAGATGCCGATAATAACGACACTGCAAACGCTATTAGAATTGCCGTATCAGGTGAGGGCATTAGCTCAGTTATCTCGCAATTTGGTGATGAATATGATCCCACTAAGACCTATGTAGAGGGTGATATTGTACGCTATGAAGATCAGTACTGGTTTAGTAAAGTCGATAGTAATGCTGGTAACGTGCCCGAGGAAGGATCTGAATATTGGCGGCTAGTAATGGATATATATGCTACGCCCGATGATTTGACTGAGGCAGTTGATGGCTTAAATACTTCTATTGATGAGTTAGATGAAAAAATAGACAGCAAGCCAAACGAGAACCTACTAATTAACGGTGGCTTTGATGTTTGGCAACGTGGTACTAACTTTACTAAGTCTGGAACCGATGGAACCGCTCTTTACACAGCAGACAGATGGAGCGTTGCTTACAATGATTCGGCCAACGTAATTAATGTAAATAGAGCGGCTTTAGCAACTGATTACGTAATAACTGAGTTAGCGGGTAAAAATTATTTAGGTTTTAATTCTGCAACAATAGCAAGCGGCTCAGTTAATGCGCTTAGAACTAATGTGGAAAACATAGTTCCCTTGTTAGGCAAAACCTTAACGCTTTCTTTTTATGCTAATACTGATGTCGGTGTAGGTGATACATTTGGATTGAAAATCTATGCTGGTCTTGGCGTAGGAGGCGGATCTTTGCCAGCTGTTTTAGATGAAACAGTTACTATGACTAGCGCAAACTTAGCAAAATATACTTACACTTTTACTGTGCCCGAGGCAGGTGGTCAAGTTATAGGAGCTGGCAACTTTTTAAACATTGAGTTTGTTTCAACTACGGTACAGACTATAAACATAACCCAAGTAAAACTAGAAATAGGCGACATAGCCACGCCATACCAAGCTAGGTCAATCGGTGAAGAATTGGCTCTATGTAAGCGGTATTATGAGGACGGATTTGGAGGTTATTCTACCTATGCTACTAGTGGTGTTGCTTCCTTTGTGGTAATAAAATACTCAGTGGAAAAAAGAATCAATGCTGCATTAACTACCACAAATATATTTAGCGTAGGTTTTGGCACTGGCAATGGGAGTAATTCTGGAAACCCAGAAAGCTTTGCTAATAATAGGGTTGCAGACACAACTACCACGATAGGTAGGTGGGAGTTTAGTTGGTCAGCAGACGCAGAAATTTATTACTAGGAGTACAACATGAAAGAGTATCAAGAAACAAAAGTCGGTAGCTTAACAACTGACAATATGACCATACCGCCTAGTCATGGCTTGTATCGCATTGCTCAAGAA